>Ga0208937_1000428_pt1 | contig 33939 bp, 39 predicted proteins | sample June2015DPH_11_5_FD_184705 | JGI IMG/M metagenome (GOLD analysis project Ga0208937, IMG submission 184705) | Peatland microbial communities from SPRUCE experiment site at the Marcell Experimental Forest, Minnesota, USA - June2015DPH_11_40... | ecosystem: Environmental > Terrestrial > Soil >...
GCGCAGCAACACTGTGGACATGATGGACAACGCAAGCGCGTTGCCCACATGCCCACAGCGTCAGCAACAGCAGACGACAGCTGATCGAAATTGGCTGATAATCACCCACACGACTGCGCGATGAAGCATAAAATTAGAGGTCAAGCATTCGGTAAGTAACTCGCCCGATGTACCACTATCTTATCACCAACCCTCATCTCTCCAACGGCTTTCTTTAGCTCAACCTGTCTTTTCACCAAACTAAATTTCGCTTTATCTAGTTCTTCCAGTCCCACCACAACATCCGAAACAAGGACCTCACCCGATTCCGCGAGAGGCTCAAGACGCGCACCAACATTCACACTCTCTCCATCAATGTCTAAGCGCTCAGTAATCTCATTATAGACAATACGAGCCGCACCCCAATTCACACCGACCCTAACGTCTATTCCATCGATTTGAAGATAGAGGTGGTCCCGCCTTACGGGACAGAATGGCGGTTTGGCTAAGGTGGATTCTGGGTTCGATTACGCCGCCAATTTCTCCTCGTTTGCCTGCGTAGCATAGACCTCGTCGGGCGTCCTGCCGCCGAAGACCGAGTGGGGTCGATCGGCATTGTAGTAGCCGATCCACCGACCAATCCCTGTTCGTGCCTCACTGCCGGTCTCGAAGGCATTGAGGTAGATGCACTCGTACTTCAACGATCGCCACAACCGCTCGATGAAGACGTTGTCCATCCAGCGGCCACGGCCGTCCATCGAGATGCGGATGTCGGCATCCTTCAAGGTGTTGGTGAAGCTAAAGCTGGTGAACTGCGAGCCCTGATCAGTGTTGAAGATCTCGGGTCTGCCGAAGCGGACCATCGCGTCCGCCAGCGCCACGACGCAGAAGTCAGCATCCATCGTGTTCGATAACCTCCATGCCAGAACCTTGCGGCTGAACCAGTCCATGACCGCGACCAGGTATAGGAAGCCTCTGCGCATCGGGATGTAGGTCACGTCTGCGCACCAGACCTGGTTCGGCCGATCAATGGTCAGATGGCGAAGCAGGTATGGCCATGTCCGATGTTGCGGATCCGGCTCGCTGGTCTTCGGGCGCTGGTAGATCGGCGCCAAGCCCATCTTGGTCATCAGTCGACGGACACGATGGCGCCCGACACACCAGCCGTTGCGGCGCAGATGCCGTACCATCTGCCGCGAGCCGTACCACGGTGTCTCGAGGAACTGCTCGTCGATGAGACGCATCAATCGCAGCGTCGCTTCGTTCTGCGCCATCGGCTTACGATAGAATGTCGAGCGACTGATCGACGCCAGCTCGCACTGGCGCACGATCGAGAGCCGTGGATGACCGGGGTCGATCATCGTCTTCCTCCGATCCAGGCTCAGCGATCGAAGGCTTTCGACAAAAAATCCCGTTCCACCACCAGCTGACCAATCTTGGCATGAAGCTTCGTCAGCTCGGCGTCGCGGTTCTGTTCGCGCGCGCTGCCCTTCTCGTCGAACACCTTGGCCAGCTTCTCCACCGCCTCACGCTTCCAGGCAGCAATCTGGGTCGGGTGCAGTTCGTGCTTGCTCGCCAGTTCTGCGACCGTTTCGTGGCCCTTGATCGCCTCGAGCGCCACCTTGGCTTTGAACTCAGCCGAAAACCGTCTCCGCGTCCTCATGATGGTTCGTCCTCTGTATCGGCGAATCCACCTTAACCGGCTGTCTTAGGAAGTGGGACCACCTCTCTCCTTTGATCAACTTGCGAACGTCATGTTGCGATTTCTTGCAAAAGTTGCAGAAGAGCGTTTTTTTGACTGATGCTTCTGCCATGTCGTGACTCCGTGATCGCTCGTATGACGTATGATAATAGTAGACTCGCTCGAAAGTGGAAGACCAATCTGGCGGCGCTCTGGGCGCGAAACCCGATCCGCGACTCAGCGCTGTCCTGATGTTCAGGAGGAGCACGCATCCATGCCCCACATTCGTGAAAATAGCGGCGTCTGCGCCGAGGCGGTATAAGCGCAGCGAAATTACGGAAGCGCTATCGCCGTCGGCACGCCGGGCTCGAGCAACCGCAGCCGCGCGCCGATACCGAGCGCCTTGAACGATTGCACGAGATCGTCGCCGCTCTGACTGAAATGCGCCCACCCTTCGTAATGGAGAGGAACGATGGTGGCATCGGGAAAGGCGTGCGCGGTGTCGAGCGCGTCGTTGGCGTCCATGGTGAGATGGAACGCCCCGCGCGTCTTCGCGGCGCCCGCGAAAAGCAGCACGAGGCCTGCCTGGAAACGCCGCGCCACCTCGGCGACGCCCTCGTACCAGACGGTGTCGCCGGTGATGTAGATCGGCCTGCCGCCGGCCAACGACAGCACGAAACCGATGACATCGCCGGCCAACGGCTCGATGCCGGCCGGCCCGTGTCGCGCCGGCGTCGCCGTGACGGTCAGCGTCCCCGCCGGATTGGTCAGCTTCGTGCTCTCGCCGGGCGCCAAGCCCTCGGCGACACCGCCGAGTCTTTTCGCGCCGACGACGGTGGTCAAAAGCCGCGGCGCCTGCATGGCGTAGGCCCGGCCGGCATGATCGAAGTTGTCGGCATGCTGGTCGTGACTCAGCAACACCGCGTCGACGCGTCCGATCTGCTCCGCGGTCAGCGCTGGATGCGAGGTCTTTTTCAGCGTGACATGGGGGAGCTTGTACTCGCCCGGAGCATCGAAGGTCGGGTCGGTCAAAAGACGAAATCCGCCAATTTCGATGAGTGCGGTCGGTCCGCCGATCAAGGTGATTTTTGCTGCAGTCACGATGGTCCCGCCTTTAAGTTTTCAACCGATAGCCGGTCTTGAAGATCCACCACACAGTTGCCATGCAGAGGAGAAGAAACAGGACAATCACGGTAATACTGATACCGACATTGACGTCGGCGAGACCGAAAAAGCTCCAACGGAAGCCGCTGATCAGATAGAACAGCGGATTGAACAGCGTGACCGTCCGCCACAACGGCGGCAACACGCTGGTCGAATAGAACGTGCCGCCGAGGAAAGTCAGCGGCGTGACGATGAGCAGCGGCACGATTTGCAATTGCTCGAAAGTGTCGGCCCAGACGCCGAGAATAAAGCCGAACAGGCTGAAGCTGATCGAGGTCAGCACCAAAAAGGTCAGCATCCAGACCGGATGCACGATCTGCAATGGAACAAACAAGGAGGACGTCCCCAGGATAATCAAGCCGAGAATGATCGACTTGGTCGCCGCCGCGCCGACGGAGCCGAGCACGATCTCAAAAGAGGACACCGGGGCAGAAAGGAGCTCGTATATCGTACCGACGAAGCGGGGAAAGTAGATACCGAACGCGGCGTTGACGATGCTCTGGGTCAGCAGCATCAGCATCATCAGCCCCGGCACGATGAACGCGCCGTAGGGGACACCTTCGATCTGACTGATGCGCGAGCCGATAGCAGCGCCGAACACAACGAAATAGAGCGAGGTTGAGATCACCGGCGAGATGATGCTTTGCAGCAAGGTGCGCCGGGTGCGCGCCATCTCGTATCGATAGATCGCGCTGACGGCATAAAAGTTCATGGTCTTTCACTCACTAGGTCGACAAAAATGTCCTCCAGCGAGGTTTGCGTGGTATGGAGGTCCTTGAACCTGATTGCCGCGCGCTTGAGGTCGTCGAGCAACGCCGTGATGTCGGTGCGCTCGCCCTGGGTGTCGTAGGTGTAGATCAGTTCCTTACCGCCGGCGGCCAGGACAAGGTGATAGCCGGCGAGCGCCGCCGGCACCGCCGCGATGGGTTCGGTCAGCTCCAGCGTCAACTGCTTGCGGCCGAGTTTGCGCATCAGCTCGGCCTTGTTCTCCACCAGGATGAGTTGGCCCTTGTTGATGACGCCGATGCGGTCGGCCATCTGTTCGGCTTCCTCGATATAGTGCGTGGTCAGGATGATGGTGACGCCGGAGGCGCGCAGCACGCGCACAAGGTCCCACATGTCCTTGCGTAACTCGACGTCGACGCCGGCAGTCGGCTCGTCGAGGAAGAGGATCCGCGGCTCGTGCGACAGCGCCTTGGCGATCATGACGCGGCGCTTCATGCCGCCGGACAGCGTCATGATCTTGTCGTCCTTCTTGTCCCACAAGGACAGATCTTTCAGCACTTTTGCGATGTAAGCGGGATTGGCGGGCTTGCCGAACAGTCCGCGGCTGAACGACACGGTTGCCCACACCGAGGCGAAGGCGTCGGTCGTCAGCTCTTGCGGCACCAGACCGATCAGGGAGCGGGCGGCGCGGTAGTCGGCGATGATGTCGTGACCGTCCACCGCGACGCTGCCGGCGGACGGATTGACGATGCCGCAGACGATGCTGATCAGCGTCGTCTTGCCGGCGCCGTTCGGGCCGAGCAGCGCGAAAATCTCGCCGTTGCGGATCTCAAGGTTGATGTCTTTGAGCGCCTGGAAGCCGGAGGCGTAGGTCTTGCCGAGGTGCGCGACGGAAATGGCCGCGGTCATGACGGCTTCCGGTTTGCGGACGAGAGCCGTTTCTCTTACGCCCAAGGCCGCGCCGCCCTGGCGTTGTCTTCGAAGCGCTCGATCTTGTCGCTCTTGACCATGGTCAGGCCGATGTCGTCGAGACCGTTGAGCAGACAGTGCTTGCGGTGCGCGTCGACCTCGAACTTGATCACGCCGCCGTCGGGACCACGGATTTCCTGCTTAAAAAGATCCACGGTGAGGGTGGCGTTGGCGCCGCGCTCGGCATCGTCGAACAGCTTGTCCAGATCCTGCGGCGAAACCTTCACCGGCAGGATGCCGTTCTTGAAACAGTTGTTGTAGAAAATATCGCCGAACGAGGTCGAGATCACGCAGGTGATGCCGAAATCCTTGAGCGCCCAGGGTGCGTGCTCGCGCGACGAGCCGCAGCCGAAATTATCGGCGGCGACCAGGATCTTCGCCTTACGATAAGCCGGCTTGTTGAGCACGAAATCGGGGTTCTCGCTGCCGTCGTCGCGGTAGCGCTTTTCGGCGAACAGACCCTTGCCGAGGCCGGTGCGCTTGATCGTTTTGAGATATTGCTTGGGGATGATCATGTCGGTGTCGACGTTGATCATCTTCAGTGGCGCCGCGACGCCCTCGAGCACGGTGAACTTTTCCATATTCCATCCTAGAGACGGCAGCCTGCCGTCCGCAACGCTAAATGGCGCGGCGCGGCACGCGGGTCAACCCGGTGCCGCCGCGGCGGCCGATTGTGCGGTTTCCTGGGCCTTGAACTTCGATTCGCGATCGAGCGTGCAGACCTGAATGTGGTACTCGGTGTAATACTTCTGCCGCGCCAGCCCTTGCGCGGCGAGATGTTCCGGGTTCGTCCGCCAGGCGCGCAGCCCCTCTTCGTTTTCGAACTCGACAATCGTCACCCGCTCACCGTCGTCGGCAACGAAGTTTTTTTCCGAGACATAGCCCGGCATCGTTCGCGCGAGCTCGCTCATGCGATCGGCCAAGGCAGCGTATTCGTCTCCAAGTTCCGGCCGCAAGCGCGAGCGGAACACAATCACAATCATGGCAGTGCTCTCTCGTTCCCGGCGGCCCTCACGCCATGAAAACCGCACCGATTTTGCCTTTTAGCATGATCTTTCGTCGTGTCTCAGGGCAGGTGGGCGCCGGCTTTCGCGAAGGCCAGGCGCAAACACATCCTACTCCGCCGCTCGTTCGATGGCCGCCATATCGGCATCCGACAGTCCGAAATGATGACCGATCTCGTGCACCAGCACGTGCTTGACGATCGCGCCGAGCGTTTCGTCGTGCTCGGCCCAGTAATCGAGGATCGGGCGGCGATACAGCCAGATCATGTTGGGCATCTGCACCGGAGCGCTTTCGGCACGGAACGGCAGGCCGACGCCCTGGAACAGACCGAGCAGATCGAACTCGCTCTCGGCGCCCATCTCATCGAGTACCTCGTCGCGCGGGAAATCGTCGACCTGGATGACGAGATCCGCGCACAAATCGCGAAATTTCCTCGGTAAATGGCGGAACACCTCGGCGGCGAGGACTTCGAACTCCGCGAGCGAGGGTGCTTTTATTTCTCGCCAGGCGAGTGGATCGGATGCCGCATCGGCCATCCACACATGTTAACGCAAACCGGGCCGTTCCGCCCGTCGCTCGACGGCTGGCAGTGCAGTTGACCGGCGCCTCACGATGCGGGACCGTGGGGCGGGCAAAAGCCCGAAAGCAAAGCAGAAAGCCATGTCGGTGAAGTCATTTACCGTGAGTACGAGCCTCGCTGCGGTGTCACTCGCCGCCACGATGTCGCTTGCGGTCGCGCAGACCCCGGCACCGGCCGGAACCCGTTCGTATGCGCCGGCAGGCGCGCACCGGCCACGCATCGAAGTCAATCCGCGGCCGCTGCTCCATCGCCGCTGCGTCGACTGGTACGTGCTGCAATACCGGCCGAGCGGCACGGTGCTGTTCCCGGAACAACATTGCTGGTGGGTGCGCGGGTAAGCGGCGTCGCCGGCTAACATAACACGCGATCAGTTCGTTTCCCGAACGCGTGGCTGAAGGGGCAATCCAGCATGACGCGCGGTTTCGAATTCATCCGCTTGCAGGTTAGTGCTCGCGTCGCGTGGCTCGAATTCAACCGCGCGCCGGTCAACGCCTTCAATCGGGAGATGGTGCTGGAGGTACGGGAGGCGATTGCCGTGGCACTTACGGATCCGGAGGTTCGGGTCCTGGTGCTGGCAAGCGCTATCCCCGGTTATTTCAGTGCCGGCGCCGATCCGCACGAATTCGAGGGGATGAAAGCGCGCGACATGCGCGAGTGGGTCTCGATATGTCATGAGATGGCCCGCCTGCTGCGCTCCTCGCCCAAGCCACTCCTGGCCGCCATCCATGGAACTGCCGTCGGCGGCGGTCTGGAGATGGCGCTGCATTGCGACCTCCGCTTTGCGGCCTCCGATGCGAAGCTCGGCCAGCCGGAAATCCGCATTGCTTTCATTCCGCCGATCGCCACGACGCAGGCGCTCGCGCGGCTCATTGGCCGGCCGAGGGCTATCCGCTACTTGTACGAAGGACGCCTGCTGGGCGCAGCCGAGGCGCTGACCTGGGGATTGGTGGACGAGGTCGTGGAGCCCGACGATCTGCGGCGCCGCGTGCAACACTATGCCGAGGACTTGGCGGCGAAGCCAGCGGCCGCTTTGGCGGCGATCCGGCGGACCATCACTCTGGGCGGCGGAGTCAGTTTTGAGGATGGAATGGCGCTCGAGCTCGAGACAGCCACCGCGCTCGCTGACACGTCGGACTTCGCCGAGGGGGTGGATGCCTTCCTGAACAAGCGGGCTCCCCGATGGGTAGGGAGTTAGCGATTGCCATCACCCGCTAACGGACATTGGGGGACGCATCGGGAGGCTGCTTCGCGGAACAGCATTGCTCGTGGGTGCGCGGGCCAAGCGGTCCGGCTATCGCGTGCCCGAACTCCTCGTCCATGTGCTGGGTTGATCGACCAGCAATTCAAATAAGATGTCGGCACACGGGCAGAAGCGCGGGGCGAACGCCACCGATGCCGGCGTCTGATCGAGCCAGTTGCGGCAGGCTTGTTTGGAGCGGCAGGTTTCGCAACGGTGAAACGCGGCGGCGTAGCTTAGGCTCAGGCTTGGCACCGTGCCGCCCCCCGGCTCAATACCGAGACGCTCCATCATTTCACGCATATAGATTGGTGCGCTGTTGCGTGCAGCAGGCTCCGCCATGATCGCCCCCCATTATCCGGACCGCATCCCAAAACATCATCGCTGTTGGACGAGGGCGCCACGCATCAGATTCGATGCCGTAACTCTTTGTTGCGCACCGGCTCCAACATCGCCCGACCCGCGACCCAGGTCAGCATGGCGAGGCCGATGAAGGGCAAAAAGACCATGCAGGTCAAGCCGACGAAAGGCACGGCAATCGCCATCACGCAATGCTTGAGCACGAGGCCAACCGTCCGCACCCCGTCGATCTTGGCGGCGGCGCGCGCCGCCAGCACCGCAAGAAAGCCAAGGCCGACGAACGGAACGGCGACGATATAGGCCAAGCCGATGAAAGGCGCGGCGAAGAACAGAATTATGTTCTTCAGCGCGCTGACTGCGGCGGCGGGAGCTTCAGCCGCAGCCGGCAAAACCACCGCTTCTGCTGCTTCTGCGGTCGCCGCCAGAGCATCGCGGATGCTGTCTTCGATCATCTCGGGAGACAGCGGCTTGTGCAGGAAGCTCGAAACACCTGCCGCCCTGGCACGCGCTTCGGCGGCTTCGGTGCCGTAGCCGGTAATGATCACGACCGGCGTCCACGGTCGTCGTGCCTTGACGTTCTCGGCGACCTCAAGGCCACTCATGCCGGGCATGCGGACATCGCTGTAGACGATGTCGTACTTTTCCTCATCCAGCTTGTGCAGCGCCTCTTCGCCGCTTTCGGCGGTGATGACAGCGTAACCCTTGCCGGAAAGAACCCGATCGAAGCTCTTGCGGACGACTGGATCGTCGTCGACAACGAGCACTTTGCGTAATGCGGTCATGGCTTTCTCCTTTTCGAATACTCGCTTGGTGTGCCTGCCGCTGCCGCTAATTCTCCGACACGCGACGCAAAGCCCACTGTTTGTGCGCCATGGCGCCGTCGGTGACACTGATCACGTCCTGCGGGCCCACCGGCTTGGCGACATAATCGTAGGCTCCAAGCCGCAACGCCTCCTTGGCGCTGTCCACCGTCGGATAGCCGGTGATGATCACCACCTCGCTCTCGGGCCATTTTTGTTTGATGGTTCGCAGCACCGACAGCCCGTCCTGGCCGGGCATGCGGAGATCGAGCAACACAACGTCGCAAGGGTTCTGTTCCATTGTCTGCAGCGCCTCTTCGCCATCGCTGGCGGCCTCGACATTGCGGGAGACGCTCTGCAGCGACCGGTGGTAGCTCCAGCGCACCACTTCGTCGTCATCGACGACGAGAATTCTGTTTTTGTCGCTCATCTTGGCCTCCTGGCTTCCGGTCATGCCTCTTGCTGACTACTCAGCAAGCGCTGTGCCAGAGTCCGGCCAGCAATTTTTTCTCCGTAATTACAGTAACTTAGGCAATTCGCGGCTGGCACCACTGGCCGGCCGAAGTACATTTTCTTGATACATTGCCGCGGCGGCGCGAAGAAATAATCCCGCTTTTTCAAATCGATAGGCCGTCCAGACACGCATAGTTTTTATATCTGGGATCGTGTGTTTTGTTGCGACCGGAAACCTTAAGAAGAGGTGCGCAAAGCGATCGGCAACGCATCGCCCACGCCGAAAGTTGCCGCTTTCTCAATAGGTTATCAAGGAAATGAAGATTCGCAGTTCCGCGTCAGGCGCGCTCAGTGCCACTCGCGCACGTCGACGAAATGACCGGCGATTGCGGCGGCGGCGGCCATCGCCGGCGACACCAGGTGCGTGCGGCCTTTATAGCCCTGCCGGCCCTCGAAATTGCGGTTGGAGGTCGAGGCACAGCGCTCGCCAGGGGCGAGCTTGTCAGGGTTCATCGCCAGGCACATGGAGCAGCCGGGCTCGCGCCATTCGAAGCCGGCCTTGAGGAAGATCCTGTCCAGCCCCTCGGCTTCGGCCTGTTGTTTCACCAGTCCCGAGCCGGGCACGATCATCGCACTGACGTTGGCATGCACGCGCTTGCCGTCGACGATCTGCGCGGCGGCGCGCAAGTCCTCGATCCGCGCATTGGTGCACGAGCCGATGAACACGCGGTCGAGCGCGATGTCGGCGATCTTTTCCCCGCCCTTAAATCCCATATAGGCGAGCGAACGTTCTGCCGCTTCGCGCTTGTGGGCGTCGGCAATCTCTTCGAGCCTGGGCACGCGGCCGGTCACGGAAACGACCTGCTCCGGGTTGGTGCCCCAGGTCACTAGCGGCGGCAACTTGGCGGCGTCGAGCCTGATTTCGCGATCGAAATGCGCGCCATCGTCGGACGTAAGCGTCTGCCAATAGCGCATCGCTTGGTCCCAGGCCTGGCCTTTCGGCGCCTTGGGGCGATCCTTGAGATACGCATAGGCCTTCTCGTCCGGCGCGATGAAGCCGGCTTTGGCGCCGGCCTCGACCGACATGTTGCAGACCGTCATGCGGCCTTCCATGGACAGCGTGCGGATCGCTTCGCCGGCGTATTCGATCGCATAACCGGTGCCGCCGGCGGTGCCGATCTCGCCGATGATGGCGAGGATGATGTCCTTGGCGGTGACGCCGGGCGGCAGCTTGCCGTCGACGACGGCACGCATGTTCTTGGATTTGGTCTGGATCAGGGTCTGCGTAGCGAGCACGTGCTCGACTTCCGACGTGCCGATGCCGTAGGCGAGCGCGCCGAAGGCGCCGTGCGTCGCGGTGTGGCTGTCGCCGCAAACCAGCGTCGTGCCGGGCAGCGTAAAGCCTTGCTCCGGCCCGATGATGTGGACGATCCCTTGCCGCTTATCGAACTCGTCGAAATATTCCAACCCGAACAGCTTGGCGTTTTCGGCGAGAGCGGCGATTTGCGCCTCGCTCTCGGGGTCGGGGTTCTTCTGCCGGCGATCGGTCGTCGGCACGTTGTGATCGACCACGCACAGCGTTTTGTCCGGCGCGTGCACCTTGCGGCTGGACAGGCGCAATCCCTCGAACGCCTGCGGGCTCGTCACCTCATGCACGAGATGGCGGTCGATATAGATGAGGCAGGTACCGTCCGGCTCTTCGTCGACGAGATGGTCGTCCCAGATCTTGTCGTAGAGGGTGCGGGGCTTGGCCATGCCGGGGGCTTATATTCCTTTGAGACAGTGTCTCAATAGCTAGTATTTCTGAGCAAGAAAAGTAGACCCCACTTGGGGCATCAGCCGTCAGAAATATTGTAAAATATGTCCTCCGCCTTTTTTTTCCCGATAAGCGGCTTCACCCGCCTTAAGTCGGACGAGAGTTGCAGGCGCCCCCGGTGAAGGTCCACCGCTCTTTGAAGACTAAGCCAAAAGTCTGGCGTTGTACCCAATGCCGCGGCGAGGAGAAGCGCTGTTTCCGCCGTAACAGCACGCTTGCCGTTGATCACCTCATTGACCCTAAAGCGGGACACGCCCATCGCGTCCGCCAAGCGGTCCTGCGTAATTCCATGTGCCGCGAGAAACTCCTCACGAAGAATTTCTCCTGGGGAAGTCGGAGGGCGCTCAAAATCTAGGGCCCCGTTATGCGTACCGCTTTTTCTCCTCGAGTTTGATGTTGTAGGCATTCGATCTTTCCCAGTTGAAACCAATCCACCATCGATCGTCAACATGCAGCTGGAACCTAGGCGGCTTGGTACGCGGCGCCTTGGCAATTCGCCCATGACCGGCGAAGCGCGCTTCTTCCAACTTTGCGGCCGCAGATAAAATGTCGATTTGACGCGCGGCACGCTTGGCTATTTTGACCGGAACCCCACGTGCGCGGCCTTTCCGCGCAACGTTGGCGGTCCTCTTGTCTGCAAACATAGTCACGATAGTTCTCCACGGTTTTTGGTCTCTGGAAGCAAAAGATGTTTATCGCTTCAGTCTCAGAGGCCTTTGCCGGAGGAGAAATCCCAGTCCACAAAACAAAACTGTGGACCCATTCGCACGTGGATGGCGCCCAGGTGAGCGTCAAGATCTTGCGTTTAATCGGGACAGAACGCGTTCGTAGCGGAATATTTGCTGAAACTTGTTCGCGGACGAAAGACAATACGTCAAACAACGACGCAAATTTTCCAAATTGGTTCAAGTGGGCATCGATGTCAGTCCAGAGCCGCTGGAGGTCGCTGACCGATACAAGTCGTTGCCGGCCATCCCATACGACGAAATCTGAAAGTGCCTGCCGATTTATGTTTATATCGATGGAGTTGAGGATAGTTCGCCGGCGTTCAAACGTCGGATCAACGTCTAAGAAATCGAGCAGCAACTGAAATTGATGCTGAGTGCCAAATGCGTTTCCTTCGGCCGCAGCTCGGAATAGGTCGATAAATTCGTCAACCACAATAGCTTGCGGTCGCTTGATCTGGACAAACGTCGTTCCGAACGAAGTCGAAAGCGAAAGATCAATCTCCCCCTTAAAATTAGCAGAGTCGAAGGTGTCGAGGTACTTAATCCAGGCGGAGCGGTTGCTTTTTGAGACACCTGGGAGACCGTCATCGTCGAAAACTACCGCTTGAGGTCCACTGCAACCAACGAACGTCGTCGCCATCGGCTGCAACGAGCAAAAATCAAGCTGTTCATTTAGATTAATGAAATTAATGGATTCTGCGGCCTTGACGTATTCGGCACAGATATCGCGCTTGCTTCGCGCGATATGTCGCAGAACGTCACGGCTATGACGCCACGCTAGGTGAGCGTTTGTGTCAAGAAATGCGTCGGGTGCTAGCCAAGTTCGCATGGTCACAATGTAACACACGCTGTGACATAACGCAAGCGGTATAATTTACCACGTGGCCGACCCTTGAAAATTGGGTAGTTGGCGGCTAGTCGCGTCCGTCGGACCGAGATCTATTTTGCCGCCTTCTCTCCGGCTGCGGCCGTTTCGGCCTGCCCGCCGTGATCCTGGCGCTCGACAATGCGGGCCGACTTGCCGCGGCGGCCGCGGAGATAATAAAGCTTGGCGCGGCGCACCTGGCCGCGGCGAACCACCTTGATCGAGTCGATCATCGGCGAATAAAGCGGAAACACGCGCTCGACGCCCTCGCCGTAGGAAATCTTGCGCACGGTGAAATTCTCGTTCAGCCCAGATCCGGCGCGGCCGATGCACACGCCTTCGTAGGCCTGAACGCGGGTGCGCTCGCCTTCGACGATCTTGACGTTGACGACGACCGTATCGCCCGGCTGGAAATCGGGGATTTCCTTGCCGGCGGTGAGCTTCGCCATCTGTTCGTTTTCGATTTCCTTGATGAGGTTCATGGCGAATTCTCCATCGGCTGCGCTTAAAGGGGCGCCGTTTCGGCCGGTGCTAAGCGGGTTTAGCGCAGCTTCTACGCTACCGCGCCGGATTTGTCACCTTCCCGTCATTCCGCCCGCGAGCCGCTGCGGAGTCGGCTTAAAAAGGCGACCCACAGGTCGGGCCGGCGCTCGCGGGTCAGGCGCTCCGCCTCGCCCCGCCGCCAGGCGGCAATCTTGCCGTGATCGCCCGAGAGCAAGACTTCGGGGATCGGCCGCCCCTCCCAGAGTTGCGGCCGGGTATAGTGCGGATATTCCAGCAACCCTTCCGCGAAGCTCTCCTCGGCGCTCGAAGCCGCCGCGCCCATGACCCCGGGCAACAGCCGCACGCAGGCGTCGATCACCGCCATGGCCGCGATCTCGCCGCCGGACAGGACATAATCGCCGATCGAGACTTCCTCGAGGGAGCGCGCCCCGATGACGCGCTCATCGACCCCCTCGAAACGGCCGCAGATCAGGAGGAGCCCCGTACCGCGGGCGAACGCTTCGATCCGCGCTTGGGTCAATGACGCGCCACGCGGCGACAGCAGCAGGCGAGGACGGTCATCTGTGGCCGCCGCGTCGATGGCACGGCCGAGCACGTCGGCCTTCATCACCATGCCCGGGCCGCCGCCGGCCGGCGTGTCGTCCACGGTGCGGTGCTTGTCCGTCGCAAACGCGCGAATATCGACGACATCGAGCGACCACGCGCCGGCAGCCATCGCCTTGCCGGCCAGGCTCGCGCCCAACGGTCCCGGAAAGACCTCCGGCAAGATGGTGAGAATGCTCGCCCGCCACATGGCTAACGCTGCCTGTTCCCTCCCCCTTTGAGGGGGAGGGGTAGGGAGGGGGGTGTCCCTGATTCAGCCTCTGACAAAGCCACGACGATCCGCCCCGCCGCAATATCCACCGCCGGCACGTGGGCCTCATCGAACGGCACCAATTCCGTGTTGCCGCCGGCCTCCGGCCGCACCTCGATCAGATCGCCGGCGCCAAAATTGTGGATCGCGATCACCGTGCCGAGCTTTTCGCCAGCGCGGTCGATTGCAGTAAGACCGATCAGGTCGGCGTGGTAAAACTCGTCCGCCTGCTCGGGCTCCGGCAGGCGGTGACGCGGCACGTAGAGCTTGATGTTCGCCAGCCGCTCGGCGGCTTTGCGGTCGCCGATCCCCGCCAGCGTCGCCACAAAGTGCTCCTTGGCCGGCCGCAGCGATGTGATCTCGAAAACGCGACCGTCCTCGGCTTCGAGCGGGCCATAATTGGTGATGGCCGCCGGGTCGGACGTGAAGGACCGCAGGCGCACTTCGCCGCGTACGCCATGCGCAGCGCCGAATTGCCCGAGGCAAACTCGTGCGCCGCTCGCGCGCTCACCGCTTCCGGAGCTCGCCCGCGCCGCCATCGCTCATGCCCCGCTAGGCAGCGGGTGCTGCGCCGGCGGCCGGAGCCGCTGCCGCGGCGGCCGGAGCCGCTCCAGCGGCGGCCTTGGCGGCTTCCTCCTTCGCCTTGCGCTCCTTGCGCGGCACCGCTTTTTCCGGATTGTTGCGCTTCGGCCGTTTCATCACGCCAGCGGCGTCGAGAAAGCGCATCACCCGGTCCGACGGCTGCGCGCCCTTGGCCATCCACGTTTTGACCTTGTCCAGATCGAGCTTCAGCCGTTCCGCCTTGTCCTTCGGCAGCAACGGATTGAAATAACCCAGCCGCTCGATGAAGCGGCCGTCGCGCGGCGCGCGGCTATCGGCGACGACGATGTGATAGACCGGCCGCTTCTTGGTGCCGGCGCGAGCCATGCGAATGACAACAGGCATGTGTTGGTTTCCTTTCTTGCAATGGGTCAGTGTTTTTCAGTGACAAGGACGCGTCCTTTCGCGCCCACGGCGGTTTCGCCGGTTTCCTTGCGGATGCGGCCCCGTAGATCGATGATTTCTCCGTCGAGACGAGGATGGCGCTTCACCGACACGACCAGCCATTCCAGGGTGATCGTCTCGTCTGCGTAAATCGGCTGCCGAAACCGAACCCAAAATTCCAGGCCGAGCATCGCGCCGCGCTTGGAAAAGTGCGACGCCGTCAGCGCCAGGAGATGCGCCGTCGTCTGCGGCCCGCTCGCGATCAACCGGCCAAAGCGTGATTTTGCTGCCAAGTCGGCGTCATGATGCACGGGGTTGGTGTCGCCGACTGCGTGTGCAAACGCACTGACCGTGCTCGGCTCAAGCGAAAGCCGAGTGGAAAAACGCTCATGCGGCTGCGTGTGAATCATTTCTTCTTTCCAAGACCGGGAAATCCGGGCGGCAGTTTTGGACCGAGCCCAGGAAGCCCACCGGGCATGCCGGGAAAATTCGGCGGCAATCCCGGCATGGACGGTGGCAAGCCCGCCGCCCCCGGCATCCCGGGCGGCAGACCGCCCGGTATTTTCTCGGCAAGCTTGGCCATCTGTTCCGGGCTCGGCAAACCGCCGCCAAGCCCGAGCATGTTGGCGAGACCGGCCATCGGCCCGCGCTTGGCGCCACCCATCGCCTTCATCACATCGGCCATGGTGCGGTGCATTTTGAGGAGCCGGTTGATGTCCTCCGGCTTGGTGCCGGAGCCGGCGGCAATACGCCGCTTGCGGCTTGCCTTGAGCAGATCGGGATTGCGCCGCTCCCGCGGCGTCATCGAATCGATGATCGCCATTTGCCGCTTGAGCACCTTCTCGTCGAGATTGCGCTCGGCGAGCTGGTTTTTCATTTTGGCGATCCCCGGCAGCATCGCCATCAGCCCGCTCATCCCGCCCATGTTCTGCATCTGCGCCAGTTGCTCGCGCAGATCGGCGAGATCGAAGGCCCCCTTGCGCATCTTCTCGGCGACGCGCGCGGCCTTCTCGGCGTCGATGGTCGCCGCCGCCTTCTCCACCAGCGAAACGATGTCGCCCATGCCGAGGATGCGGCCGGCGATCCGCGCCGGATCGAAATCCTCGACGGCGTCGAGTTTTTCCCCGGTGCCGATGAGCTTGATCGGCTTGCCGGTCACCGCGCGCATCGACAGCGCGGCGCCGCCGCGGCCGTCGCCGTCGATCCGCGTCAGCACGATGCCGGTCAGGCCGACGCGCTCATTGAAGCTGCGGGCGAGATTGACCGCGTCCTGGCCGGTAAGCGCGTCGGCCACCAACAGAACTTCGTGCGGGGAAGCGGCGCGGCGAACTTCCGCCGCTTCGTTCATCATCGCCTCATCGAGCGTGAGGCGGCCGGCGGTATCGAGCAGCACCACGTCGTAACCGCCGAGCCGCGCCGCTTGCAGCGCACGCGTTGCGATCTGCGCCGGCGTTTGCCCGGCGACCACAGGCAGCGTGTCGATGCCGACCTGGCGGCCGAGCACGGCGAGCTGTTCCATCGCCGCCGGCCGGCGCGTGTCGAGCGAGGCCATCAGCACTTTGCGCCTGGTCGTCTCAGCGAGCCGCTTGCCGATTTTCGCGGTGGTCGTGGTTTTGCCCGAGCCCTGCAAACCCACCATCATGATGGCGATGGGCGCCGGCGCGTTGAGGTCGATCGGTTGCGCACTCGCTCCCAAGGTCTCGACCAACTGATCGTGCACGATCTTGACGACCATCTGGCCGGGCGTGACCGACTTGATGACCTCGACGCCGACCGTGCGCTTCTTCGCCTCCTCGGTGAAGGCGCGGGCGACATCAAGCGCGACATCGGCTTCGATCAGCGCACGCCGCACCTCCTGCAGCGCCGCATCGACATCCGCCTCCGACAGCGCGCCGCGCCGGGTCAGGCGGTCGAGCACCGCATTCAGACGTTCGGAAAGACTGTCGAACATTTGTCCCTTCTTACCTCTCCCCGCCTGCGGGGAGAGGGAGAAAACACGAAGACGCCCGAGGGCGCATCGCGCTGTCGGGCGGCGGCCTCCGGCCTCTCGGGCCGGTCGGCGATGACGAACTTTCAGTCTCTTGCGAGAACCGGCGGAAAATAGGTGCGGACGCCGCTTCCGTCAACCGTGGCGATATGGCCGGGCCGCCAAGGCGGCAAAATGTATAATACGGCTAGAATGTCGCGCTATTACAACGGCCCGGTTTCCGATCATTTCGACGGCGAGCGGTTTTTCGACCCTTACGGCGTGCCGCCGAAAGGCCGGCATGACCTGCTGCGGTGGTTGATCGATCGTTACTGGCGCGGCACCAAGGCCAAGTGGCCGTCCTGGGCGCCTTCACCTTATGCCGAGCGTCCGCCGGCTCGCGTCGACGGGGCGGACTGTCGCATCACCTATGTCGGCCACGCGAGCTTCCTCATTCAGACCGCGGGCCTCAATATGCTGCTCGACCCGGTATGGTCGAAGCGCGCGTCGCCTTTCCGCTGGGTCGGGCCGCGGCGCGTCAACGATCCGGGCATCGCCTTTGCCGACCTGCCGCCGATCGATGTCGTGCTGGTTTCGCACGGCCATTACGATCATCTCGATCTGACCACCCTGTCGCGGCTCGCGGCCGCGCATCGGCCGCGCGTCATCACGCCGCTCGGCAATGACACCATTATGCGAAATCACAACGCGGCCATCGCGGCCGAAGCCTACGACTGGCACGATCGGGTCGATGTCGGCGGCGGAGTCGCGGTGACGCCCGTCCCCACCCGACACTGGTCGGCGCGAAACTTGTCCGACCGCAACATGTCGCTGTGGGCGTCGTTCGTGATCGAAGCGCCGGGCGGCCGCCTCTATTTCGTCGCCGATTCCGGCTACGGCGACGGCCGGCATTTCCGCGCCGCGCGCGAGCGCCACGGACCGTTCCGGCTCGCCGTCCTGCCGATCGGGGCTTACGAGCCGCGCTGGATCATGCGCGACCAGCATATGAATCCGGCGGAGTCGGTGCAGGCCTTCATCGATTGCGGCGCCGAGCTTGCGCTCGGTCACCATTACGGCACCTTCCAACTCACCGACGAAGCGATCGATGCGCCGCTTGTCGCGCTCGCCGACGCCTTGCGGACTACCGGAATTTCGCCTGAGCGATTCCGCACATTGGGGCCCGGCGAGGTGTGGCAATTGTGATTATCGCCTTCGGGTGAGAAGTCCCCGCCCTATTTGATCATGACGAGGACATTGACGACCAGATGATCCTCGTTGGTGGACAACGGGTCGGTCACATATTGCTCGATGAACATGTCCTTGGCCTCAAGGCGCTTCTCGTCGAGATAGTTGGTGATGGCCTCATAAGTATTGTCCATGGCGTCATACGAACCGCGATGCACGAATTCGAGCGCGCGGCCCTGTGGCGACGTGCCCACAGCGATATCACCGTGCGGCGGATTTTTCGGCGGCTCGGCGATCGGAATCGCGGCCTCGAACTGGAAGCCGGTGTCGTCGGTCGAGGTGAAAATCGTCATTGCCGGACCGTCGGTCTTCAGCCCCTCCTTATCGACGTAAGCTTTGAGCAACTTGAGCGATTTGGTGATCGTCTCGAAGGCGTTGTCCCAGTTGCCGGTGCCCTTCACGTACACGATTGGCTTGGCGGTGAGCGTTGTTTCCGCGCCGAACGGATCGAGTGCATCGGCAGTAGCGCTCGGCGCCGGTGCGGCCGGTGTCGCCGGTGCGGCCGGCGCCGCCTCGGGTTTGGGTGCGGCAGCCGGCGGCGGTGGTGGATTTTGCGCCCAAGACGGCTGCGGCCCGGCGACGGCGATGGCCGCAGCCGCCATACCGATGCAGAGCGCAAAGCGAAGGAACATCAGGCTCTCCTATCTGTCGACCGCCGCTCCCGCTCGGCGCGGTCTCCCGGTCTCTCTCATCAATGATTGATTCTAGCACGCCCGTACGCGGCCCGCCCCACTGGCGCATAGGACCTAAGTTCTCATATAAGTCCTTCACATTCGGGCTTTATCATGAGCGCGCTGGCAAACCGGAAGTTCGTGAAGATGAACGGTCTCGGCAACGAGATCGTGATCGTCGACCTGCGCGGCGCGCCGGAGCCGATCGGCGCCGCCGAGGCGCGCGCGGCGGCGCGACACGAGCCTTACGACCAGCTTATGGCGCTGTATCCAGGCCGCGGCAGAACCGACGCGGCCATCCGCATCTACAACAATGACGGCTCGGAGGCGGGCGCCTGCGGCAACGGCATGCGCTGCGTCGCCGCCTTGATAGGCGCCGAGACTGGAAAGGCGGCGCTGAATTTCGAAACACCGGCCGGCCTCGTTTCCTGCTGGCCCGCCGGCAATGGGCTGTACACCGTCGACATGGGCACGCCGCGCTTTCGCTGGGACGAGATTCCGCTGGCGAAGGAGATGCCCGACACCCGCACGATCGATCTTGCGTTCGGTCCGCCCGACGCGCCGATCCTGCATTCGCCCTCCGCCGTGAACATGGGCAATCCGCACGCCATCTTCTGGGTCGAGGATCCGGAGGCCTACGATCTGCGCAAGATCGGCCCGCAACTCGAACACCATCCGCTCTTTCCGGAGCGCGCCAACATCACGCTGGCTGCCGTCGTTTCGCGTGACCATGTGACGATCCGAACCTGGGAACGCGGCGCCGGCCTCACCAGCGCCTGCGGCTCGGCGGCTTGCGCCGTTGCCGTCGCCGCGGCAAGGCTTGGCCGCACCGGCCGCAAAGTGACGGTCACTTTGCCCGGCGGCGACCTTGCCATCGAGTGGCGCGCGGCCGACGACCACGTGCTGATGACCGGCCCCGTCGAATACGAACATGACGGCCGGTTCGACGCCACGCTGTTCGCCGATGCCGGCGGCGCGGCATGAGCGGAGGCGCGAACCCGTGAGCGTCGATGTCGTCACCTTCGGCTGCCGATTGAATGCCGCCGAGTCGGAAGTCATCCGCCGCGAGGCGGAGCGCGCCGGCTTGAGCGACACCGTGGTGGTCAATACCTGCGCCGTCACGGCGGAGGCGGTGCGGCAGGCGCGGCAAACCATCCGTGCGCTGCGGCGCGAGCGGCCGCAGGCGAAGATCGTCGTCACCGGCTGCGCGGCGCAGACCGAGCCGCAGACCTTTGTCACCATGGCCGAGGCCGATCGCGTCCTCGGCAATGCGGAGAAGCTTAGCGCCGCGTCATGGAAGGAAGCGCACGCCGCCTTCGGCCTCGCCGATGCGCCAAAGGCGATCGTCAACGACATCATGGCGGTCAGGGAGACCGCCGCGCACTTGATCGAAGGTTTCGAAGGCCGTACGCGCGCTTTCGTCCAGGTGCAAAACGGCTGCGACCATCGCTGCACCTTCTGCATCATTCCCTATGGCCGCGGCAATTCACGCTCGGTGCCGATGGGCGCGGTGGTCGAGGATGTGCGGCGCCTCGTTGCCAATAATTATTGCGAGGTCGTGCTCACCGGTGTCGACATCACGAGCTACGGCGCCGACCTGCCAGGCGCACCGAAGCTAGGCACGCTGGTCAAGCAAATCCTCAAGCACGTGCCGGAGCTGCAACGGCTGCGTCTGTCATCGATCGATTCGGTCGAGGCCGACCGCGACCTCATCGACGCCTTCGCGCGGGACGAACGGCTGATGCCGCATCTGCATTTGTCGCTGCAGGCGGGCGACGATCTCATCCTCAAGCGCATGAAGCGCCGGCACGCGCGCCGGGACGCCATCGCGTTCTGCGACACACTGCGCCGGCTGCGGCCGGACATGGTATTCGGCGCCGACCTTATCGCCGGCTTCCCGACCGAGACGGAAGAGATGTTCAACAACTCGCTCGATCTCGTCGAGCAATGCGGATTGACGTACCTGCACGTCTTCCCATTCTCGGCGCGGCCGGGCACGCCGGCCGCGCGCATGCCGCAGCTTTCCCGCGCGGTCGTGAAGGAGCGCGCCCGGCGTTTGCGCGAGCGCGGCGCGCTCGCCTTGCGGCGGCATCTCGACGCCGAGGTCGGCGCGACGCGGCGGGTGTTGACCGAGTCGCGCGAGCAAGGCCGCACCGAACAATTCACCCCGGTGAAGCTTTCAGAAGCGGCCGCGCCGGGCACGATCCTCGCGCTCAAGATCGCCGCACACGACGGCAGGCAGTTGCTGGCGGCGTGACCGCGCCGTCATTCCGCCGCTTCGCCCTCACGCTCGCCTTCCCATCCGCATTGCGCCAGCGCCGCGCGCATGTGCGGCGGCACCGGCGCGACGACGCGGATCGGCTCACGGTTCTTGTAAAGCGGCACAACGATCTCGCGGGCGTGCAGATGCAGCATCGGGCCGCCCTTTCGCGGCGCGGTGCCGTAGATCGCATCGCCGAAGATCGGCCAGCCCATTTCCGCGCAATGCACCCGCAATTGGTGCGTGCGGCCGGTGACGGGCTCCAGCGAAAGCCAAGTTAATTTCCCGGCCCTGCCCATCACCCGCCACTTCGTCACCGCGCGTTGGCCTTTGGGGTCGTGCTTCATCCACCAGCCGCGGGTCACATCGAGGCGGCCGAGCGGAAGCTCGATGACGCCCGTATCGGTGTCCGGCCCACCCTCGACCGTCGCCCAATAGGTCTTGTCGATAGCCCCGGTCTTGAACAGCCGGCCGAGCTGGGCGAGCGCCTTGCGATGGCGGCCGAGCACCAAGCAGCCGGAGGTGTCGTGGTCGAGCCGGTGGGCGAGCGCCGGCGGTCGCGGCAGGCCGAAGCGGAGCGCGCCGAAATGATCTTCCAGGCTTGCGCCGCCCTTGTTGCTGTTTTTGGGGCCGCGGTGGACGGCGAAGCCGGCCGGCTTGTCGATCACCAGCATCAGCCCGTCGCGGTAGAGGAGCCGCGACATCATCTCTTCGGCGGTCATGGCCTCATTCCAGAAAAGTACATTACATCAGTTACTTAATCCTGTTGTCAGGGTCAGAGCCGGCGGTTGCTGCTCGCCGGAACGTGGCGACCCGCCAGCACTCTACTTTGGCAGACTGACATGACTCGATTCACAAATCCGCGCCGAGCTTGACCTTGATCAAATGCCACTCCGACCTGAGGTCCTAGCCTGCCGGGCATGTCGGCCTCCCCGCGCGCAGGCGTCGCCTCGTCAGCGCTGCACTCGCTATTGCAGAATGTACCCAACCTGCTGCTGGCGCCGGTGCCGCTGGCGGTGCTGCAGCCGATCTTCACCCGCATCGCGGCGCATGTGGCGCAGTCGCGCCCCGAGCTGTTCGTGCGCCTGGGACCGCATACGCGCAAACGGTTTCTGATCGATCCGATCGATTTGCCGTTTGTGCTGGTGCTGGTGCCCGACGCCACGCAGCCGCATTTGCGGGCCTATCGCCGCTACGAAAAACCCGCCCACGACGCCGGCATCGCCGGCACCTTCTTCAATCTGCTCGACATGATCGACGGCTCGCTCGACGGCGACGCCTTGTTCTTTTCCCGCGATCTGCGCGTCAGCGGCGATACCGAAGCGGTGGTGGCGCTGCGCAACGCGCTCGATGATTTCGAAGGCAGCGCGCTCGACAGCGTCGTCAGCAGCTTCGGGGCGCTGTCCGCGCCGGCGGCGCTGGCGCTGTCGGCGGTTCGCGCGGTTCGGGGAACCCAGCACCATGACTCGAGGAATGCAGCGCCATGACTGAAGACCGCGGCTACCGCCGTCCGGAACTCGTGTGCCCGGCCGGAACGCCGGCCGGCTTGCGCACCGCCGTCGATGCCGGCGCAGATGCCGTCTATTGCGGCCTGCAGAACGAGACCAATGCGCGGAATTTTCCGGGCCTCAATTTCACTCCGGCCGAGCTCGAGCAGTCGATCGCTTACGCCCATGCGCGCCAGGCCAAGGTGCTGCTCGCGGTCAACACGTTTCCGCCGGCCGGCCGCTTCGCGCTTTGGCGCGACGCCGTCGATACCGCGGCGCGGCTCGGCGTCGATGCCATGATCGTCGGCGACATCGGCGTCGCCGACTATGCCGCGCAGAACCATCCGCAGCTGCGCCTGCATCTTTCGGTACAGGCCGGCGCCTCCTCGCCCGAGGCAATCCGCTTTTATTGTCAGGAGTTCGGCATCAAGCGCGTGGTGCTGCCGCGCATTTTGACCGTGCCCGAGATCGCCGACATCCACAGCCAGATCCCCTGCGAGATCGAAGCCTTCATCTTCGGCAATATCGGAATGATGGCGGAAGGGCGTTGCAGCCTGACCAACTACGTTACCGGCCTATCAACCAATATGGACGGCGTGTGTTCGCCGGCGGCGGATGTGCGCTACGAGGAAGACGCCGCGCGCAACCTGACGATCAAGCTCGGGCCCGTCACCATCGACCGCTTTGCCTGCGGCGAGAGCGCCGGCTATCCGACCATCTGCAAGGGCCGCTATCTATGCGGCGCTCAGCCCGCCGGCTATTACGCCTTCGAGGAGCCGGTCAGCCTCAATCTCTCTGCTCTGCTCCCTGATCTCATGCGCGCCGGCGTGACCGCCCTGAAAATCGAGGGCCGCCAGCGCAGTCGCGCCTATGTCCGGGCGGTGGTCTCCGCCTTCCGCCGCGCCGTCGACGCCATCATGGCCGGCAACGACCCGGGCCTCGCCGGCCTGTTGGCGCTGACCGAAGGGCACCGCGAGACCGAAGGCGCCTTCGGCGGCAAGACATGGAGATAAAAGTGGGCGAGCAGCCGGGCGACATCACGCTGGGGCCGGTTCTCTTCAACTGGGAGCCGGAAAGCTGGCGCGACTTTTATTTCCGCATCGCCGACGAAGCCCAGGTCACCGCCGTTTATCTCGGCGAGACGGTGTGCTCGAAGCGCGCAGTGCTGTTCGAACCCTACTACGAGACCGTGGCCGAGCGGCTGTCGGCCGGCGGCAAGACGGTCGTTTTCTCGACGCTGTCCGAAGTCGTGCTCAAGCTCGATCGCAAGCAGGTGGAAAGTACCTGCGCCGCCACCGATTACCTGGTGGAGGCCAATGACGGCTCGGCGCTGCTGGCACTGCAGGGCCGTCCGCACCACATCGGCCCGTTCGTGAACGTCTATAACGAGCGCACACTCAGCTTTCTCGCGGGCAAGGGCGCGCGCAATTTCTGCCTGCCGCCGGAAATGCCAGCGACCGCCATCCGCCCGTTATGCGCCGCGGCCAAGAGCCTCGACGTCAGCGTCGAGGTGCAGGTGTTCGGCCGCATCCCGCTGGCGCTCTCCGCACGCTGCTACCATGCGCGCGCGCACGGGCGCATCAAGGATAGCTGCCAGTTCGTCTGCGAGAACGATCCGGACGGATTGCAACTGCGGATGCTCGACGGCCGGCCGTTCCTTGCCGTCAACGGCATTCAGACGATGTCGCACGACTACCTCAATCTGGCGGGCGAACTCGCAGAGCTGCACGCCATGGGCGTATCGCGTTTTCGCCTGTCCCCGCACAGCTGCGACATGATCGAGGTGGCCGCAATCTTTCGCGCCGCGCTCGACGGACGCATTTCCCCGCCCGAGGCGACGGCACGGCTTCAGGCGCTGCCCCTCGGTGCGCCGTTCTCCAACGGCTTCTATCACGGCAAGCCTGGATTCAGCTGGACCGCAGCCGCCGCGCACTAGTCCAGGCTGCTGCGGAGACGACCGGCCGGCTGGTCGATCGCCGGCCTCCATCCCATCGCGATAAGGAAGCCGCAACACCATCTTTGCCTGGGGCATAGTTTGCCTCCCAGGGCGAAACGGCTATCACGGGCGGCAACAGCGGCAGCATTACGGAAATGGACGACAGCGCGAAAAAGAATTGGTGGCAGCGCCTCACCGGCGGGCTCAGGCGCAGCTCTTCGGCGCTTGGCGGCGCCATTTCCGATCTTGTTTCCAAGCGCAAGCTCGATGCCGCGACCATTGCCGAGATCGAGGACGTGCTGATCCGCGCCGATCTCGGCCTCGACACCGCCGGCCGGATTGCCGCAGCGCTTGGCGCAAGCCGCCATGAAGCGGGGATTTCGCCCGATGAGGTCAAGGCCGTAGTGGCGGCCGAGATCGAGAAGGCGCTCACCCCTGTCGCGCAGCCTCTCGTGGTCGATGCGACGAAAAAGCCGTTCGTCATCCTCGTCGCCGGAGTCAACGGCTCCGGCAAGACCACGACCATCGGCAAGCTCGCGGCAAAGTTCCGCGTCGAAGGCTTGAGCGTGATGCTGGCGGCCGGCGACACCTTTCGCGCCGCCGCCATCGACCAGCTGAAAATCTGGGGCGAGCGCACCGGCGCGCCGGTGATCGCGCGCGAGGCTGGCGTCGACGCCGCCGGTCTCGTGTTCGATGCCGTGCGCGCGGCGAAAGAGCGCAGCGTCGATGTGCTGCTCGTCGATACCGCCGGCCGTCTGCAGAACCGCAGCGAATTGATGCAGGAGCTGCAGAAGGTCGTCCGCGTGATCAAGAAGATCGATCCTGCCGCGCCGCACGCGGTGCTGCTGGTGCTCGACGCCACCGTCGGGCAGAACGCGCTGTCGCAGGTGGAGATTTTCCGCAAAGCCGTCGGCGTTACCGGCCTGGTGATGACAAAACTCGACGGCACCGCGCGCGGCGGCATTCTCGTGGCGCTGGCGGCCAAGTTTCAGGTTCCGGTGCACTTCGTCGGCGTCGGCGAAAGCGTCGACGATCTGGCGCCGTTTTCGGCGCACGATTTTGCCTGCGCCATCGCCGGCATCGACTCCTAATCGAAGGCTTGCCCCAACATGCCCGCAACGACAAAGCCGCAGCTCAATCCGTTCCTCAAGCTCGCGCTCGACCTCGGGCCGCTGGTGTTGTTCTTCTTCGCCAATTCCCGCTACGGCATTTTCGTCGCTACGGCCACCTTCATGGTCGCGGTGGTCGCGGCGCTGGCGGCTTCCTATGTGCTGACCCGGGCGTTGCCGATCATGCCGGTGGTGACGGCGATCATCGTGCTTGTGTTCGGCGGTTTGACGCTGATCCTGCACAACGACACCTTCATCAAGATCAAGCCGACGATCCTCTATGCGCTGTTCGGCGCGGTGCTGCTCGGCGGACTTTTGTTCGGCAAACCGCTGCTGGGCGTGGTGTTCGATTCGCTGTTCCACCTCACCGAGGAAGGTTGGCGCAAATTGACGCTGCGCTGGGCGCTGTTCTTTTTTGCGCTGGCGGTACTCAACGAGATCGTCTGGCGCAACACCTCGACCAACGTCTGGGTCGATTTCAAGGTGTTCGGGGTGCTGCCGCTCACCTTCCTGTTCGGCGCGTTACAATACCCGTTGCTGAGAAAATACGCGGCCGAACCGGCGGCGGAGTAATGCCCGTCACCGTGCCGCCGCCTCAGGATGACGGAATAGGAGCCGCCAGCGCTTTCTCGATCTCCGGCTTGAGCACCGTGTTGATGTTGTCGGCGGTGATCGGGCCCACCAGTTTGTAGGCGATGCGGGCATCGCGGCCGACCACAAAAGTCTCCGGCACGCCATAGACGCCCCACTCGATCCCGGCACGGCCGTTCAGATCGGCGCCCGCGGCGGCGAACGGATCGCCATAACGGCCGAGAAAGCGCCGGGCGTTATCTGGCTCGTCCTTGTAGTTGATACCGATGAGGCGAAGCCGGCTGTCCTGCGCCAGCTGCATCAGCAGCGGCGCCTCGTCATGGCACGGCACGCACCACGACGCCCAGACATTCACCACCGTGACCGCGCCCTTGAAGGACGCCGCGTCGATCCCGGGAACCGCGGCGCCGTTACGCTCCAGGCCGGCGACCGGCGGCAGGTTGGTCTGCGGCGCCGGATGGCCGATCAGCGCCGAGGGGATGCGCGACGGATCGCCGGAATAGAGGCGAATCAGGAACAGCGCGACCAGCGCGAGGAAAACCACCAGCGGCGCCAGCACTATGACGCGGCGCCGGCCGATGTTCATGTTTTCCTTCGCGAGCGCGCTCACGCTTCTTCCTTGGCCTGTTGCATCACCGGCTCACCGCGCGCCGGCGCCGAGCGGCGCGAGAAGCCGCGCTTCTCCAGATCGGCGAGCTTGCGCAACTGCGCGCGGTAATCGAGCATCACCCATACGGTCAAGCCGCCGACGACCCCGCCAGCGGCGGCATAAGCCGCGACGATGAAGTCCATGTGGCTGACCGCTTCCATCGTCAGCTCGCAGCGCTCGCCTGCATCAGCCGCAAGGTCCGCACGCGGCGGCGCAAGATCTCGTTGCGCATGGCCGCGAGCAGCAGCGTGACGAAGGCCAGCGTGAACGCCCCCAGCAGAATGAAAAGCGGAAGGAGGATCGACTTATCGATTGTCGGGGCGCCAAGCCGCATGATCGAGGCCGGCTGGTGCAGCGTATTCCACCAGTCGACGGAGAATTTGATGATCGGCAAGTCGATGGCGCCGACCAGCGTGAGAATGGCCGCGGCACGCGCGGCGCGCGAGGGATCCTCGACCGTGCGCCACAGCGCGATGACGCCGAGATAGAGCAGGAACAGCAGCAAGACCGAGGTCAGCCGCGCATCCCACACCCAATAGGTGCCCCACATCGGGCGTCCCCACAACGAGCCGGTCACCAGGCACATGAGCGTGAACGCGGCGCCGATCGGAGCGGCCGCCTTGGCGGCGACGTCGGCGAGCGGGTGGCGCCAAACCAGCGTGCCCAACGCGGCGACGGTCATCACCCCCCAACCGAGCATGCCGAGCCAGGCTCCCGGCACGTGGAGAAACATGATCTTGACGGTGGCGCCCTGCTGATAATCGTCGGGAGCGACCATCGCCTGATTGATGCCGAAGGCGAACGCGACCACCGTCAGGCCGCCGAGCCACGGGATCGTGCGATTGGCAAGGTTCAGGAAACGCGACGGATTGGCGAGATCAGCGATGGCCATCGGCGACTTTCTCTTGCGGCCCTTACCTAGTCTACTTCGGTATGCGCGCACAATGCCGGAATAAAGGCCGCGTCAATTTCGCATCAGCGGCGGCGGAGCTGAGGTGAGTTCCGACAGTCCCGCCGTGAAGCTGACGGAGCCGCTTCAATCCAAAAACCGCATTAGAATCATAAATTTGCCAGAACGTCCCCCTTTGGGCTCCGACCCTTTGCAAATATGTGCTGCAAGCGATCGCCCACGTCGCAAACGGCACGGCAGGGTCGATACCAGCGCGGACTATTCCAGTTCTTGCCGTAGCGCCGCGGCGGCCGCGAACGGCCCGACTACCAGGCTCGCGAGCGTCAAGGCGCAGAGGATCGTGAACGGCGTCCCGAACGGAACCGGCCCGACCACGGCCGCATTGGCCGCGGCGACGCCGAAGATCAGCACCGGGACCGTCAGCGGCAACACCAGCACCGCGAGCAGCAGTCCGCCGCGTCGGAGCGTTACGGCCAGCGCGGCGCCGATCAGCCCGATGAAGGTCAGCGCCGGCGTGCCGACCAACAGCGTCAGCACCAAAGCGGCGGCGGCCCGCGGATCGAGGTTGAGGAAGAGGCCGATCAGCGGCGCCGCAATGATGAGCGGCAAGCCGGTGGTGAGCCAATGGGCGAGGCCCTTGGCGGCGACCACAAGCTCGAGCGGCGCGCGGCCCATGAGGATGAGATCGAGCGAGCCGTCGTCGTGATCGGCCGCAAACAGCCGGTCGAGCGCCAGCAAGCTCGCGAGCAGCGCCGCCAGCCAGAGGATCGCCGGGCCGATCCGCCCGAGCAGCGCCAGGTCCGGTCCGAGCGCGAAGGGTGTGAGCGTGACCACGACCAGAAAGAACAACACCCCCATCAGCGCGCCGCCGCCGACGCGCACGGCGATGCGCATGTCGCGGATGAGGACGGCGATCAGCGCGCGCATCATCGGCCTCCCCCCAGCCGTAGCTCTCGCGCGTCGTTGAGCCCAAGCGCGCTATGGGTCGCGGCCAGGATCAGGCCGCCGCCGGCAATGTGTGCCCGCATGAATTCGGCAAGGCGCTCCTGCGCAGCGGCGTCAAGGGCGCTGGTCGGCTCGTCAAGCAGCCAGATCGGGCGCTTGACGACGAGGATGCGGGCGATCGAGAGCCGGCGCCGCTGCCCGGCGGAAAGGTAGGCGGCCGGCAGGTCGGCGAGCGTGTCGAGCCCGACCGCCGCCAGCGGCTCGGCGATATCCGCGACGCCCGTGCCGAGAAAACCCGACCAGAATCGCAGATTTTCCGCGACCGAGAGCGAGGGCTTCAGGGCGTCCTGGTGGCCGAGATAATGCGCCTGCTCGGCCACATTGAGTTCGGGGTCGCCGCCGTCCAAGGCGATGCGGCCGTCGGCGATGCGCACCAGCCCGACCACCATGCGCAGGAGCGATGATTTGCCCGCGCCGTTGCGCCCGACGATGGTCAAAGCCTCGCCGGAAGCGACGGAAAAGCTGACACCGGTGAAAACCTCCCGCCCGCCGCGTTGGCAGGCCAGATCGGAGCCTGAAAGCCGCATCAATGATGTCCTACGCGAAGAGGTAGAGCCGCATCGGTTCGCGTGTGGCGAATGACTCGGGTGGTTCCAGGCATGTTACCGACCATTTTTTGCCGATCTGGCACAAGTCTTGAAAAGACCTTATAAGCCGAGGCGCGGGCAGCGGCGCGTTGGCGACGCCTGCCACGTCCGGCCACCAACGGTGTTGGCGCCTGTTCCGGCAATAAACAACTGCAATTTTGCGCCGGCGGGGTGAGCCGCTAGATGGGAAAATGGTCATGAATTCGCTCGATAGCTTCAAGTGCCTGCGGTCGCTCAAGGTCGGCTCCAAGACGTACGCCTACTACAGCCTGCCGGTAGCCGAAAAGAACGGTTTGAAGGGCATTTCACGGTTACCTTTTTCACTCAAGGTCCTGCTCGAGAATTTGCTGCGCAACGAGGACGGCCGCTCGGTCACCAAGGACGACATCCTGGCGGTCTCGCAATGGCTCAAGAACAAGACCTCCGAGCGCGAAATCGCCTTCCGGCCGGCCCGCGTGCTGATGCAGGATTTTACCGGCGTGCCCGCCGTTGTCGATCTCGCCGCGATGCGCGACGCCATGCAGATGTTTGGCGGCGACCCGAAAAAGATCAATCCGCTGGTGCCGGTCGACCTGGTCATCGATCATTCGGTCGTGGTCAATTATTTCGGCACCAACACCGCGTTCAAAAAGAACGTCGAGGAGGAGTACAAGCAAAATCAGGAGCGCTACCGGTTTTTGAAATGGGCGCAGCGCTCGTTCGAGGATTTCCGCGTGGTGCCGCCCGGCACCGGCATCTGCCATCAGGTCAACCTCGAGTACCTCTCCCGCACCGTGTGGACGGCGAAGACAAAGATCAAGTTCGCCGACAAGACCGTCGCCACAGAGCTCGCCTATCCGGACACGCTGGTCGGCACCGATTCGCACACCACCATGGTGAACGGGCTCTCGGTCCTCGGCTGGGGCGTGGGCGGCATCGAGGCCGAGGCCGCCATGCTCGGCCAGCCCTATTCGATGCTGCTGCCGGAAGTAATCGGAGTGCGTTTCAACGGCAAGCTCAAGGAAGGCGTCACCGCGACCGATCTGGTGCTCACCGTCACGCAGATGCTGCGCAAACGCGGCGTGGTCGGCAAGTTCGTCGAGTATTTCGGTCCGGGCCTGGCTCACCTGTCGATCGCCGATCGCGCCACGCTCGGCAACATGTCGCCGGAATACGGCGCCACCTGCGGATTCTTTCCGATCGACGACGACACCATCCGCTATCTGCGCGACACCGGCCGTTCGGCGGAGCAGGTCGCGCTGGTGCTCGCCTACGCCAAGGCGCAGGGCATGTATCACACCAAGACGAGCTCAGATCCGCTCTTCACCGAGGTGCTCAAGCTCGAGCTTCCCTCCGTCGAACCGTCGCTCGCCGGGCCAAAACGCCCGCAGGACCGCGTGCCGCTCAAGGAGGTCAAGAGCAGCTTTGCTCAAGCCATGGACAAGGAATTCGGCAAGTCGTCCGAGATCGACAAGCGCGTTCCGGTCGAAAGCCGCAACCACACGCTCGGCAACGGCGATGTCGTGATTGCCGCCATCACCTCCTGTACCAACACATCCAATCCAAGCGTCATGATCGCGGCGGGGCTCGTTGCCCGCAAGGCGGTGGCGAAGGGTCTTTCGGTCAAGCCGTGGGTGAAGACCTCGCTGGCGCCCGGCTCGCAAGTGGTCGGCGAGTATCTCGCCAAATCGGGCCTGCAGAAGGACCTGGATGCGCTCGGCTTTAATCTCGTCGGCTTCGGTTGCACCACCTGTATCGGCAATTCAGGACCGCTGCCGCCGGAAATTTCCAAGGCCGTCAACGACAACGACCTCGTCGCCGCCGCGGTGCTCTCCGGTAATCGCAACTTCGAAGGCCGCGTCAACGCCGACGTGCGCGCCAATTATCTTGCTTCGCCGCCGCTGGTCGTCGCCTACGCACTCGCCGGCTCGATGCAGGTCGATATCGCCAAGGCCCCGCTCGGCACCGATCAGAAAGGCCGCAAGGTCTATCTGCGCGACATCTGGCCCTCGAACCGTGAGGTCAATAAATTCATCCGCAAGAACATCAACAAGCAGATGTTCACGCGCAAATACGGCGACGTATTCAAGGGCGACGCGAACTGGCGCAAGATCAGCGTGCAAGGCGGGCTGACATTCGCCTGGGACCGCAGATCGACCTATGTGCAGAACCCGCCGTATTTCTCGCATATGGCGCGGCGGCCCGAGCCGCCGACGGACATCATCGATGCGCATGTCCTCGGCTTGTTTCTCGATTCGATCACCACCGACCACATCTCGCCGGCGGGTTCGATCAAAGTGGATTCGCCTGCCGGCAAGTATCTCCTCGATCACAAGGTGAAGCCGGTCGATTTCAATCAGTACGGCACGCGGCGCGGCAATCACGAGGTGATGATGCGTGGCACCTTCGCCAACATCCGCCTCAAAAACCAGATGGTGCCCGGCGTCGAGGGCGGCTTCACCGTTCACTACCCCTCACGCGAGCGGATGACGATCTACGACGCGGCGATGCGCTATAAGAGCGAGAAGGTGCCGCTGGTCGTGTTCGCCGGCAAGGAATACGGCACCGGATCGTCGCGCGACTGGGCCGCAAAGGGCACGGCGCTACTCGGCGTGCGCGCCGTCATCGCGCAGTCGTTCGAACGCATCCATCGCTCCAATCTGGTCGGCATGGGTGTGGTGCCGCTGGTGTTCGAGGAGGGCACCTCATGGCAGACGCTCGGACTAAAGGGCGACGAGCAGGTGACGATCCGCGGCCTGCACAACGATCTCAAGCCCCACCAGCGGCTCATCGCCGAGATCATCGCAGCCGACGGCGGCCTTAAGCGCGTGCCGCTGACCTGCCGCATCGATACGGTCGACGAGCTGGAATATTACAAGAACGGCGGCATATTGCAGTATGTCCTTCGCCATCTCGCCGCGTAGCGCATGATGCGGAAAAGGCCTGCCCTCGGACTTGACCCCCGCGGGTGCCATCCGCCTTTACGAAAAGCTCATGCTCTACGCGGTAAGTATTGAGATGGTCAGTCTTGGCTCACCGTGAATTGAGTGGCGGGTGACTGGCGCGCCCGATATCAATGCGCCGTCACTAAAGCGTCATTGAGGGTTGGTGGGGGTGGAGATCGGAATGCTGCGTCGCCGCCTCGCGCCGGCAGCCCTCATTGCAGGCTTGCTGATTGCCAACTGCACGCTCGCGGGCGCCGCCGAGCCGCGCGCGCTGGTTGAGCTTTTCACCAGTCAGGGTTGTTCCTCCTGCCCGGCCGCCGACAAGCTCCTCGGCGAACTCGCGGCCGATCCCTCGCTGGTCGCGATCAGCGTGCCGATCGATTACTGGGATTATCTCGGCTGGAAGGACACGCTGGCGAGCCCGGCGGATACGGCGCGCCAACGCGCTTATGCGCGCGTACGCGGCGATCGGCAGGTCTATACGCCGCAAGTTGTCGTCAACGGCTCAACGCACGCGCTCGGCAGCGACCACGCCGCCATCGAGCGCGCGATCGTGCAAACCGATCGCAACGCGGCGATCATGTCCGTGCCCGTTTTGATGTCGGTCGGCGGCAGCAAGTTGAACGTCAGGGTCGAACCGTCAGGCAAAGATCGCTTCGGCGGCGAAGTCTGGCTCTGTCCGCTGGCGAGAGCCGTTCCGGTGCAAATCGGCCGCGGCGAAAATCGCGGACGCACGGTCACCTATCACAACGTGGTGCGGCGCTGGGTCAAGCTTGGCGATTGGACCGGCGCTGAGTCGACCTGGAGCGTGCCGATCTCGGATATCGAAACCGACGAAATCGACGCTGCAGTCGTCATGGTGCAGCAGGGCACGCATGATCGGCCGGGCATGATTCTCGGCGCCGGCTTCGCTCCGCTGGTAGGACCCGCAGCGGCAAGCAACGGACAGACGACCAAAGACAGGTGACGCCGAGACGGCTCTTTTTCCGTCCCTCTGTCGTCCGTTGTCGCCATGAAAAAAAGGCCGGCGATCTGCCGGCCGTAAGACCATCTGGGATTGAACCCTACGCGATACTCTGGCCCGGTCCGTCCACACCCCGGGGGGCTGGGGGGCTGAGGAATCCGGAATGCGATCCGGACCGGGCCCTGAGGCAACGGCTTGCTGTTTCGCAGCCCAGCTTGGCGCGTGATGGGCCGAAATGGGGCCGCATTATGATTCGCCTAACGAATCCGTGATTCCGCCGGTCGAAATTGCCGCACCCAAGAGATTGCGCAGCGAATCCCGGCGTTCTGCCCGCCTCGCGCGATCCGCGGTGCAAATCGCCCTGCAAGGCCCTTGCCGCCGCATCCGTCCGGCGCGATCATGAATTGATCGTGAAGCTGCGATGACAAGGAGGCGCCGCATGGCATTCGGCGAAATCGAACCGAGCGAGCGTCGCGGGGGCGAGGTACGCGCGCCCGCCCCCGCAAGCGAGGTCACCTTCAGCCGGCGCGAGCTTGACAGAATTCTCAATCTTTACGGCCGCAAGGTCGCCGCCGGCGAATGGCGTGATTACGCCATCGATTTCCTCAGGGATCGCACGGTGTTTTCCGTTTTCCGTCGTGCCAGCGAATTTCCCATCTACCGGATCGAGAAAAATCCACGGCTTGGACGTCGGCAGGGCGCCTACAGCGTCATCTCGGCAACGGGTCATATCCTGCGCCGGGGCCAGGAGCTCGACCGCGTGCTCGGCGCACTCGACCGCTCGCTCCGGGTCATCGCCGGCTAAGGCCTCGCCCGTAATCAAGTGAGTCAAAATTGCCAGGGAGCGAGGAGGATACTTTGGAGGGGATTCACAAGAGGGAATCACCTGACGTAGCGTCGCAGCATGATTCGCGCTGCGCAGGTGCGCGCT
>Ga0208937_1000431_pt1 | contig 33746 bp, 32 predicted proteins | sample June2015DPH_11_5_FD_184705 | JGI IMG/M metagenome (GOLD analysis project Ga0208937, IMG submission 184705) | Peatland microbial communities from SPRUCE experiment site at the Marcell Experimental Forest, Minnesota, USA - June2015DPH_11_40... | ecosystem: Environmental > Terrestrial > Soil >...
TGTACTGCTTCTCGTGGCCGCGGAACGCCTGGACCTGATAAATATCCGCCACCTGGAACGCGAGCATGGCCAGAAGGGCGATGCCGAGAATGGCGGCGAAGTAATGCCAGGCGAAGCCGTGCGCGGGCACCACATAACAGACATACACGGCGAAACCGACCGCCGCGACCAGCGCAACTTCGATCACGCGGACCAGGCCGGCCAGCACGATCGGCGAAAAGGCGGCCTCATAGGGCTCCGCGGCGACGGCGCGGGCGGCGTCCGACAGCTCGGGTTCCGTGACCTGCGGCGCCGCAGCGCGCGGTGTGGCCGGCGCCGCCGAAAAGATCGCGGAGGCGGTCTTGAAAATCGTGCCGGGCTCGGGCTTGGACATGTTTGATACGCGATTTACTGCCCACTGCCGGGCGCAGGAACGCTCAGCCAGCAGTCTGATGGGCAAAATAGTGAATAAAGTTCAAAAATTGGTTATGTGAACGGCGCGAAGTCTTCGCATGGCAAGCGCCTCGCGATAGGCGGCGATGCCGGCGTCCACCATGGTGGTCGATGAGAACACCTGGTGGACCCGCGATTTGACCAGTTGCGCCACGCGGGCGACTTGCGCCGGGCCATCGAGCGCGGCGCCGATTGCATCGACCAGCGCGTCGACATTGTCGGGCGCGATGAGGTGCTCGGCTTGGGGGCCGAAGATCTCCGGGATGCCGCCGACGCGCGTGGCGATGATCGGCACGCCGGCGGCCGCCGCCTCGAGCACCACATAGGGCAGCGATTCAGCGCGTGACGGCAGCACCAGCATGCGCCCCATGGCGAAAGCCTCGCGCGCTGGCTGATGGCCGACAAAACGGATCTGGTCGGCGATCCCGAGACGCCGCGCCCGCGCGGCAAGGTCCGGGCCTTGCGGCCCTTCGCCGGCGATGGTTGCGCTCACGCGCCGGCCGGAGCGATTGAGAAGCGCCAGCGCTTCGATGAGGACGTCGATGCCCTTGACCGGCCGCAATTCGCCGACGCAGACGATGTCGGTTGCATCGTCTCTAACCTTGAGGGGTGCGAATTCGGTTTCGCCGACGCCGTTGCGCACGATGCGCACCATAGCCCGCGGCCGGCCGATTTCGGCGCGAAACAGGTCGGCGACGTAGGCGCTTTCGAACAGAAAAAGGTCGGTGCGCCAGCGCAGCAGCCATTCGAGCTTGCGGTAGAAGCCGCCGCGCAGCGTGCCCGGGGAATAGACCAGCGAGCCGCCATGGGGCGTATAGACGCGGATCGCGTTGGGCGCGCTCGGCGCCAACCGCGCCAGCGCGGCGCCTTTGGCGCCGTGGCCGTGCAGTACGTCGGGGGCGAGGAGCCTGATGCGCTGCGAAATCACGCGCAGCGCGAAGAGGTCGGACGGACCGAGCTCGCGGGCGATGGCGACGCGCAGCAGCCCGAGCGCGAGATGCGGAAGAAGCTCGGCAAGAGCCGCATCGGCGCGCGCCCCGCCGGTCGTTGAATCGACGATGAGGCCGACGCGGTGGCCGCGCGCGGATTGGCCGCTGGCGACGTCAACGACATGGCGAAACAGGCCGCCGAGCGGCGCCCGCAAGATGTGCAAGATCTTCAGGCTTGGCGCCGACGCGGTACGCGGCATCTCGGCCGCGGAGAGCGCCGGAGCCGCCGCGGCTTGCATCGACGCGACAGCCCGCACGTCGCCCATGGAGCGAATCCTTAAAAGTCGCGGCAGAGAGTTAAGTCCGATTGAGCCGCGCCGGGGTTAAGAAAGCCTGACCGGCGCCCGGATGCGGTCCGTTACCTCGCACTGTTGTTCTCTGCCGCCGGCGCGGGATTTGCCGGGGCAGCGCGGGGAAGGGCCCTTAACGGGATGGCAACCATAATCGTTTGTTATCGGGGTCGGTCAGCCAACGGGTCCGCAGGAGCCGCGAAATGAGTGTGGCGTCGCAGTCGCATCGGCCGTCGTTGCGGGGGCAATTCATCGACGCGGATTTCGACATGCCGGCGCTCGGCGCGGCGCTGTGGCGGAATAAATGGAAGATCCTGCGCCCGACCATCCTGATCGCGCTGGCCACGCTCGCCGTGGTCATGGTGATCCCGCCCAAATATCTGTCGGAGTCGCGGGTGCTCGTCGTCGGCCGCGACAATATTTATCTGCGGCCCGACGCCGACAAAGACATCGTCGACCGCAGCGTGGTCGACCCGGAGGCGGTGACCAGCCAGGTCCAGCTCATCCTGTCGCGCGATCTCGCCAGCGAAGTGATCGACAAGCTGAAGCTCGGCGAGCGCCGCGAGTTCGATCCGGCGCTCGGCGGCGTCTCGCTGGTCAAGCGCGTTCTCGGCATCTTCGGCTTCATCAAGAACCCGATGAGCATGACGCCGCAAGAGCGCATGCTCGAAGCCTATTACGATCGGCTCAGCGTCTACGCCGTCGACAAGTCGCGCGTCATCGTCATCGATTTTCTGTCCCAGGATCCCGAGCTCGCCGCGCGCGTCGCCAACGCCGTCGCCGACGCCTATCTCGAGCGCCAGCAGGCGGCCAAGCAGGAGCAGGCGCGCAGCGCCGGGCAATGGCTGGCCGGCGGAATCGAATCGATGCGCAAGAAGGTGGCGGAGGCCGAAGCCAAGGTCGAGGTGTTCCGCGCCGAATCCAATCTCTTGGTCGGGCCGAACAACACCACGCTCTCGGCCCAGCAGCTCGGCGACCTCAACACCCAGCTTGCCGCCGCGCGCGCGCAAAAGGCCGACGCCGACGCCAAGGCCAGGCTCATTCGCAAAATGCTGCAATCCGGCGAGCCGATCGAATACTCCGACATTCTCAACTCGGAGCTCATTCGCCGGCTTTCCGAGCAGCGCGTGACGTTGCGCGCGCAGTTCGCCGAGCAGTCGTCGTCGCTGCTCGACAACCATCCGCGCATCAAGGAACTGAAGGCGCAGATCGCCGACCTCGACAAGCAGATCAGGAAAGAAGCCGAAACCATGGCGCGCTCGCTGGAAAACGATTCCAAACTCGCCGACGCGCGGGTGGAATCGCAACTGGCGGCGTTCGACCTGCTCAAGGGCCAGGCGGCGACCACCAACGAGCAGGATATCCAGTTGCGCGCGCTCGAGCGCGACGCCAAGTCGCAACGCGACCTGCTGGAGTCGTATCTGGCCAAATACCGCGAGGCGAGCGCCCGCGACACCATCAATTCCGCGCCGCCCGATGCGCGGGTGATTTCACGCGCCACGGTATCGAACGTGCCGGCCTACCCGAAAAAACTGCCGACGGTGCTGATCGCGAGCTTGGCGACGCTGGTGCTGATGTCCGGCATGGTTTTGACCGGCGAGCTGTTAGCGAGCCCGGCGAGCGCGGCGACGCGTGTGCCGGGCCGCGCCGCGGGTAAAGCCTTCGCTGAAAGGACGGCGGCACCGGTGCGCGCCGCCGCGGCGCCCGCCGCGCCAGCAGCCCCCGCCGCAGCCAGGGCGACTACCGCCGCGCCGCTCGGACGCCGCTGGGCCGGGCGCGGCTCCTTCACTGAACGAATCGCTGCCGTGATCCGGCGGCCGCGCCTCGCCGGCATTCCCATCAGCGCGCTCGAGGAATTTGCCGACAATCTGCGGCGGGAAAGCGAGGACGGCACGCAGATCGCCGTGCTCGGCGTCGCTCCCGGCATGCACACGACCGGCGCCGCGATCACGTTCGCTCGCGCGCTTGCCGACGAGGCCCGCGTGGTGCTGGTCGGGCTCGGTGCGGGGGATGCCGAGATCGAGGCGATCTCCGGCAATCCGTCCGCCGCGGGACTGGCGGAACTGGCGCAAGGCGCGGCGTCGTTCGCCGACATCATCACCAAGGACAAATATTCGGCCCTCCATCTCATCGTATCGGGGCGCGCGCCGGCGGATCGCGGTGCGCTGTTGTCGGCCTCCGGCATGGCGAAAAACTTCGGCGCGCTGGCCGCCACCTATGGCCACGTCGTGATCGATGGCGGCGCGATCGGCAGCCCGGACTTTGGACAAGACATGGCGGCGCTCGCCGAAATCGCCCCGCACGCGCTCCTTCTGGTCGAGACGCTGTCGAGCGCCGCGACGGCGGATGCGCACGACCGGCTGCTGGAGGCCGGCTTCGGCCATGTCACGATCATCGTGACCGGCCGCGCCAGCACGGCGCCGTTCAAATCAGCCGCAGCGGCCTAGCGGAACTCTTCATCCGCCCCGCTTCGCCGGGCAGGATGGCTTTCGCGAAACAATTTCCGCGGGTCCGCGTCATGCGCGATAATGCCCTCGCCACGAGCGAGGGAGACCGCACATGACCATTCGCCAAGCGCTGCCGCCTGCGGCTACGGCCGAAGATGTTGCGCATTTGCTGCCGCAGCTTGCCGAGCAGGTTGCAACCCGGCGCGGGCTGTTGCTCGCGCCGCTTCTCGCCGCGCTGCCGCTCGGCCTGACGAGCGGCCCGGCGGCGGCGATCGACCCCGCGCAAACTCAGGTCACGCTGCCCGACCAATTTCAGTGGAAGCCGGCGCTCCCCGGCGCGCCGCCGCACTCGGTCGAGATCGTGCCGGTGTTCGGCGCCACCGACCGGCCCGGGCAATATGTGGTGCTCATAAAATGGTACCCGGGCTACATGAGCGCGCCGCACGCTTACGTCACCGACCGGCTGTGCTTTGTCCTCTCGGGCACCTGGTGGGTGAATTCCGGCGAAAACTTCGACCCCGACGCCACCGTGCCGGTCCCCGCCGGCGGCTTCATCCGCCGCGTCGCCCACACCCCGCACTACGACGGGGTCAAGAAAGACGACAAGGAGCCGGCCGTGATCGGCATTTTCGGCGAGGCTCCCATCAATGCGACCTGGCTGGATCCCAGAAAGCCCCTGGTGCGGGCGGTATAGGGGGGCCGGCGGCCCGGGCTTATGGACCCCGGGCGCTGCCGCCGTGCGGTATCCGGGTATGAGGCCTTGCAGAAGCTTTACCCTGCGTACCTTTACCGGTTGCGACAATCGCGCATTGTGCTTTTATAGTGGTGCAATGTAAGGGATTCGACGCCATGCTGACTCGCAGTGCTAACGCCGTGGACATTCATGTCGGCCGCCGGGTGCGGACCGCGCGCCTTGCCCAGCGCATCTCGCAGGAAAAGCTCGCCGACGCCGTTGGCGTGAGCTTCCAGCAAATTCAGAAATACGAAAAAGGCGTGAACCGCATCGGCACCGGACGGCTGCACGCCATCGCCAAGTTCTTTGACTTGCCGGTGACGTATTTCTTCGACGGCATCGACAAGCATCCGGGCAAGCCGGCCCGCGATTCCGGCATGACCGCCATCACCGAGGCCTTGAGCACCAAGGAAGGCACGCGGATTGCGGTGGCGCTGTCCCGCATCCAAAGTCCGAAAATGCGGCGGCGCATCGCCGATCTTCTGGAAGCGATCATGAAGGAGGAACGTGGGCAGGCGCGCGCGCTGAGCGCCTGAGAGTTTTTTGGGGGGTGCATGGCCGCAGGCATGCTCGATATCGGTCGAGCGGCATTCGACTTCGTCGATGACATCGAACGACTGTCCGACCAGCGTTTGCTCATGGACCGTTTTGGCCGTGAACTTGGCGGCTACGGCTATCATGCTTGGCTGATTGCCAGCCTGCCGAACGGCCGCAGCGGCTCGCTGGCGCTGCTCAATGGCTGGCCGCAGGGCTGGACCGCCCTTTATCGGCGCCACAAACTCATCCGCAACGATCCGATCGTGGCGCATTGCTTGCGCTCGACGGCGCCATTCGAATGGCGCGAGGCGCCGTACGATCCGCTCGCCAATCCCAAGGCCAAGGAGGTGATGGATCGGGCCAGCGATTTTGGCATGAACCAGGGCTTTTGCGTCCCCATCCACACCTCCGACGGTTACGAGGCCGTCGTCACCATGGGCGGCGAACGGCCCGAGCTCAGCGGACAAGTGCGGCCGGCGCTGCATTTGATGGCGCTGTACGCCTACGGCAAGGCCGTCGATCTGTGCATGCCGAAGCGGTTCGCGGCGGCGCCGGCGCTGTTGACCAAGCGCGAACGCGAAGTGCTGCAATGGACCGCCGCCGGCAAGACCTCCTGGGAAATCTCGCAAATCCTCGGCGTCGCGGAATCCACGGTCACAGCGCATATCAAGGCCGCCACCGCCAAGTACGCCGCGCCGAACCGCGTGGCGACGGTCGTTGTCGCGCTGCGCCGCGGCGAAATTTCACTCTAAAATAATCCGTCAATTCCCAAAATTGGGAATAGCCGCCTTCCCAATCGAAATTCCATGGCTTTCCGGCTGGCACCCCGGTGAAGCGAGATGCAGGTGGCCCTCGAATACGATACGCCGTTCGGCAAGCTTCGTCAGATACAGTTCCGCAAGCGGCCCGACGTCGGCTGGATGTGGCAATGTCCGGTCTGCAAAACATGGAGCGCCTTGGTCGATGCCCAGGTCGAAGGCCGTGTGAGCATCGACTGCGCCGCCGACGGAAATTGTACTTTTTGCGAAACATACGACTTCCGTCCGGCGCTGCGCGCGGCCGGTGCGGAGATTTGAAGATTGGACAATGAGCGAAATCGCGTACGCCGCAACCGGCCGGTGAAGGCGTTGGTCATGCCGACTGCAAGCGTGCCTCCGTACGTTGCGGTTGCCTAGACCGACATGTCCGCCACCTTCAAGAGAACCGATGGCATCACCGGCCGCAGGATAACCGCCACCGACATTCATGTCGGCCGGCGGGTGCGGACCGCACGGCTTGCCCAGCGCATATCTCAAGAAAAGCTCGCGAATGCCGTCGGCGTCAGCTTCCAGCGGATTCAGAAATACGAAAAAGGCGTCAATCGCATCGGCACCGGACGTCTCCACGCCATCGCAAAGTGTTTCGACTGAGGTGTCATGGAACCAGAGTTAGCAGGGTTTCGCCTGTAGTTCACGCTTGCCGCCTAAGTCGGTCCTCCGGTTTTTTGTCCGTACAAGAGGTGCCGGTGCGTGCTACTCCCCAGCATGGACCGCCGGGTCAAGCCCGGCGGTGACGAAGGAGCGAAGCCTACTCCCTCAGCTCGCAGTCTTCGAGATTGACGAGCTGGCCGTTTTGCTCCTGGTTGATCTTGCCGCTGACTCTGACGGCGTCGCCGACGCGCAGCGTGGCGAGCTTGGCTTTGGCGCTATCGGCAAAGGCACATTGAATGTTGCTGTTGTCCTTTTTCAGCAAGACAACGCCGCCGCCGGCGATGCCGACGACCCGCATGCTCGTCGTTTCGATCCATTTGCCGGCTTCGTCGGCCGCCGGTGGCGTGCCCGGGGCCGCCTCGCCGCCGGCATAAAGCTCGCGCAATTCGGCGACCGATCGTTGCGTATAGACTTTGCCGCCGGCGGCCGGCAGCGGCGCAGGCGGCGCCGGCGCGGGGCGCGGCTGCGCCTCCAATTGCTGGGTGCGCCGCTTCAGGGCCGCGGCCTCGGATAGCGCCGCATCGCGTTGCCGCGTCGCCGCCTCCAATTGCTTCTGCATGGCCGCGGCGGCCTTGGCCTTGTCGCCGGCCGGCGCCGGCGCCGGTTTGTTCAAGGCGTCGAGCTGCTGCTTGAGATTGTCGCGATCGGCGGCGATCGCCGCGAGCGCGAGCTTGGCGGCCTCCAATTCCTTGCGCATCGGCTCCGTCGCCTTGGCGAGGTCGGCGGCGGTCGGCGGAGCGTGAACGACCGTGGCCGGCGATGCCGGCGCGGCTTGTCGCAGGTAGATATCGTATCCGGCCGTCGCCGCCGCCGCCAACAGCGCGGCAATCACCAATGATGAGAGAAACGAGCTGCCGGGCATGCGAGCCTTACGCGAATGATCAGCCGGGGTTTTGAACTCCCGAAGCGGCGGGAAGTGTGGCGCTTTCGCAGCGGCGCGGCAAGATTTCGTGTCACCGGCGTCGCTAATGTCGTGACGTAGCGCTTCACATGGGTCCCCGTTTCGGCTACGGTTAGCCAATCTCGCTCATCGAGGGCGTCACCGGTGACGTACCGACGGCGGAGCGAGAGCGGTTCCCGCGGGCGGGGCTCGTAACCCCGCACTCGGGCGGCTTCGGGCATTGACCGTCCGGCACTACGACCGGTCCGCGAGGTGCTCGCTGCACTGGCGCCGGGGAGGGTCCTCCCGTTTGCACCCGGTAATTCCAGGAAGCGCGGCCCGGAGCTGAGCCAATGGGGTCAAAGCCTTGGCGAGTGCCGCAGTGGAGCGCCGGAAGGCGAGCGGGCTTCCGTCAATAGCCCGCTTCCGCGCCCCGCGCATTGGCAGGCGGCAACGTCTGCCGGTGTGGCGCGGACATTGGTTGGATGCGCCTCTCGGCGCTCCGCTCCCCTCTTTCTTGTGAGGGAAGCGAATCAAAAGAGCTTTGTTGTTGTGGTGGTTCGCAAAACTCGGACGCTGATGGCGCCGCGAGAACGAATTTCTATTTCGTCATTGCGAGGAGCCAACGGGTCCGGCCCGAAGTGGCCGGCCCGATGACAGGCTTCGCGACGAAGCAATCCAGAGCCTTGTGGCTCAAAAGACTGGATTGCTTCGCTTCGCTCGCAATGACGAGAGCGGCAACGGCCCCTCACCCCAACCCTCTCCCCAGTGCGGAGAGGGGAAGGGACCCGCAGGAGCCTCGGATTAACCCTTCCGCAGCTTGGCAAAAGATTCTCAACGAAGGGATGGAATAATGCAGCCGGCAAAGCAGGGTGTCATCCGTGGCCGGACTCCGACAGACTATCATCCGCGGCGGGCTTGAATCGCTGTATTTTTCCGGCGCGCACGCGGCGCTGAAGCCGTTGGTCGGCGGCGTCGGCGTCATTCTGACGCTGCACCACGTCCGCCCGCCGCGGCCCGGCCGTTTCCAGCCCAACCGGCTCCTCGAGATCACGCCGCGGTTTCTCACCCGCGTCGTCGCGCTGTTGCGCCGCTCCGGCCTCGACCTCGTCAGCCTCGATGAAATGCACCGCCGCCTGATGGAAGGCGATTTCGCCCGGCGCTTCGTGTGCCTGACGTTCGACGACGGCTACCGCGACACGCTGACGTTCGCCTATCCGATCCTCAAGGCGGCCGGCGTGCCGTTCGCGGTCTACGTCGCCTCGAGCTTCCCCGACCGCCTCGGCGAACTGTGGTGGCTGGCGCTGGAAGCGGTGATCGCGCGCAACGACCAGATCGGGCTCGTCATCGACGGCGAGAACCGCAGCTTCGCCTGCCGCAGCGTCGCGGAGAAACGCGCGCTCTATAACGAGCTTTATTGGTGGCTGCGCCGGCGGCCGACCGAAGCGGAAACCCGCGCCATCGTCCGCAATCTCGCAGCCTGCTATCAGGTCGACATCGCGGCGTTCTGCAAGGATCTGTGCATGAACTGGCCGCAGATCGCGCAGCTCGCCGCCGACCCGCTGGTGACCATCGGCGCCCATACCGTCAGTCATCCGATGCTGGCGCGGCTGCCGGCGGATGCGGCGCGCGGGGAAATGGATTTGAGCCGTTCGGTGATCGAGGCGGCGCTGTCGCGGCCGCCGCAGCATCTCGCCTATCCGTTCGGCGACCCGACCGCGGCCGGGCCGCGCGAATTCGCCACCGCCGCCGCGCTCGGTTTTGCGACCGCGGTGACGACGCGGCCGGGCGTCATCTTCGCCGCGCACCGCGACCGCCTCACCGCGCTGCCGCGGATCTCGTTGAACGGCGAGTTCCAGCAGCTGCGCTATGTGCGCGTGCTGTTGTCCGGCGCGGCGACGGCGGTGTGGAACGGCTTCCGCGGCCAGGGGACAGAGGTCAGTATTCAGTAATCAGAATGCAGCGTTTTCGGCTGTTCTTCTGATTACTGACTACTGATTTCTGCTCCCTGATCCGCTCATCCAGCGCACTAGCGGCATCGCCGGCAGCACCCAGCCGAGGCCGGCGATCACGTAGTAAAGCGTCGCGGCGAGCGCATGGTCGCGGATGGCGGGAAGCTGCGCCAGCGCCATGGCGGCGAGCGCCCAGACGGTGACGAGGGCGAACAGCGCGATGGCGCCGATGAATTTGCGCAATCGAAGCGGCATGGCGACGGTGCTAATGACATGACGCGAGCGACACAAGGTCCATTGCGAGGGTAGGGGTCGCGCGATATGGTCCGCGCGCCCCGCGAACAGCGATCGATGATGACGGCAACACGCGAATTTCACGCCCGCGCCATCCGGCTATGGCTTTACGCTGTCGCCGCGCTGGTTTTGGCGATGGTTTTGGTCGGCGGCGCCACCCGGCTCACCGAATCCGGCCTCTCGATCACCGAGTGGAAGCCGGTGATGGGCACGCTGCCGCCGCTCGGCGAAAGTGGCTGGCAGGCCGAATTCGAGAAATATCAGGCCATCCCGCAATACCGCGCGCTCAACGCCGGCATGAGTCTCGCGCAGTTCAAGACCATCTATTGGTGGGAATGGGCGCATCGCTTGCTCGGCCGGCTGATCGGCGTGGCGTTTTTGCTGCCGTTTCTTTGGTTCCTCTGGCGCGGCTGGGTGGAACCGGCTCTGCGGCCGCCGCTGTGGTTCATTTTCGGGCTCGGTGCGCTGCAAGGTGGCGTCGGCTGGTGGATGGTCGCCTCCGGCCTCGCCGACCGCGTCGAAGTCTCGCAATACCGACTGGCGACGCATCTGGTGCTCGCCTGCGTAATCTATGTGGCGCTGATCTGGACCGCGCAGCGGCTGCACGAGCGGCGGGATTTGCCGGCGCCGCTCGCGGAAGCGGATAGGGCGGCCGCGCGCCTGCGCTTCACCGCCGTCGGTCTCCTCGTTCTCTTGTTGGCGCAAATGTATCTCGGCGCGCTGGTCGCCGGATTGCGCGCCGGCTACGTCTACAACACCTGGCCGCTGATCGACGGCGCCTTGGTGCCGCGTGCCTCGGCGTTGTTCTTCGATACCCCGCTGTGGCGGAATTTTTTCGAGAATGCGCTGACCGTGCAGTTCGACCACCGCATGCTCGCCTATGCGATCTTCATCGTGGCGCTGTGGCACGCGCTCGACGTCGCGCGCACGGTGAAAGTGGGACCGGCGCGCCGCGGCGCCTTTGTGCTCGCCGCCTCCGTCGTTCTTCAGGTGGCGCTCGGCGTGGCGACGCTGCTGTTGCAGGTGCCGCTTCCCGTCGCGCTCGCCCACCAGGCGCTGGCGATGCTGGTCTTGACCGCTGCGGCCGTGCATGCCGCGAATGTCGTTGAGCTGCGCGTTAGCATGAGGTCGCCGGACGGCGTCATTGCGATGCCGAGTTAGTCCGCCAGCGCCTGTTCGAGATCGGCGATGATGTCTTCCTTGTCCTCGATGCCGATCGACAGCCGCACCACGTCGGGGCCGGCGCCGGCCTCGATCTTCTGTTCGTCCGTAAGCTGCCGGTGCGTGGTCGAGGCCGGGTGAATGATCAGCGAGCGGGTGTCGCCGATATTGGCGAGATGCGAAAACAATTTCACGTTGGACACGAGCTTGACGCCGGCGTCGTAGCCGCCTCGCAGCCCGAAGGTGAACACCGCGCCGGCGCCGTTCGGACAATATTTCTTGGCGAGGTTGTGATAGCGGTCGCCCGGCAGGCCCGGATAGCTCACCCAGTCGACGCTCGGGTGCGTCGAAATCCAGTCGGCGACGGCGAGCGTATTGTCGCAATGCTTGCGCATGCGCAGCGGCAGCGTCTCGATGCCGGTGAGGATGAGGAAGGCGTTGAACGGCGACAGCGCCGCGCCGATGTCGCGCAGCGCCAAAACGCGGCAGGCGATGGCGAAGGCGAAATTGCCGAACGTCTCGTGCAGCACGATGCCGTGATATTCCGGACGCGGCTCGCACAGCATCGGGTAGCGGCGCTCGCGCGACCAGTTGAAGGTGCCGGCGTCGACGATCAGTCCGCCGATGGAGTTGCCGTGACCGCCCAAGAATTTGGTCAGCGAATGCACCACGACGTCGGCGCCGTGGTCGATCGGCTTGCACAGATACGGCGTCGCCAGCGTGTTGTCGACGATGTAGGGCACGCCGGCGCGCTTGGCGATTTGTGCAACCGCCGCCATGTCGGTGACGACGCCGCCGGGATTGGCGATCGATTCGGTGAAGATCGCCTTGGTCTTCGGCGAGATGGCGCGCTCGAACGAGGAGATGTCGTCGGGGTCGGCCCACACTACGTTCCAGCCGAAATTCTTGAACGCGTGGGTGAACTGATTGATCGAGCCGCCGTACAGCTTTTTCGAGGCCACGAACTCGTCGCCCGGCTGCAGCAGGCAATGGAACACCAGCACTTGCGCCGCATGGCCGGACGCCGTCGCCAATCCGGCGGTGCCGCCCTCGAGCGCGGCGACGCGCTCCTCGAGCACCGCTGTGGTCGGGTTGCCGATGCGCGTATAGATGTTGCCGAAGGTCTGCAGGCCGAACAGCGAGGCGGCGTGGTCGACGCTTTCGAATACGTAGGAGGTGGTCTGGTAAATCGGCGTCGCCCGCGCGCCGGTCGTTGGATCGGGCTGGGCACCGGCGTGGACGGCGAGCGTGGAGAAGCCCGGAATGCGTTCGCTCATCGGCCGATCCTTGCGATCCTGGTGGCGGGAAGAAGCGCTTCCGGTTTATAGGAGCCGCCGGGGCCGTCAAGGCGCGCAAATCCGTTGCGTTAATAGGCAGCCGCCGCGCTGGCGCGCGCGTTCATCATGAATCTTTGATCGTCAGGCTTTGCCATCTTCGCGCTCGGCGCGTTCGGCGGCGTCGGTGGCGCCGCCGCGCGTCGAGGTGCGGTTGAGCGACAGCCGCTGGATACCGCCGCTCGCCGCCGCCCTCTTCGAGGTGATGGTGCGGGTGTTGACGCCCATCCAGGCGATCTCGGAAGACAACCGGCCGTATTCGATCTTCGGGCAGCGGTTCATCACGACCTTGAGGCCGTTGGCCTCGGCAAGCGTCGCCGCTTCATCGTTGCGGATGCCGAGCTGCATCCAAATGACCTGCGGCCGCGGCTTTAATGCCAGCGCTTCCTCGACGATCGGCTGGGCGTAGCGCGAGGCGCGGAAAATATCGACCATGTCGATCGGCTCGGTGACGTCGGCCAGCCGCGCATAAATGCGGCGGCCGAGCAGATCTTCGCCGGCATGACCGGGGTTGATGGGTATCATGTTGTAGCCGCGCTCGAGCAGGTATTTGAAGGCAAAATAGCTCGGGCGGTTCTCTTTCTCCGAGGCGCCGACCATCGCGATCGACTTCACGGTGTTGAGAATGCCGCGGATGTAGCTGTCGGGATAGGAATCGTGATTCATCGCGAGCGCCGGAGGTCAGCGGTTCTCCCATTTCGGCTCGCGCTTCTCGATGAAAGCGCCGATGCCTTCCTCGGCGTCGCGCGCCAGCATGTTTTCGACCATGACTTCCGAGGCGTACTCGTAGGCCTCGGCGAGCGGCATTTCGAGCTGGCGATAAAATGCCTGCTTGCCGAGCTTGACGGTCACAGTCGATTTCGTGGCGATTTTTTTCGCGAGCTTGACTGCGTCTTCGCGTTCGCTCCCGGGGACGACCACGTGGTTGACGAGACCGATGCGCGCAGCATGCTCCGCAGAGATCATCTCGCCGGTCAGCAGCATCTCCATGGCATGCTTGCGCGACACGTTGCGCGACAGCGCAACCATCGGCGTCGAGCAGAACAGGCCGATATTGACGCCCGGCGTTGCGAACTTGGCGGCCCGCGAGGCGACCGCGAGGTCGCAGCTCGCCACCAACTGGCAACCGGCGGCGGTGGCGGTCGCCTGCACCGCCGCGATCACCGGTTGCGGCAAGAGAACGATCTGCTGCATGACGGCGCTGCACGTGGTCATGACATGCTTGAAATAGGCCCGGCCGCGGTCGTCGTCGGAACGGCGTTTACTGAGTTCCTTGAGGTCGTGGCCCGCGGAAAAGGCCAGGCCGTTGGCGGCCAGCACGACGGCGCGCACTGAATCATCGTGCGCGATGGCGGTGAGCGCGTCGCCGAGCGCCTCCAGCATCGCCTCGGAAAGACTGTTGCGACTCTGCGGCCGGTTGAGAGTGAGCACGGCGACGCCCTCGATGTCTTCGCGTAAAAGGATCAGCGAAGAGACGGCGGCAGCGGCGGCGGGATGGGCGTGCATCGGTTCGGTCCTCGGTCCGGTCCTGCCGTGCGGATTGGCAAATCGACCGCCCGCATTGTATCCGATCTGGGTGACGGAGAGCAGGGGCATGAAGCACATGGCGGCGCCGAAACTCACGGTCAAGGAGCTCGAGCGGCTGCTCGGCGCCGAATTTCCGCAAATGCTCAACGCGCAGAGCGGCTATGGCATCGAAGAAGTCTGGTCGGGCGGGAGTCGCGTCCGCAAGCATTTCAGTCCGCGATCGCTTCGTCCCGGCGGCACGATTGCGGGCCCGGCGATGATGACGCTGGCCGATTTTGCGCCCTATGTGGCGATCCTGGCGACGATCGGCTGGGCACCAATGGCGGTGACTACGCATCTTTCCATCCACTTTCTCAAGAAGCCGGCAGCCCGCGACCTTCTCGCCGAAGCGCGGTTGATCAAGCTCGGAAAACGGCTTGCGGTCGCCGAGGTTGGGATTCGATCGGAGGGCGAGGACGATATGGTTGCCCACGCGACGGTGACCTATTCGATTCCTTCGCGGTGAAATAATACCTCCGGCTCAAACCTTTGAAATAAGGACAAAATAGAGCTTGCCGGTGTTGACCTTGCAGGGTGCGGCGGATAAATAGCCGGCCAAGGTGCCGGGGTTCCTCGGCGTGACCCCATAGGATGCGAAGATGAAAACGTATTCGGCCAAGCCCGCCGAGGTCGACAAGAAGTGGGTGATGATCGATGCCGACGGGCTCGTCGTCGGCAGGCTGGCGTCGCTCGTGGCGATGCGGCTGCGCGGCAAGCACAAACCGACTTTCACGCCGCATGTCGACTGCGGCGACAACGTCATCGTCATTAATGCCGCCAAGGTCGTGCTGACCGGGCGCAAGGTCGAACAGAAAGTCTACTACAAACACACCGGCTATATCGGTGGCATCAAGGAACGCACTGCCAAGTCGATCCTCACCGGCCGCTTTCCCGAGCGGATCGTGGAGAAGGCGGTCGAGCGCATGCTGCCGCACGGGCCGTTGGGCCGGCGCCAGCTCGCTAATCTCAGGGTCTACCCAAATGCCGAGCATCCGCACGCGGCACAGCAGCCGGAGCAGATCGACATTGCCGCCATGAACCGCAAGAACAAGAGGACCGCGTAATGGCCGACACGATACAGGCGCTCGAGGAGCTGGCGACGCTCAAGCCGGCGGCGGCGCCGCAGCCTCCGAAATACGTGCAAAAGCTCGACAAGCAAGGACGCGCCTACGCAACCGGCAAGCGCAAGGATGCGGTGGCGCGGGTGTGGATCAAGATGGGCGGCGGCAAGATTCTGATCAACGACCGGCCGGTGGAAACCTACTTTGCCCGCCCGGTGTTGCGCATGCTGATCCAGCAGCCGCTGGTGGCCGCCAACCGCCAGGGCCAATACGACGTGGTCTGCACCGTCTCCGGCGGCGGCCTGTCGGGTCAGGCGGGTGCCGTACGTCACGGCCTGTCCAAGGCGCTGATGCGGCACGAGCCCGACCTGCGCCCCGTGCTCAAGCGCGGCGGCTTTCTCACCCGCGATCCGCGCGTGGTCGAGCGCAAGAAGTACGGCAAGGCCAAGGCGCGCAGGAGCTTCCAGTTCTCGAAGCGCTAGTTGCGCTGCAGTCAGACATCCTGGACGCGCCGCGCGCTTCTTGACGTTTGGCGCGTCTTAACCTCTCGCGTGGGCGGCGCTGTGTCGCCCTGAACGCCGATATTTTTGGATTTTTTTGCTATCTTTCTCGAAATTTTTTGCGAAAATCCGCGTCGTCCATCACACGCTTGGCAAAGCCTGAAAAGCAAACCCTCAGCGCGGCGCTGCGATCGGTGATACGTATATATCCGCACAGTACGGATGTGGGAGCGCTATTCCATGGCGATGGATTGGGCGCAGGTGTCGCTATCCCTGGATACGGGAACGCTGTTCGTTATCGCCATCTGCGTGACCTTGGTGGTCGGCCTGCTGCTGCTGCGCGCCTGGGCGCAAGAGCGCATTCCGGCCCTCGGCTGGTGGGGCGCGGCCTATCTGATTGGTGCGTTCTCGGGCGCGATCTGGCGGTTCGGGGATTTGACGGGATCGGAGCTGCCGGCAGGCATCGCCAATATCCTTCTCTTTGTCGCTGTGGGCATGATCTGGAGCGCCGCGCGGCTGTTCCAAGGCCGCCGGGTGCGCTGGGGCCTGATGTTTCTTGGTGCCGCGGTCTGGCTGGTGGCGTGGCTTTTTCCGGCGTTCGCGCACTCGGCCGCCTCGCGCATCCTGGTCAGCTCACTCATCGTCGCCGGCTATACCTTCCTGATCGCCATTGAATTGTGGCGCGAACGCCGTCAATTGCTGATTCGCCGTTGGCCCGCGCTTTTCGTTCCCATGCTGCACGGCGCCATCTTTTTGTTCCCGGTGGCGCTCGCAACTCTTTCACACGATCGCAACGTGTTCCGCAGTCTCGCTGGCGGCTGGGTTGCGGCGTTTGTGATCGAGATCGTGCTCTACGTCGTCGGCGCCGCCTTTATCGTGCTCATCCTGTCCAAGGACCGCTCGGTGCGCTTCTACAAAACGGCGGCTGCGACCGACCCGCTGACCGGCGTCTTGAACCGCCGCGGATTTTTCCAAGGCGCCGCTATCATCATGGACCGCAATCGCCGCAGTCTGACGCCGGTCAGTGTGCTCGCCTTCGACCTCGATCATTTCAAATCGATCAACGACCGCTGGGGTCATGCGGTAGGCGATAGCGTTTTGCAATTGTTCGCGACGGTGGTGCGGAAAACCATGCGCGCCGGCGACATCATCGGTCGGGTCGGCGGGGAGGAGTTCGTCGCCATTTTATCGAGCAAGCCGGCGGACGCGGTCACTGTTGCCGAGCGCGTACGCGCCGCCTTCGCAGCCGCGAGCGCCGAAGTGGACGGCCGACCGATCGCGGCAACGATTAGCGCGGGTGTGGCATCGGGCTCGCCGTTGGCCACGGTCGACGCGCTCATCGCGGCGGCCGATGCCGCGCTCTACCGTGCCAAAGCGAATGGACGTGACCGGCTCGAAACCGGTGACGTGGCGGTCGCCGCCGCGCCGGAGCGGCTGGAAGAGCCCGCAGCGGGCGGCAGGCCGGCAATTTCGGTGCGGTCGCAACGCCGCGTCGCACACTGAAGCGTCAAGCCAATCGCACGTCGCTTAACCCGGCGAAACGCAGCACGACAAAAGAAGCGGGCGCCGTGAGAACGGCGCCCGGAAGAGCTGCATCGGCTAGGCCATGCAGGGAGGATGCGATCGGCTGTTTACGCCGAGTAGTACATTTCGAACTCGACCGGATGCGGGGTGTGCTCGAAACGGATGACCTCGCTCATCTTCAGATCGACGTAGGCGTCGATGAAGTCATCGTCGAACACACCGCCGGCTTTGAGGAAGCCGCGGTCCTTGTTGAGCTCCTCGATTGCTTGGCGCAGCGACCCGCAAACCGTCGGAATTTTTTTCAGTTCCTTGGGCGGCAGATCGTAGAGGTCCTTGTCGACGGCCTCGCCTGGATCCAATTTGTTCTTGATGCCGTCGAGGCCGGCCATCAGCATCGCCGCGAAGCCAAGATAAGGATTGGCGAGCGGATCGGGGAAGCGCACTTCGACGCGTTTGGCCTTCGGGTTGGTCGTGTAGGGAATGCGGCAGGCCGCCGAACGGTTGCGCGCCGAATAAGCGAGCAGCACCGGCGCCTCAAAGCCCGGCACCAGACGCTTGTATGAGTTCGTCGTCGGATTGGTGAATGCGTTGATCGCCTTGGCGTGTTTGATAACGCCGGCGATGTATTGCAAGCAGGTGTCGGAAAGGTCCGAGTACTTGTTGCCGGCGAAGACCGGCTTGCCACCTTTCCAGATCGACTGGTGGCAATGCATGCCCGAGCCGTTGTCGCCGTAGACCGGCTTTGGCATGAAGCATGCCGTTTTGCCGTAAACCTGCGCCACCTGCTGGATGCAGTATTTGTAGATCTGCATCTGGTCCGCCATCACGGTCAGTGGCGAGAATTTCAGACCGAGCTCATGCTGGGCAGAGGCGACCTCGTGGTGGTGCTTCTCGACTTTCACGCCCATGCGTATCATGGCCGAAAGCATCTCCGAGCGCATGTCCTGCACCGAATCCTGCGGCGGCACCGGGAAATAGCCCTTCTTGGTCCAGATGCGGTGGCCGGTATTGCCGCCCTCGTATTCGGTGTCGGAATTGATGGGGAATTCCACCGAGTCGAGCTTAAAGCCGGTGTTGTAGGGCTCGGCCTTGTATTTGACGTCGTCGAAGACGAAGAATTCGGCCTCGGGTCCGAAATAGACGGTGTCGCCGACTCCCATCGATTTGACCATGGCCTCGGCGCGCTTGGCGATGCCGCGCGGATCGCGCGAATAGGGCTCGCCGGTCGTCGGCTCGAGCACGTCGCACACCAGTACCAGCGTCGTTTCCGCGAAGAACGGATCGATAGTCGCTGACGCCGGGTCCGGCATCAGGCACATGTCGGACTCGTGGATCGCCTTCCAGCCCGCGATCGAGGAGCCGTCGAACATCTGCCCTTCGGCGAACGTGTCTTCCTCGATCAGACTCACGTCAAAGGTGACATGCTGCCATTTGCCGCGCGGATCGGTAAAACGGAAATCGACGAATTTCACGTCGCTGTCCTTGATCATTTTCATGACGTTCTTCGGCGTGGTCATGGCATGCGTACCCTTTCGTGGTGCTGGAATGTGTTGGAGCGCTGGTCGACTGTCGGCGGTTGAGCGCAAGCAGTCAGGCCAGGCTATCAGATGGCGTCAATTCCGGATTCCCCCGTCCTGATCCGGATGGCTTCTTCGACAGTCGAGACGAAGATTTTCCCATCGCCGATCCGCCCGGTTTGGGCGGCGCGACGGATCGCCTCGACAGCTTTTTCGACCATGTCGTCGCCAAGCACAATCTCGATCTTCACTTTGGGCAAAAAATCCACCACGTATTCGGCTCCACGGTAGAGTTCGGTGTGCCCCTTCTGGCGTCCGAAGCCCTTTGCTTCGGTGACGGTTATTCCTTGCAGACCCACTTCCTGCAGTGCCTCCTTCACCTCATCGAGTTTGAATGGCTTGATGATCGCCTCGATTTTCTTCATCGCGTCTCATCTCCCGGCTCCGGGTGGCCGAGCCACCGCTGGAACCGACGCATGGTTAGCAGGTCCCGTGCCAAGGTCGTAAAGATAGGAAAAGCACAGGTGGATCAATCTGGTAAGATGCAATCACCGTCCGTCTGCGAAGGCGCAGGACATGCCGTCGCTGCTAAACTGGGCACTTTGCCTATTATCGCGTCAACCATGTCAGACGACAAGCTGCATCGCCTTGCGCAATGTTCGCGCCGTGCCGCAATCGCTACGCTGGAAGCATGATGATTGAACTCCTCAGCAATGCGGAAATGGCGGAGGCCGACCGGCAGGCCATCGCCGGCGGCGTGGCCGGTATCGACCTTATGGAGCGAGCGGGCAGGGCTGTCGCCGATGCCGTGAGCGCGCGCCATCCGGCCGGGAGTCGCATCGTCGCGGTGGCGGGCCCCGGCAACAACGGAGGCGACGGATTTGTGGCGGCGCGGCTGCTCGCTGAGCGCGGTTACCGCATGGAGGTGTTGCTGGTGGGCGACGCGGCCCGGCTCAAAGGCGATGCGGCGCTGGCAGCGAAACAATGGGCGGGCCCAGTCGCCCCGGCGCTGCCGGGGGCGCTGGAAGCCCCCGTACGACCCGACGGCGCGATCGACGGAGTGATCGACGCTCTGTTCGGTGCCGGCCTCGACCGGCCGGTCGAGGGCTTGCCGCGCGCCATGATTGACAGCATGAATGCGCAAGCGGCGCCAATCGTTGCCGTGGACCTGCCGAGCGGGATCAACGGGACGTCCGGGGCGGTGATGGGAACGGCCGTGAAGGCCGCGCAGACCATCACCTTCTTTCGCAAGAAACCCGGGCATCTGCTGCTGCCGGGACGACTTCATTGCGGTGCGGTCTCCATCGCCGATATCGGTATTCCAGAGTCCGTGCTGGCGGAAATTGCCCCGAAAACTTTTGAGAACACGCCTGCGCTCTGGCGCGCGCACTTTCCGATGCCGCGCGAGGCCGGACACAAATACGACCGCGGGCACGCCGTCGTCGTGTCCGGTCCGTCGTGGTCGACCGGGGCGGCGCGGCTCGCGGCGCGCGGTGCGTTGCGCGCCGGAGCCGGTCTGGTCACCATCGCAAGCCCACGCGAGGCGCTGGCGGTCAACGCGGCGGCGAGCCTTGCCGTGATGGTGCGGCCGGTCGACGGTGCCGGCGAGCTGACGAAGTTTCTTGCCGATCGCCGATTCAACGCCTTGGCGATCGGTCCCGGAGTGGGCGTGGCGGACGCCACTTGCGACCTCGTTGTCGCGGCGCTTTCGGGCGAGCGCGCCGTCGTGCTTGACGCCGACGCCATCACCAGCTTTTCGAGCCATCCGCAGCGCCTCGCCGAGGCGTTACTGCGGCGGCGCGGCCAAGCCACAGTCCTGACACCCCACGAGGGAGAATTTCATCGCTACTTCGGAGCTTTGGACAAACAAACTCAAGCAGGGTCAAAGCTCGAAAGAGCGCTCCGCGCGGCGCGGCTCACCGGTGCTATCGTGCTCCTCAAGGGAGCCGATACGGTCGTGGCGGCCGCCGACGGACGGGCATCAATCGCCGCCAACGCGCCGCCTTACCTGGCAACGGCGGGCGCCGGCGATGTGCTGACCGGGATGGCGGCCGGCCTGCTCGCGCAAGGCATGCCCGCCTTCGAGGCGGCATCCGCGGCGGTGTGGCTCCATGGTGAAGCCGCCGTTGCCGCGGGGCCCGGCCTTATTTCCGAGGATTTGCCTGATATGCTGCGGGGTGTCTATCGTGCGCTCCTTGGGTGATCGCAGGACGCACTGGCGTGACGGCGCTGAATTTTGCAGGCCCGTGATTCAATGCCTATTTTTGTAGTGTCAGGCGTAACCTGCGTGATATAAGCCGCGCCGCCGAAACAGCCTCCCGTTGCGGGCGTGGCGGAATTGGTAGACGCGCGGGATTTAGGTTCCCGTGACGAAAGTCGTGGGGGTTCGAGCCCCTCCGCCCGCACCAGCCCGGGCGGCCTTTCCCAAAACCTGGCCGAGATTTGCTCGATCTCGGGCCGTGAAGAGTAGTGCCAATGCAAGTGACTGAAACTTCCGCCGCTGGCCTCAAGCGCGAATTTCGCGTTGTCGTCCCCGCGACCGATCTTGAGGCGCGGGTCAATGAGCGGCTCGACGACCTGAAGGGGCGCGTGCAGCTTCGGGGTTTCCGGCCCGGCAAAGTCCCGGTCGCGCATCTCAGGCGGCTCTACGGCAAGGCCGCAATGGCGGAGGTGATCGAGGCGGCGGTGCGCGAGGCCAATAGCAAGATCGTCACCGACCACGGCTTCAAGCTCGCCCTCGAGCCGAAGGTTGTGCTGCCGTCGGAGGAGGGCGCGGTCGAGGGCGTCATCGCCGGCAAATCCGATCTCGCCTACACCGTCGAGATCGAGATCCTGCCGCCGATCACGCTCGCCGATTTCAAGACCATCAAGCTCACCCGGCTCACCGCCGAGGTCACCGACGCCGAGATCGATCAAACTCTGCAAAGGATCGCCGAACAGAATCGGCCGTTCATCGCCAAGAGCGAAGGCGCGGAAAAGGGCGACCGGGTCATCCTGTCGTTTCAGGGTACGATCGAGGGTAAGCCGTTCGAGGGCGGCGCCGCCGAGGACGTTCCGATGGTCCTTGGCGCGAGCCAATTTATCCCTGGCTTCGAGGACCATCTTATGGGCCTCAAAGCTGGGGAAAGCAGGACCTTCGACGTCAAATTCCCCGACAACTACCCGGCCAAGGCGGTGGCCGGTAAGGACGCCACCTTTGCCGTGACGGCAAAGGCGGTTGAGGCGCCCGGCTCCGTTACCATCGATGACAACTTCGCCAAGACCCTCGGATTGGAGTCGCTGGCCAAGCTCCGGGACGCGATCAAGGACCGCACGCAGCACGAGCATGCGGCGGCATCGCGCCAGAAGCTCAAGCGCGCGCTGCTCGACCAACTCGATGAGCGCCATAAATTCGAGCCGCCGCCGAGCCTGGTCGAGCAGGAATTCAACAACGTCTGGGCGTCGATCGAAAAGGATCTCAAGGACCAGGGTCGCTCCTTCGCGGACGAAGGAACGACCGAGGAGAAGGCGCGCGCCGAATACCGGGCCATCGCCGAGCGGCGGGTGCGGCTTGGTCTGGTCATCGCCGAGATCGGCGAACGGAACAATATCAAGGTCACCGAGGAACAGCTGAACGCCGCCGTGGTGGAGCAGTTGCGCCGGCTGCCCGGCCGGGAGCAGGAGGTATGGGACTATTATCGCAAGAATCCGGCGGCACTTGCTGCCTTGCGGGCGCCCTTGTTCGAGGACAAAGTGGTGGACTTCCTGATCGAGCTCGCCGAGGTCACGGAAAAGCCGGTTTCACGGGACGAACTATTCAAGGAAGACGAGGCGTGAGGGCGTGAGGGCATGGGCGTGACCGGGGCCGTTGTCTACGTCTTGTCGCGGCAGCTTCCGTGCATATCTGCGATAGCCGAAGCTTTTCATGGTGCTACGGTCCGCGGCTCTTTCGACAGTCAAGCCCGACTCAGCCACACTGAGCGAGCCGGAGCGCGAGCACGACGAGCCCGAGCACGCGAGCACTTCTGACAGGGGACCCAATGCGCGACCCAAAAGACACTTACATGCAGTACCTCGTTCCCATGGTGGTCGAGCAGACCAACCGTGGGGAGCGGGCCTACGACATCTATTCCCGGCTGCTCAAGGAGCGGATCATCTTCATCACCGGGCCGATCGAGGACGGTATGGCCTCGCTGGTCATCGCCCAGCTGTTGTTCCTCGAGGCGGAGAATCCGAAGAAAGAAGTCTCGATGTATATCAACTCGCCCGGCGGGGTCGTGACCTCGGGCCTGGCGATCTACGACACGATGCAGTTCGTCCGCCCGGCGGTGTCGACGCTGTGCACCGGGCAGGCCGCGTCTATGGCCTCGCTCCTGCTTGCGGCGGGCAACAAGGATCTGCGTTTTGCCCTCCCCAACGCCCGGATCATGGTGCACCAGCCCTCCGGCGGGTTCCAAGGCCAAGCCACGGACATCATGCTCCACGCCCAGGAGATCCTGAACCTGAAGCGGCGGCTGAACGAAATCTACGTGAAGCATACCGGCCAGCCGCTGAAGAAGATCGAGGATGCGCTGGAACGCGACATGTTCCTGACCGCCGAGATGGCCAAGGATTTCGGTCTCATCGACAAGGTCATCGAGAAGCGGCCGGAGGAACCGTCGCTGAAGAGCGAGCCGGTTCTTGCTAAGGTGTGAGCGTGGCAATGGAACGAATCGGCGCCAAAGTCGGCGCTGGCCAGCGTCAAAAGGATTTCCCGGGTGTGTTCTGGAAAGCACACCCATCCAAAGTCGCGTTATCGTTAATGGATTCTTGATTGGCACGCCATTAGCATACACGCTTGTGCTAAGTGACCGGATATTGTCACGGTGATGTCGCTGACGGGGACGGGTGCTACAGTTTTTTAGCACGGCAGAGAGCAAGGTACTGAGCGTCGCGCGGCTTCCCTCGTGGCGAAGGCGGAGACAGGAATGAGCAAGGTTGGCGGCGGCGATTCCAAGAATACGCTCTACTGCTCGTTCTGCGGCAAGAGCCAGCACGAGGTGCGCAAGCTCATCGCCGGGCCGACCGTTTTCATTTGCGACGAATGCGTCGAGCTGTGCATGGACATCATCCGCGAGGAGAACAAGTCCTCGCTGGTGAAGTCGCGTGACGGCATTCCGACGCCGCGGGAAATCCGCAAGGTTCTCGACGACTACGTGATCGGTCAGGATCACGCCAAGAAAGTGCTGTCGGTCGCCGTTCACAATCACTACAAGCGGCTCAACCACCAGAGCAAGCACAACGACGTCGAGCTGGCCAAATCGAACATTCTGCTGATCGGGCCGACCGGCTCCGGCAAGACTCTGCTGGCGCAGACGCTGGCGCGCATCCTCGATGTGCCCTTCACCATGGCGGACGCGACCACGCTGACGGAAGCCGGCTATGTCGGCGAGGACGTCGAGAACATCATTTTGAAGCTGTTGCAATCGGCCGACTACAACGTCGAGCGGGCGCAGCGCGGCATCGTCTATATCGACGAAATCGACAAGATTTCGCGCAAGTCCGACAACCCTTCGATCACCCGCGACGTGTCGGGGGAGGGCGTCCAGCAGGCGCTGCTCAAGATCATGGAAGGGACGATCGCCAGCGTACCGCCGCAGGGCGGCCGCAAGCATCCGCAACAGGAATTCCTGCAGGTCGACACCACGAACATCCTGTTCGTCTGCGGCGGCGCCTTTGCCGGCCTGGAAAAGATCATTTCGGCACGCGGCCGTTCAACGTCGATCGGGTTCGGCGCCAGAGTGATGGCGCCGGAAGACCGCAAGCAGGGCGAGATCTTCCGCGACGTCGAGCCGGAGGATTTGTTGAAGTACGGGCTCATTCCGGAGTTCGTCGGGCGGCTTCCGGTGGTCGCGACATTGGAGGATCTCGACGAACCCTCGCTCAAGCGCATCCTCACCGAGCCGAAGAATGCGCTGGTGAAACAATACCAGCGGATGTTCGAGATGGAGACGGTGGACCTCACTTTGGCCGACGAGGCGCTTTCGGCGATCGCGCGCAAGGCCATCGACCGCAAGACCGGCGCGCGGGGCTTGCGCTCGATCATGGAGAGCATCCTGCTCGACACCATGTTCGACCTGCCGAGCCTCGAAGGCGTGGAGGAGGTCGTGATCTCACGCGAGGTCGTCGAAGGTGCGGCCCGGCCGCTCTACATCTATGCCGATCGGTCGGATCGCGCGGGCGACGCCGGCGGCGCGAGCGCCTGAGTGATGCCGGGGTCCGGCATTGCCCGATTCGGCGCGCGGCAGGCCGCCGCGGCTTCGCCACCCGCGCTTTGCCTGCGAAAACCGGCCTTTCTTGACACGCTCGGGCCGCAACGCCACCTATAGTGGGCGAGTGAAAAGAGCGTACGAAGATCGCGTAAACTACTCCGGGCAGGGTCTCATACCCGCCCTTTGGGTGCGGACAGGTCAGCGTCCGCGATCCCTTCCCGGCCACACGGCAGTCCGTTGCGACCGCGCACTACTGCGGGTCGGGGTGGACGTGCACAACAATAAGGAAGTGGGGCCATGACCAGTGCCGCCAAGCCAAAGCCACCGCTATTGACCGGTGAAAGCCGGGCGTATCCGGTGTTGCCACTGCGGGACATCGTTGTTTTCCCGCACATGATCGTTCCGCTGTTCGTTGGACGGGAGAAGTCGATCAAGGCTCTCGAGGAGGTAATGCGCTCGGATACGTTCATCCTGCTGGCGACGCAGAAGAATGCTTCCGACGACGATCCGGCGACCGACGCCATCTTTGGCATCGGGACGCTGGCCAGCGTGTTGCAGCTCCTCAAGCTGCCGGACGGCACCGTCAAAGTGCTGGTGGAGGGCGCCGCCCGCGCCCAGGTCAAGCAATACACCGATCGCGAGGAGTACTACGAGGCCGATGCGGTCGTCATCGGCGATTCCTCCGGCGATCAGGTCGAGGCTGAAGCGCTGGCCCGTTCGGTCGTCAATGAGTTTGAAGGCTATGTGAAGCTCAACAAGAAGGTGTCGCCCGAAGTCGTCGGCGTGGTCCAGCAGATCGACGATTACGCCAAGCTGGCCGACACCGTCGCCTCGCACCTTGCGGTCAAGATTGGCGACAAGCAGATGATCCTGGAGACGCCCGTCGTCACCGAGCGGCTGGAGAAGGTGCTTGGGCTGATGGAGAGCGAAATCTCGGTGCTGCAGGTCGAGAAGCGCATCCGCACGCGCGTCAAGCGCCAAATGGAGAAGACGCAGCGCGAGTACTACCTCAACGAGCAGATGAAGGCGATCCAGAAGGAGCTCGGCGACGAGGACGGCAAGGACGAGCTCGCCGAGATCGAGGAGAAGATCAAGCGCACCAAGCTCTCGAAGGAGGCCCGCGAGAAGGCGCAGCACGAACTGAAGAAGCTGCGGCAGATGTCGCCGATGTCGGCGGAAGCCACCGTCGTGCGAAACTATCTCGACTGGCTGCTGTCGATCCCGTGGAATAAGAAATCCAAGGTCAAGAAGGATTTGGCGCTGGCCGAGCAGATTCTCGACGCCGACCATTTCGGCCTGGAAAAGGTCAAGGAACGCATCGTCGAATACCTGGCGGTGCAACAACGCGCCAACAAGCTGACCGGACCGATCCTTTGCTTAGTCGGACCGCCCGGCGTCGGCAAGACCTCACTCGGCAAGTCGATTGCGCGGGCGACGGGACGCGAGTTCGTGCGCGTCTCGCTCGGCGGCGTGCGCGACGAAGCGGAGATTCGCGGCCACCGGCGGACTTATATCGGTTCGATGCCCGGCAAGGTCATCCAGTCGATGCGCAAGGCCAAGACCTCCAATCCGTTGTTCCTGCTCGACGAGGTCGACAAGATGGGCGCCGATTTCCGCGGCGACCCGTCATCGGCGCTGCTCGAAGTGCTCGACCCCGAGCAGAACCACGCCTTCAACGACCATTATCTGGAGGTCGACTACGATCTGTCCCACGTGATGTTCATCACCACGGCGAATACCCTCAATATTCCGCCGCCCTTGATGGACCGCATGGAGATCATCCGCATCGCCGGCTACACCGAGGACGAGAAGGTGGAGATCGCGCGCAAGCACCTGATCCCGCACGCCATGGTCAAACACGGCCTCGATGCCAAGGAGTGGTCGATCGACGACGGTGCGCTGCTCACGATGATTCGCCGCTATACCCGTGAAGCGGGCGTGCGCAATCTCGAGCGCGAGCTCTCGACGCTGATCCGCAAGGCGATCAAGGAGCTCACGATCTCGAAGAAGCAATCGGTGCAGGTCACCGACGCGGTGCTGGCCGACTATCTCGGCGTGCCGAAATTCCGCTACGGCGAAGTCGAGGACATCGATCAGGTCGGCGTCGTCACCGGTCTCGCCTGGACCGACGTCGGCGGCGAGTTGCTCACCATCGAGGCGGCCATGATGCCCGGCAAGGGCAAGATGACCGTCACCGGTAACCTGCGCGACGTGATGAAGGAATCGATCTCCGCCGCGGCGTCCTATGTGCGCATGCGGGCGATCGCGTTCGGCATCGAGCCGCCGTCTTTCGACAAGCGCGACATCCACGTCCACGTGCCGGAAGGCGCCACGCCGAAGGATGGTCCGTCCGCGGGCGTCGCCATGGTCACCGCGATCGTTTCGGTGATGACCGGCATTCCGGTGTATCGCGACGTCGCCATGACCGGCGAGATCACCTTGCGCGGCCGCGTGTTGCCGATCGGCGGCCTCAAGGAGAAGTTGCTCGCGGCCCATCGCGGCGGCATCAAGACCGTGCTCATTCCGGAGGAGAACGCCAAGGATCTGGTCGAGATCAACGACAGCATCAAGAGCGGGCTCGATATCATCCCGGTCTCGCGCATGGACGAAGTGCTGGCACGCGCTTTGGTGCGCCAGCCGGAGCCGATCACCTGGGAGGAAACCGCGGCGAAGCCCGTCGATGTTCCCGAGGCGGTTGTGGAGGAGGAGTCCTCTGGGCTCACCGCGCACTGAGCGCAGCGCGATATCAGACGACAGAGCGGCGCCGCAATCCGGCGCCGCTTTTTCGTGCGCGCTTAGGTCGCCCGAGCCGCGACCCCGATTGGATCGGGGAACTGTCTGCGGGCGACCGCCGGCCCGACGGTCCAGTGACCGGCCGGACACAGTGCGGGGAAAATTCAGTCGCCCGGATTGGCTCGCTGCGTGAGTTTGGCTAGAGTCGGCGCGGGGGTCACGCGGCAAAAGGATCAGGGGATCAAAGTGAGGGTCATCCATCCACTTATCTGCTGCATCGGTCTTGCCCTGACCGCGAGCGCTGCTGCAGCTCCGGCGGGAGACGATTTTCCGCTCTCTGGAAATTACACGCAGAATGTCCCGTGCAAGGGCGACGGCAGCGACCCTGCCGAGCTGCAGGTGAAAATCTCCGCCCAGGAGATCGATTCCAAGGTCGGCGTCTGCACGTTCCTCGACACCAAGCGCAACGGCAAAAGCATTAATGCGCATGTCGAATGCAAGTTTCCCGCCGGGCCGCTGATGGGCGACGTGACTTTCACGATCCAGGCCGACAACACCATCAAATTCCTCGACCGCGACCAGAACTACCGCTCGGTGCTCTATCGTTGCCCGCAGTGACGGGAGCGAATGGCCTCCCGGCGGAAACCGATCGATGCTAGGATGGCTGCCTTGCATGAGGGGGTGTTGCCATGCTTCGATACGCGGTAATTGTCACGCTGCTCGCCGTGGTGCTGCCGAGCGCGCCGTCCTTTGCGGTTACCGCGAAGGACAAAATGGCGACCTGTAAGTTCGGCGCTGATGACCAGAAGCTGCAGGGGCCGGCACGCAGTGCGTTCATGAAAAAATGCATGTCGAACAAAGACGATCCCCGCGGACCCGGAGCCGCCGCCCCGCCGCCGCCGAAGCAATGACAATGGGGACCATTAAGGAAAACGTTCCATGAGAATGCTTGCCTTTCTTCTCGCCATTCTTTGCCTCATCGCTGCCGTGATGTATTTCGCCATGCCGGCCGGTTCGTTGCCGACATTCATGCCCGGTTACATGCCCGGCTCGGATCACATTCACATCAAGCGGGCCGCCATCGCCGCCGTCGTTGCCATCGTCCTGTTCCTGATCGGCTGGTTTCTCGGTCGCTCGCGGCGATAACGTTCGCTATTCAGCAAGAACTCACCCATAGCCACGCACCTTGCGTTGCACGCGTTCGTCGAAGCGGGCGACGCTGACGACGACGCGCTGGTGGGTGCCGCCGCCGATCGCCTCGAACGGGTCGCGGGCATCGACGCGGAAGGTGATGGTGCGGCCTTGCACGCGTAAAACCTCCGCGGTCGCCGTGATCTGCAAGCCGACCGGCGTTGCCGCGACATGGCTGACATCGAGGTCGATGCCGAGGCTCTGATGGCCGGGAGGCAGCAGGTGCTCGATCGCCTCGAGCGCGGCCGCCTCGATGACATTGATCATCACCGGCGTCGCCAGCACGGCGATGCGCCCGGAGCCGACAAAAGGCGCCGTGTGTTCGGGCCCGACAACAAGCTGGGCGGAACCGGTGAGACCGGCGGTGACGCGGGTGAGATCGACCATGGCTGCTCCGAGATATGCTCCGGCCTGCGTTTGAGACGCGCTCCTTGACCAATCCTGGACCTAGTCTAATGTCCAGCTTGCCAGGGGCGGCCGCGCCGGGTCCAATGCGCCCATGAACCTGCCGCCGCTGCGCACGCTGTTCTTCGAGGACCTCTCGGTCGGAATGACCGAGCGCTTGAAAAAAACCGTGTCCTCGTCCGACGTGGTCGGCTTCGCTCAGCTGACCGGCGACCGCAATCCGATCCACCTGTCGGAGCATTTTGCGGCCAAGACCTCGTTCCGCACCCGTATCGCACATGGGCTCTACACCGCGAGCCTGATCTCGGCGGTGCTCGGCACGCGGCTGCCCGGCCCCGGCGCGGTCTATATCTCGCAGACCCTGAATTTCCGCGCCCCAGTCAAGATCGGCGATACGGTCGTCGTCACCGTCACCGTGGCCGAGCTGATGCCGGAGAAATCCCGCGCCCGGCTGTCCTGCCTCTGCGAGGTCGACGGCGAGGTGGTCTTGGACGGCGAGGCGCTGGTGAAGGTGCCGAGCGAAAAGGCTGGCAAGGACAAGCGGCCGGTCATACGGCTATGACCTGCTACGCCAACAGGTCGTTGAATTGCGGATGCTTGACCAGGGCCGGACGACTCGACGAACGCGCGCGCACCACATAGAGGATGCCCGTGCAAATGCAAAATATCGCCATCGGCCCGATCAAGCTGCCCAATCCGGTCTTTTTGGCGCCGATGTCCGGCGTCACCGACGCGCCGTTCCGGCGCCTGGCCGCGGGGCAGGGGGCGGGGCTCGTCATTTCGGAAATGACTGCCTGCGCCGCGCTCGCGGAAGGTAAACGCATCGCGCGCCGGCGGGCCGAAGGCCACGGCGGCGGCCTGCATGTCGTGCAGCTGGCCGGCTGCGAAGCGCGCTGGATGGCCGAAGGCGCGCGCATCGCCGAGGGCGCCGGCGCCGCCATCGTCGACATCAACATGGGCTGCCCGGCCAAGCACGTCACCAACGGCGAATCCGGCTCGGCGCTGATGCGCGACCTCGATCATGCGCTGGCTTTGATCGAGGCGGTGGTGCAGGCCGTCGACGTGCCGGTGACGCTGAAAATGCGGCTCGGCTGGGACGACCGCAGCCGCAATGCGCCGGCGCTGGCGCGGCGCGCCGAACAGGCCGGGGTGCGGCTCGTCACCGTGCACGGCCGCACCCGCTGCCAGTTCTACAAAGGGCGCGCCGACTGGGCGGCGGTGCGCGCCGTCAAGGAGGCGGTGTCGATTCCCGTCGTCGTCAACGGCGACATCGAAAGTTTTGACGCCGCCGACGCGGCGCTTAAGGCCTCGCGGGCCGACGCCGTGATGGTCGGCCGCGGCGCCCAGGGTCGGCCGTGGTTTCCCGGCCAGCTCGCGCGTTATCTCAACACCGGCCGCCGCGAGTCGCCGCCGCCGCTCGGCGAGCAGCTGGCGCTGGTCAGCGCGCTCTACGGCGAAATGCTCGCGCATTACGGCCGCGACATCGGGCTCCGCCACGCGCGCAAGCATCTCGGCTGGGCGCTTGACGCCGCTGCCGCGACCGCGGGCGCACCGGAGCATCTGCGCAAGGCGCAGCGAGGCCGCGTGCTCACCGCCACCGATCCCGCGCTCGTGCTGCGCCGGCTCGCGGAAGCGTTCGACGCCTTCGGCGGGTGGAGTGCCGCGGCGGCGAGCGCCGTCACAGCAAGCCGTCGCTGGGATCGTAGCCGCGTTGCCAATTTCTGATCCATGCGCACCCTCGTCATTGCGAGGAGCGATAGCGACGAAGCAATCCAGAATTCCTGGCAAGCCGCCTGGATTGCTTCGCGGAGCCTGTCATCGGGCCGGCCCGGGGTCCCCATCGCGCGAGCGCGATGGGGTGCCCCGACTTCGGGCCGGGCCCGTTGGCTCGCAATGACGAAATATAATCTCGTTCTCGCGACGCGCCTGCGCGCCCGAGGTTTGCCTACCACCACAACACCAAAGCCCTTTTGATTCGCTTCCCTCACCGCGCAAGATGATGCGCAACAAAGAGGGAGGCGGAGCGCCGAAAGGCGCATGCCGTCCACTGTCCGCGCCACACAATCAGATGTCGCCATCCGAAAGTGCACGGGCGCGGAAGCGCATCCAGCGGGATGCGCTCGCCTTCCGGCGCTCTACCGCGGCACTCGCCAATCCGGCCGTAGCCGGCTGACTCAGCTCCAGAACCACGTTTCCTGGGACGGGGCAGAAGCAGGTGTTTTGCCTGCCTCACGCTTGTCCAGTCCAGCGGGCTCCCCGCCGACCGGTCCTTTTGCCGGCCGAGTGGTGCCCCAGAGCCGCCCGGGTGCGATTGGCAATTCGCCCGCGGGGACCGCTCCCGCTCCACCCTTCAGGCATGCCTTCCGGAAAGGCGTCCCTCGAAATGAGCGAGATTCGCAATGATGTAACTGAACAGGAGACTTTTGTCAATAGAAATGTGACTGCCCTAAAAGCCGTCATGGCCGGGCAAAGGGCGCGAAGTGCCCTCTTGGCGCCTCAAGTCCCGGCCATCCACGTCTTTATCTGCCCGAGGGTGCTAAGACGTGGATGCCCGCGACATAGGCGAGCAAAGCGACGCCGTTCTTCGAACGGCTATGCGCGGGCATGGCAATCGGCCGGCACTTGGCATAATCACTTGGGCATAATCCACGGCATAAAAACACTGGGGAGAAATCACATGGACGCCGCGCTTCGCCGCCAGACGCTGGCGGATCTGCTGCATCGCAGCGCCAAGCGCTTTCCCAACAAGACCGCGATCATCTGCGGCGACACCGCCTGGAGCTATGCGGAATTCGCTACGCTGTGTGATCGCCTGGCGGCCGGTCTTGCCGCGCGCGGCATCGGCAAAGGCGCGCGGGTCGCCATCCTTTCGCGCAACAGCCACGCCTTCGCGGCGCTGCGGTTTGCGCTGGCGCGGCTCGGCGCCCTGCTGGTGCCGATCAACTTCATGCTCAAGCCGGAGGAGGCCGCCTTCATCCTCAAACACGCCGGCGCCGAAATGCTGGCGACCGACACCGGCCTCGCCGAGACCGCGCGCGCCGCCGCCGCGCTCGGCACCAAGGTGCGCGAGTTCGTCTGGCTGCCGTCGGAGGAGAAGACCGCGCCGGTGCCCGGCATGATCGCCTTCGACGAGCTTTTGTCCAATGCGGCCGAGCCGCCGCCGGTGGAGCTCTCGGGCAGCGATCTGGCGCAGTTCGTCTACACCAGCGGCACCGAATCGCTGCCGAAGGGCGCCATGCTCACCCACGACGCGCTGATCTGGCAGTATGTGAGCTGCGTGGTCGACGCCAGCATTTCAACCGACGATCTGGCTTTGCACGCCTTGCCGCTCTATCACTGCGCGCAGCTCGACGCCTTTCTCGGCCCGTCGATCTACGTCGGCGGCACCAACGTCATCACCGCCAAGCCGACGCCGGACAACCTGCTGCCGCTGATCGAGCGGCACCGCATCACCTCGTTCTTCGCGCCGCCGACGGTGTGGATTTCGCTGTTGCGCTCGCCGCTGTTCGACACCACCGACCTGTCGAGCCTCAAGAAGGGCTATTACGGCGCCTCGATCATGCCGGTCGAGGTGTTGCGGGAAATGGCGCGGCGCCTGCCCAAGGTGCGGCTGTGGAATCTCTACGGCCAGACCGAAATCGCGCCGCTCGCCACCATGTGCGGGCCGGAAGACCAGCTGCGCAAGCTCGGCTCCTGCGGCCGCGCCGTGCTCAATGTGGAGACGCGCGTCGTCGACGATCAGCTGCGCGACGTGGCGCCGGGCGAGGTCGGCGAGATCGTGCACCGTTCGCCGCACCTGATGCTCGGCTATTTCCACGACGACGAGCGCACCAAGGCCGCGTTCGAGGGCGGCTGGTTTCATTCCGGCGATCTCGCCACCGTCGACGCCGACGGCTACATCTATGTCGTCGACCGCAAGAAGGACATGATCAAGACCGGCGGCGAGAACGTGGCGAGCCGCGAGGTCGAGGAAATGATCTACAAGCTGCCGCAGGTCTCCGAGGTTGCGGTGGTCGGCGTGCCGCATCCGCGCTGGGTCGAGGCGGTGGTCGCGGTGATCGTGGTCAAGTCCGGGCAGTCGCTGTCGAAGGACGCCGTGCACGCCCATTGCGCCGAGCATCTGGCGCATTTCAAGGTGCCGAAGGACATCGTGTTCGCCGAGGCCTTGCCGAAGAACCCGAGCGGCAAATTGCTCAAACGCGAACTGCGGCGCGAGCATTCGGGGTTGTTCGGGTAGGGGTGACAGCACGTAGCCCGCATGCGAAGCGATATGCGGGGTAACATGAGGTTGGTCCCGGACAGTCGCGGAGCCTGTCATCGGGCCGGCCACTTGGGGCAGGACCCGTTGGCTTATGCGGGCTACGCTTGCGTCGCGGAGCTATCGCTGAATCTTGGTGACGACCGGGGTCAGGCGGCAGCGGCTTGAGCTTGCGATTTGACGACCTCGATTCCGTCGTTGAACTTTACACCGATGATGACTTTCGGCAACTGGTTGTGGCCG
>Ga0208937_1000432_pt1 | contig 33743 bp, 35 predicted proteins | sample June2015DPH_11_5_FD_184705 | JGI IMG/M metagenome (GOLD analysis project Ga0208937, IMG submission 184705) | Peatland microbial communities from SPRUCE experiment site at the Marcell Experimental Forest, Minnesota, USA - June2015DPH_11_40... | ecosystem: Environmental > Terrestrial > Soil >...
CGAAGCGCGCCCGCTGCGCCGCCGCCGAATTCGCCGCCGCCGCCGTCACCGGCGCCACTGCCGCGTATGCCGCAGTCGCCTGACGTCATCGGCTTGTTTCCCGAGCCGGGAGCCAGCCGGTGAGCGTCGCCATCGTCGATTACGGCTCCGGCAATCTCCACTCGGCGGCCAAGGCATTCGAGCGCGCGGCGCAGGATGTCGGCCTGCAACAGCCGATCGTGGTGACGAACGATCCAAGCGTCGTGGCCGCGGCCGACCGCGTGGTGCTGCCCGGCGTCGGCGCCTTCGCCGACTGCCGGCGCGGCCTCGACGCCGTCGACGGCATGGTCGCGGCGCTCGAGGAAGCGGTGCGCCGCAAAGGCCGGCCATTCTTCGGCATCTGCGTCGGCATGCAATTGCTGGCCGAGCGCGGCCGCGAATACGAAGTCACCCCGGGGCTGGGCTGGATCGCCGGCGAGGTCGATCGCATCGCGCCAAACGATCCGAGCCTGAAAATTCCGCACATGGGTTGGAACACGCTTAACGTCGACCGCGCGCACCCATTGCTCGGCGGCCTGATGCTCGGTCCGCAGGGCCTGCACGCCTATTTCGTGCATTCCTACGAGCTCAAAGTGGCGGATCGCGCCGATCTTGTAGCGGAAGCCGATTACGGTGGCCCAGTCACCGCGATCGTGGCGCGCGACAACATTGTCGGCACGCAATTCCATCCCGAGAAGAGCCAAAAGCTCGGCCTGGCGCTGATCGCGAATTTCTTGAAGTGGAAACCGTGATCCTCTTTCCCGCCATCGATCTGAAAAACGGCGAAGCCGTGCGCCTCGAACAGGGCGACATGGCGCGGGCGACGATCTTTCATCGCGACCCGGCCGAGCAGGCGCGCGTCTTCGCGGCGCAAGGCTTTGAATACCTGCACATCGTCGATCTCGACGGCGCCTTCGCCGGCAAGCCGATGAACGCCGCGGCGGTCGAGCGCATCCTCGCCGTAGTGAAAATTCCGCTGCAGCTCGGCGGCGGCATCCGCGACCGCGCGACGATCGATGCATGGCTCGGCAACGGCGTCAGGCGGGTCATCATCGGCACCGCCGCGGTGCGCGATCCGGCGCTGGTCAAGGCTGCTGCGCGCACCTATCCCGGCCGCATCGCCGTCGGGCTCGATGCGCGCGACGGTGCCGTCGCGGTCGAAGGCTGGGCGGCGACCTCGGAGATTTCCGCGCTCGACATCGCGCGGCGGTTCGAAGATGCCGGCGTCGCCGCGATCATCTACACCGATATTGCACGCGACGGCATGCTGCGCGGGCTGAACCTCGACGCTACCATCGCGCTAGCGGAAGCGGTGTCGGTCCCAGTCATTGCTTCGGGCGGGCTCGCCTCGATCGACGACGTGCGGGCATTGCTGACGCCGCGCGCGCAAAAACTCGAAGGCGCCGTTGTCGGCCGCGCACTCTACGACGGCCGGCTCGATGCGGCGGCGGCGTTGCAGCTCGTTCGTGCGGCGCGGGCGGCCTAAAAAATGTTCAAGGTCCGCGTCATTCCCTGCCTCGACGTCAAGGACGGCCGCGTCGTCAAGGGCGTCAATTTCGTCAATTTGCGCGATGCCGGCGATCCGGTCGAGGCGGCGATCGCCTACGACGAAGCAGGCGCCGACGAGCTGACCTTCCTCGACATCACCGCCAGCCACGAGGATCGCGGCATCATGCTCGATGTCGTGCGGCGCACCGCGGAAGCCTGCTTCATGCCGCTGACGGTCGGCGGCGGCGTGCGCACGATCGATGACATTCGTGCGCTGTTGTCTTCCGGCGCCGACAAGGTGTCGATCAACACGGCGGCGGTCGCGCGCCGCGGCTTTGTCAAAGAGGCGGCGGAAAAGTTTGGCGACCAGTGCATTGTGGTCGCGATCGACGCCAAGAAAGTGTCGAAGCCGGGTGAGGCGGCCCGCTGGGAGATCTTCACCCATGGCGGCCGCAATCCGACCGGCCTCGATGCCGTGGCCTATGCGCGCGAGGTGGTCGCGCTCGGCGCTGGCGAAATCCTCCTCACCTCGATGGATCGCGACGGCACCCGCCGAGGATTTGACATCCCGCTGACGCGCGCCGTCGCCGACAGCGTCTCGGTTCCGGTGATCGCCTCGGGCGGCGTCGGCAATCTCGATCACCTGGTCGAAGGCATCCGCGACGGCCATGCCAGCGCGGTGCTCGCCGCCTCGATCTTCCATTTCGGCGAGTACTCCGTACGTGCCGCCAAGGAATACATGGCGCGTGCCGGCCTGCCGGTGCGGCTCGATCCCTGATTTGCCGCGCCTCAGGGCGCGCGGTTCCGCCTCGCTGGGCGTATCCCTGGCGGGAGGTATCCAGTGATACGAGGAACTGGCACGCCCTCCATGCATGCGGCCTCTCCCCGCTTCGATGAAGAGATGCTAAGGAGGCGCGCCATGGCGCCGTACACCCTCCAGGACCTCGAAAAGCGCGTGCAAGCGCGCGCGCAGGCGGATGTCGGCACCTCCTACACCCGCGGGCTGATCGACAAGGGCGTGGCCCATTGCGCGAAAAAACTCGGCGAGGAAGCGGTCGAGGTCGCCATCGCCGCCGTCGCCGAGGACCGCGGTCGCGTGGTCGCGGAAGCGGCCGATCTCCTCTACCATCTGCTCGTCGTGCTGCATGCGCGCGGCATCGCGCTTGCCGAAGTCGAAGCGGCGCTCGAGGACCGCACGCGCCAGTCGGGCCTCGACGAGAAGGCGGCACGCAAGGGCGGCTGAGGGCAAGGCTGAGGGCAAGTCCGTATGGAACAACGCACCGAACCGGATGTCTCGCCTTATCGTGTGTTCTCGCGGGCGGAATGGGCGAATTTGCGCGAAGACACGCCGATGACGCTCGAGCCGGCCGAAGTGGCGCGGCTGCGCTCGGTGCACGACCGGCTCGACATGTCGGAGGTCGAGGACATCTACCTGCCGCTTTCGCGGCTGCTCTCGCTGTACGTCGCGGCGACGCAGCGGCTGTTTCGCGCCCAGCAGGGCTTTCTTGGCACCGAGGACGCCAAGATGCCCTACATCATCGGGGTCGGCGGCTCGGTCGCGGTCGGCAAATCGACCACCGCGCGCGTGCTGCAGGCGCTGCTGGCGCGCTGGCCGAACGTGCCCAAGGTCGATCTCATCACCACCGACGGCTTTCTTTTCCCCAATGCCGTGCTCGAACGCGAAGGCCTGATGGAGAAAAAGGGCTTTCCGGAAAGCTACGACCTGCCGGGGCTGCTGCACTTTCTGTCCGGCATCAAAGCCGGGCGCCGGCCGGTGCGTGCGCCGGTCTACTCGCATCTCATCTACGACGTCATCCCGAACCAGTGGATCGAGATCGACCGGCCGGAAATCCTCATCGTCGAGGGCCTCAATGTCCTGCAAACCGGTCGCCTCCCCAAGGATGGCAAGGCCATTCCCTTCGTCTCCGATTTCTTCGATTTCTCGGTCTATCTCGACGCCGACGAGGACGTGCTGCTGGCGTGGTACGTCAAGCGCTTTCTCGCGTTGCGCGGCACTTCCTTCGCCGATCCAAAATCATATTTCCACCGCTACGCACGATTGACGGATAGCGAGGCAGCTGCCACCGCCACGTCGATCTGGAACCGCATCAATCTCGTCAATCTGCGGGAGAACATCCTGCCGACGCGTCCGCGCGCCGATCTCATCCTGAAAAAGGGCGTAAGTCACGAGGTCGAGGAAGTGGCGCTGCGCAGGCTGTGACGCCAACGCTCGACTTCGGCGAGCTCGGCTTCCGGCCGCTCGCTGATGACCTTGGCGCGGCCGAGATAGACTGTTCCGGCTTCGCCGTCGATCGACAGCCAATCGCCCTCGTTGATCGCGGCCCCGGCAAGCCGCGCGCAATGACCGGCGACGTCGACGGCAAGCTCGGCGCAGCCGACGACGCACGGTTTCGCCATCTGCCGCGCCACCAGCGCCGCATGCGCGGTGCGGCCGCCGATCGCCGTCACGATGCCGGCGGACACGGCAAAGCCGCCGACGTCGGCGGTCGTCGTGTCCGGTCGCAGCAGAATGACCGGGTCTCCGCTTGCCGCCAGGCCAGCGGCACTGGCCGGATCGAAAGCCGCGCGTCCGACCGCAACGCCCGCCGATGCCCCGACCCCGCGCCCAGCCGGCTCCGCAGCGGCGACCAGCCGCGTGGTGACGAGCGAGCGTTGCTCCAAACCGTTCAGGCGCTGCAAGGCTTCCGCCGGCGCGATGCGGCCTTCCTTGACGAAGTCGATCGCCAACCGCAGCGCCGCCCGCGGCGTGCGCTTTCCCGCGCGCGTCTGCAAAATCCACAACTTGCCGTTCTCGATGGTGAATTCGACGTCCTGCATGTCGCCGAAATCTTGTTCGAGCCGCCGCAGCGCTTCGCGCAATTGCGCGGCGACCTCGGGAAGCGAACGGGCAATCGCCGCTTCGGTGTCGGGATTATGTCCGCCGGACACCACGTCTTCGCCTTGTGATTGGAACAGCACCTCGATGACCGGCCTATTCAGCCCGGTCGACGGATCGCGTGAAAACGCCACGCCGGCGCCCGAGGAAATTCCGGCATTGCCGAAAACCATGGCCTGCACCGTGACCGCCGTGCCCTGCAAATGTTCGAGCTGCTCGAGCTTGCGATAGGTGCAGGCGCGGTCGCTCAGCCACGAACGAAACACCGCCTGCGCCGCGGTCTTGAGCTGTTCCATGGGGTCTTCGCTGAGCACAGGGCCTTCGCGCTCGATGACTTGCTCGTAAGCTGTCGCCAGACGTTCGAGGGCTTCGCAATCGAGTGCGTGCTCGCTGCCGACCCCCTCGGCGGCAACGAGTTCATTGCGCTTCGCCACGAAGGCGGCCGGATCGACGCCAAGGACCACGCCGCCATAGCTTTCGAGAAAGCGGCGGCGGCAGTCGCCGGCAAAGCGCGGGTGACCGGTCATGCGCACCAGGCCGCGAACCGCCGTGGATGTACAGCCGACATTGAGCACCGTATCCAACATTCCCGGCATCGACCGCGCCGCACCCGAGCGCACCGACACCAGCAGCGGGCGGCGCCGGTCGGCAAACCTCTTGCCGGTGGCGTTCTCGAGAAATTCGATGCCTTCGGTGAGGCCATCCGACAAACTTTGCATGGAAGTGGCGTCGCCGCCGAGGCTCGCCGCACAAAGGTCGATCGGCAGCACGAATGCCGGCGGCACCGGAAGACCAAGCGCCGCCACGCGCGCCAGGTTGGCCGCCTTGCCGCCGACGAGCTCGGCGGAATATTGCTCGGCCGCTCCGTCACCGATCCGCGCGATCTGCATGTTCCGGTCGCTCCATTATTAGTCGAGCATGATCTATGCGGAAAGATCGGCGAGCACGTGCTCGCGCAAAAGATGGCCGAAGGCCGCCATTCGGTCGGTCGAGCGTTCAAGCGCGCGGGCGAGCTCGAGAACCGACAACGCTGTTTTCAGATTGAAATCGCCGGTCAGGATTCTCGCCGTCGCCATGCGCTCCGCTGCGTCGGCTCGGTGCTCAGTGTCGATCAACCGGCCGACCGCGGCGAGCGCATCCTCGGTGTCGACGCGGTGGCCGTCGGGCACCTCGGCTGCGGCGGCAATGCCGACGGCGGCGGCCTCGGTGCCGGAGACCGTGGCGGCGCAAAGCTCGGCCAGCGGCTCGAGCAGCTCGGCGGCAACCTCGCCGGGAACAAGCGAAGCGACAAACGCCGCCTGCTCCAGTTCGTCGATTGCGTTCTCCATCTGATTGACGAGGAGTTCGATGCCGCGCGTGGCGTCGAGCCGCACGATCTCGCTTCGCGCTTCGATAGCGATCCGGTCGGCTTTTTCCTCGATACGGCGCGCCCGTTCGGTCAATGCCGTGCAGTCGAAGGGCCGGTGCGCCTGCCGTTCGGCGACGAACAGAGCAATGTGGGCGGCGATCTCGCGCGCCAAGCCGGCCTGCCGTATCATCACCGCCAAGAGCGTTCGATCGACCCGCTGCAAATGCCCAACAAGCGCGGCTTCGATGCGGTCGCGCGCTAGCCGCACCGAGTTTCCTTGCAGCAACGCCTCGGCCGAGACCCGCAGCACCGTCTTGAGAAAATCCGCAGCGGCGTCGCGCCCAAGCGTCTGATCGAGCCGCTCGCCGAATCCGATCCGCGCCGGTGCCGCGTGATGCACGGCCGACGCCACCAGTTCCGCGCCGCCAAGTTGCAGGAAGCCGCGGTGGCCGACGCGATGGCGTGCGGCCCATTCGAGGATGCGGATCGCATCGGCATTGGACACCCAATCCCGCAGCACCTTGCGCGCCTTGTTCCAGTCGATCAGGAAGACCAACGATGCACCGACGGTTTCGAGAAAGACGTCGCGGCGCGCGCTGCTGTCGAACGCATAGCGGCCGGTGATCAGATAGAAAGCGGCGTTATCGGGCAGGGCAGGCGCGCTCTTGCGCTCCAGCCCGCTCCATTGCACCGGGACGTTGCGGAACAGTCCGGTGAAGAACTTGGCGCGCGCCAGATGATTGTCCGTATAGATGACGGTCACCGCGTCGGCTTCGACGGTGATGACCACGACATGGGCATCGGTTTCGCCGATGTCGTTCTGAATCGTCAGCCGCCCGCCAGCCCGCGTTGCCGTCGTCCCCAGTCCGGGATGGCCGAACTTGAGCTTCTCCGTCGCCTCCACCCCGCGCATGAACGCTTCGACCGCCGGCCGGTCCTCCGGCAACAGCGCGGAGACATGCGCGCCCGCGAGTACCTCCTCCGCGTGCGCGGCCGCCAGCCGGTTCAGCGCTTTGTGCAGATCCATGACCAGGCGGTGCAAGCTGTCGCCGCCGTCCTCGGACAGGCCGGTCAGGCTGGCGACTTCCGCAAGCTCGATAGCGTCGGCGGCGCCGAGCGGCACCGACGCTTGGATCGCCGCGAGGCGTTCAGCCGCGCGGTCGCCCTGCACCGGGTCGCCGGCTTTGACGGCGCGGATCATGGTCTCCACGTCCTCCCAGATCGCGGCTCCCAGGCTGCCAAGACCCGGCGCCGAAAGGCGCTCGCCAACTGAGAGCGCTGCGCGGTTGACCAGCGTTTCCAATGGCATGGGATCAATGCCGGCGGCGCGGCATTCGCCCACCAGATCGAAGCGCGCGGCCAGAGGTTCGCGCGCGTGCTGCGCGGCCGCCTGCAAGACGCTCAACCGGGCTTTGACCCGGTCGTTTGCCGCCAAGCCCTCGGCAATGAGGGAGGGCAAGAGCAGATCGAATTGTCCCAGTTCCTCAATGATTTCGGATTTCATTGGCCGGCACCCGCGCTGTCTGCGGCCAAATCAGAGCATGTTCAGGCGACGGCGTTATTGAGCCAGATCATTCACCGGACTGTCACAAAATCGGCTCGGACCGGGACGTCGGGGTGGTCGGCGAGGAAAACGCTGAATTACGCGGCGAGCGCGGCGTCATCGGCGCCGGCGAGCGCAGCCGCCAGGCGTTCGCGGTCGAGTGGCTTGACCAAAAAGCCATCCATGCCGGCGGCGAGACAGGCTTCGCGGTCCTCGGCGGAGGCATTGGCGGTCAGCGCCAGGATCGGCGTTCGCGGCATGTTGTTCTCGGCCTCCATGGTGCGGATCCGGCGCGTCGCTTCGAGGCCGTCCATGCCCGGCATGTGCAGGTCCATGAGCACGCGGTCGTAAGGCGTGCCGGCGGCGCGGGCGGCGAGCCAGGATTCGACAACCGCGGCGCCGCTCGCGGCGATGGTCGGGTGGTGGCCAAGCTTGACCAGCAGCGCGCGCGCCAAGAGCGCGTTGATTTCGTTGTCCTCGGCGACGAGGATCGAGAGCCCGCTATCGGCAGGGGCCAGGCTCGGCGCTTCCGAGGGCTCGCTCGCCGTGCCCGCATCGAAGGCGTCATCGGGCGAAAAGCGGGCGGCGAGCGAGGCGGCCCGCACCGGCTTGATCAGATAACCGGTGAAGCCAGCCTCTTTCAGCGCGGCAAGCTCGCCGCGCATCGCCGGCGTGATCAGCACCAGCCGCCGCGGGATCGCGGCGGCGAGCCGCGCCAGCGCCGCGCTCGCAGGCGTGCCAAGCGCGTGATCAACCAGCGCGGCGCTCCACAGCTGCTCCGGCAGCAGCGCCGCCGCCACCTGATCGTCGGGAACGATTTTCGTGCGTGCGCCCCAGCGTTGCAGCCGGCGTGCGATCAAGGAAGCTTCGATCGCCGCCGGCGCGACGATCAATATATCGCTGCCGGCAAGATCCGGCACCGCCAGCGCCGGCTCATCGGCATCGCCGGCCCGCGGCAGCGGAACCACGACGCGGAAGGTTGAGCCTTGACCGCCGGCGCTGTCGACCGCGATGGAGCCGCCCATGCTCTCGACGATCCTCTTCGATATGGTGAGACCGAGGCCGGTGCCGCCGAATTTTCTTGTCGAGCTGCCGTCGGCCTGCTCGAATTCGAGGAAGATGCGCGCTTGGTCTTTGGGCGCGATGCCGATGCCGGTGTCGTGCACCGCGATGGCGAGGGCATCGGGCTGTGCGCCTGGCTCGACGACGATCGACACGCCGCCGCGTTCGGTGAACTTGATCGCATTGCCGGCGAGGTTGAAGAGAACCTGGCGCAGCCGCGAGGCGTCGCCGACGACGTGCGCCGGCAGGCGCTCGTCGACATAGCAGCAGATTTCCAGCCCCTTTGCCTGGGCGCGGGGCCCGAGCAGCTCGACCGCCTCCTCGACCAAGGCCGCGAGCGCGAACGGCCGTGCCGCGAGATCGAGCCGGCCGGCTTCGATCTTGGAGAAATCGAGAACCTCTTCGATCAGCGAGAGGAGCGTTTCCCCCGACGTCTTCACCGCCTTCAGGTAGGTCGCCTGTTCCGCGGTCAGCGGGGTGTCGCCAAGGAGATCGGCCATGCCGAGGATGCCGTTCAGCGGCGTCCGTATCTCGTGCGACACCATGGTGAGAAAGCGCGACTTGGCGCGGTTCGCCTCCTCGGCCTGGTCGCGCGCCTCGGCCAGCGCCTGTTCGGCAAGCGCGCGGTCGGTCACGTCGCGGCCGACGCTCTGCATTTCGCTGCCGCCGTCGGCGCGCACAGTGACTTCGCGCCAGGCGATCCAGCGTGTGCCGTCGGGCGCGGCGATTTTCTGGTCGTGCACCTGCGTGCCGTCGGCGAGACGACGGGGTTCGCCCTGCTCCGCAACCGGCAGCGCAAACGGGGTCGCCAGAAGGTCCTCGCGCGGGCGGCCGGCGAGGGCGCAGAAGGCGTCGTTGGCGTAGGTGATCGCCCCGTTGCCGTCGCGGCGCACGATGACGTCGCCCTGCGCCTCGAAGAAGCTCGAGGTGCGCTCCTGCGCTTCGCGTATTTCCCAATTGCGATCCGCCGCCTCGTCGAGCCGCGCCTCGAGATCGCGCAGCTCGGTCTTCATCTGGCGGATGCGGGAAATCAGGATTCCGATGGCCCCGCACGAGGCGCCGAACAGCGCCGCGACGCCGATGGCGAACGTATGCGGATCGTAGTGGGCCTCGGGGGAAGTCGCCCCGGCGAGGAAGCCGAAGGCGACCGCAAAGGCCATCGAGGTAATCGCCACCCCGCGGACAATAAGGGAAAAGAGGCGGCGGCTGAGGATGGCGGGCTTTCGGAGCGTGGCGTGCGGCCGCATGGTCCCTGTCCCGCTCTCTGCGCGGTCACGGCGGCTGTTGTGGCGCGCTGCCGGTACGCATTGTTATCGATGCAGTGATGCGAATTTTGGCCTATGAACGTTGCGCATACCTTGCCGCCAGCAGGAACGATTGGAGCAAGGGTTGATGCTTTGTTAACATTGCCTCGGAGTAGAGCATGATCCGGAAAAGTGGAGGCCGATTTTCCGAAAAGATCATGCTCCACTAAGATATTAGAACGTCAATCGATTCAGTCTGAAGCGATTGCGCTCTAGTTCGATGGAAAAGTCATTGAAGTTCGATGGCGCGGCCGGAGAAAACGGATGGACAAAGTCGTGAATTCGAAACGCACGCGGGCAGGCTCTTCCGCGCCCGTGCGGCCAACCCGCGAGGAAGCGGAGAGCGCCGTGCGCACGCTCATCCGTTGGGCCGGCGATGATCCGGACCGGGAAGGGCTTCTGGCCACGCCGGGGCGTGTCGTGCGCGCTTATGAGGAATGGTTTTCCGGCTATAAGGATAATCCGCGCGACTATCTCAAGCAGACGTTCGAGGAGACCGGCGGCTACGACGAGGTGGTGGTGCTGCGCGACATCCGCTTTGAGTCGCATTGCGAGCACCACATGGCGCCGGTCATCGGCCGCGTGCATATCGGCTATCTGCCGCGCAACCGCGTGGTCGGAATTTCCAAATTGGCGCGGCTGGTCGACGTCTATGCGCGGCGGTTGCAGATCCAGGAGAAAATGACGGCCGAGATCGCGGCGTGTCTCGATGCTGTGCTCAAGCCGCATGGCGTCGCGGTGGTCACCGAGGCGACGCACCAATGCATGACCACCCGCGGCGTGCATAAGACCGGCGTCACCATGGTAACGAGCCGCATGCTTGGCGTGTTTCGCGACCATGCCGAGACCCGCCAGGAATTTCTGGCCGCGATCGGCATTCGCGGGGCGGGGAGCGTCGGCAACGGCGGAGGCTAAGGGTTTTACGCCGCGCGCCTGATCTCATCGGCGAGCGCGCGGTAGGACAACGCTTCGGCGAGATGCACGCGGCTGACTTTGTCGGCGCCGTCGAGATCGGCCAGCGTGCGCGCCACGCGCAGCACGCGATGATAGCCGCGTGCCGAGAGCCGCATCGCATCGGCGGCTTCGCGCAACAGCGACAACCCGCTCCCGTCCGGCCGCGCCACGTCCTCGAGCACGGCGCCGGAAACCACCGCGTTGCTGCGGATGTGCGGTAGCCCGATGGCGGCGTAGCGCACGGCCTGCCGTTCGCGGGCTAACGCGACGCGCTCGGCGACTTCGCGGCTGCCCTCGGTCGGCGGCGGCAGGATTAGGTCGGCGGCGGTCACCGCCGGCACCTCGATATGCAGGTCGATACGGTCGAGCAGCGGACCGGAGATGCGCGCCTGGTAGTCCGCAGTGCAGCGCGCATTGAGCCCGCGGCGGCAGGCGTAACCGGGCTCGGCGGCGCGCCCGCAGCGGCATGGATTCATCGCCGCCACCAGCATGAAGCGCGCCGGATAAGTGACGCGATGATTGGCGCGCGCAATCGCCACCTCGCCGGTTTCGAGCGGCTGGCGCAGCGAATCGAGCGCTTGCGGCTGGAATTCCGGAATTATGTAGCTGTCTCACTGCAAAACCCCCGGCCTTTAAGGAGGCCGGAGGCTCTTGATCGAGAAATTATGCCGCTGGTTGATCGAGGGCTTGAAGATAGCGAACGCCCTCACGCGTCAAGGCCGCTCTGAGGCGGCCTTTATCCAACCATGTGGTGCATCATAGCGCGCACAAGCGCTTCGACGGCGCTAGTGTAGTAGCCATCCAAAAAGTAGTGGTCGTATACCGCCCCGGCGACCAGGACGATCACCGTTATCCGGAACATGGGCAGAGGGTGCACCCAAACGTTGAAAAACCGCTAAAGCTTATGAAAGAACGAATTTGAAATCCAGCCACTCCTCGTTTCAAACCCGGCCACTAGGCCCGGAAACCAGCCAGCACCCGGTCGTACGCAAGAACAATCCATGAACAGACCTGGGCTGTCGGATTGAGATCGCCCAGGGTTCGCCATCACCCGACAAAATACCATTGCGAGAACAAGGCGGTTTCCCACAGCAGGATCCCGCCCAATACGCCGATCAGCGAGATCGTGAGCCACAAGCGCCGCTCACACAGGATGCCCACGCACATCCAGGCGGGAAAGCACATCAGTACGAACCGGATCATCGAGCCGGTAATGCCGAGCGTCAGGTAAGGCAGCATCAGGGAGCCAACGGCATAGAGCGAGACGGTGAAGCGCAGACGCCGGAACGACCAGATCGAGAGGGCGAAGAAACACAGGAACACCGCGATCCACTCCAGATAGGCATGCCAGAATGGAGCGAGCGTCATCGATGACAGAAACCGCTCGAAAATCGTGTCGCCGCGCCAAGCGCCTTTATTCCAGGCCAGTTGGCTGGCGGCGAACGCGAATGGCTGTCCGAACTTGATCCCGAGGAAGGCCATATAAGCCAGCAGGCCCGATGCCGCGAGGAAGCCGCACAGCACCATTCGCGGCAAGAGCCGCGGCCAAGGCAGCTTATTGCGCCACCACATCTCCCACAGGATGACCGGCATCATCACGATGCCGGCGGACCGCGTGCCGGCCGCCAGTCCGGCGACGACCGCCGCAAGAACAAATTTCTCACGGCGGAGAAGGATGAAGCTGAGCAGCACGAAGGCGAGGCACAGCGACTCGGAATAGCCGGCGGAAAGAAACAGCGACGACGGGAAGAAACACAACGATCCCAACGACAGAAGCGCGACCCGATCGCCCAACTCGTCCTTGACGAATTTGGTGAACAGAAGAGCGGCGGCCAGAGCGGCGACATTCGCCACGATGAGCAGCGCGAGATTCGTATCGATGCGCAACAGAGATTTTACAGCATAGGCAAAGAGCGGATAGAGCGGAAAAAAGCGACCGAGCTCGGGACCGATGGATCGCCGCCGTATTGGTATCCATCGCGCACGATGGCGTGGTACCAGTGGCTGTCCCAGTGCAATAAGCAGTAATACCAGATGTTATCGGCCTGCAATGTCGCCGGGTCGAGCGTGCGGACGATGTCGGCGGCGCGAAGGGCCCACTTTCCCAGGTTGACGCCGGCGACGACGACGGCGCGCGATGCCGCAAAAATAATCAGCGCGGACAAGTAGACTTCGTAGGCGCGCCATCCCGTGCGCAGCGGGGACGGCACATCGGCATTTGCAGGATGGGCGTCATCGGACGATGCTGACGTAAGATCGCTCGACATTTATCTCGGTCCTGAACGGCGCGGCCTTTATTTTGCGCCGCGTTTTTCTTCGATTTTGTCCCAGATCAGCGCCGCGATGTCGGGGCCGCCGAGATTCTTTATGGCGCGGATGCCGGTCGGGGAGGTGACGTTGATTTCGGTGAGGAAGCCGTCGATCACGTCGATGCCGACGAAGAGAAGCCCGCGCTCGCGCAAAGCCGGGCCGAGCCGTTCGCAGATGTGGCGCTCGCGCGCGGTGAGGTCGGTTGCCTTGGGCACGCCGCCGCGCACCATGTTGGAACGCAGGTCGTCCGCCGCCGGCACGCGGTTGACCGCGCCGGCGTACTCGCCGTCGACCAGGATGATGCGCTTGTCGCCGTCCTTCACCGCCGGCAGAAATTTTTGCACCACCCACGGCTCGCGAAACATGTTGGCGAACAAATCGTAGAGCGAACCGAAATTGAGGTCGTCGCGGGCCAGTCGGAAAACCGCCTGACCGCCGAGGCCGTAAAGCGGCTTCATGACGATATCGTCATGCTCGGCGCGGAACGCCTTGATGGCGTCGAGGTCGCGGGTGATCAGCGTCGGCGGCATCAGCTCGGGAAATTCGGTGACGAAAACCTTTTCCGGCGCGTTGCGCACGTGGCTCGGATCGTTGACCACCAGCGTCTTCGGGTGGATGCGATCGAGCATGTGGGTGGTGGAGATGTAGGCCAGATCGAACGGCGGATCCTGCCGCAGCAGCACCACATCAAAGAAGCCGAGGTCGACGGTCTCAGCCTCGCCGAGGGTGAAATGGTCGCCGGCGCTATCGCGCACCTTCACGGGCCGCACCGCGGCGGAAACTTTGCCGTCGCGCAGGACTAGGCGGTCGGGCGTGTAATAGAACAGCGAATGGCCGCGCCGCTGCGCTTCCAAGAGCAGCGCGAACGTCGAATCGCCGCGGATGTTGATCCGCTCGATCGGGTCCATTTGCACGGCGACGTTCAGGCGCATGGCCGCCAACCTCTACGCAATTTTGGCGCCGGCCGCTATGGCTGGGGAATCCTCAGCGGCTTGCATCGAAGGCGTTGGCGATGTGTTGCGGCATCCTGCCGGGCGCGACCAGCATGACGTCGAAGCGGATGTCGCGCTCAATATCGTCGGGGTGGTGGGCGAGTCACAGCTCCGCTGCGGCGACGATGCGGCGCTTGGTGCGCTCAGTCACCGCTTCCGCTGCCTCATCGGCGCGGTCGCGCGCCTTGACCTCGACAAAGACGAGGGCGCGGCGGCGGCGCGCGACGATGTCGATCTCGCCAAAGGGCGTTTTCCAGCGCCGGGCGACGATGCGGTAGCCCTTGGCGATCAGAAACATGGCGGCGCGGCTTTCCGCGGAGAGACCGAGCCGGAACGCCGCGACGCGCTCGCGCCGCGGCCGCTCCCGCGGTTCGACCGGCTCAGCGCGGCGCGCCATGTTGCGTCTCCCGGCTTCCCTCCTTCGCCAGCGCGAGTGCCCGCTGGTAGAGGTCCCGGCGCGGCAACCCGGTCGCCTCCGCCACTTCGCCTACTGCATCTTTGAGAGAAACGCGGGCGAGCGCTTGCCGCAGTAGCGCATCCGCGTCATCGGCACTCGGCTGAGCCGGCGCTTGCGGTGGCGCGATGACCAGCACGATTTCGCCGCGAACTTCCCTTGCGGCACAGCTTTGCGTCAGCGTCTCGAGGTCGCCGCGCCGGATTTCCTCATGGATCTTGGTCAGCTCGCGGCAGAGCGCCGCGTCGCGGCGACCTAGTCCGGCCGCGAGGTCCGCAAGCGTCGCGGCGATCCGCGGCCCGGTTTCGAACAGCACAAGCGTCGACGGAATACAGGCGAGCTCGGCGATGCGGGTGCGCCGCGCCGCTTGTTTCGCCGGCAGGAAGCCGCCAAAGAAGAACTGGTCGGTCGGCAGCCCGGCGACGGCGAGCGCCGCGAGCAGCGCCGAGGGCCCGGGCAGCGCGGTGACCATGTGGCCGGCCTCCTGGGCGGCGCGCACCAGCTTAAATCCCGGATCGGACACGAGTGGTGTGCCGGCATCCGAGACCAGGGCGATGGCGGCGCCTGCGGCGAGCCGGCGCAAGAGCTTGGGGCGTGCTGTCGCCGCATTGTGGTCGTGGTAGGGTGTGAGCGGGGTCGCAATCGCGTAACGGTCCAGCAGCTTGCGGGTCACGCGCGTATCCTCGCAAGCGATCAAGTCGGCGCCGGCCAACGTCGCCAGCGCGCGCAACGTGATGTCGCCGAGATTTCCGATCGGGGTGGCTACGATATGCAGTCCAGGGGCGAGCTTGCCGACATCGATAGGATGGCTGCCAAGGACGTAGCGCCGCTCTACGCGATCCTCTCGGCCGGCCGGGCTCGCCTGCGCGTTGCTCATCGTTGCTACCCTAGCGTCCGCCGGCCTGGCCGTCATGCCCGGGGCCGGTTCGTTATCCTTTCCGCTTGGTTAACCATTCGCCGCCAGTATGCCAGAATGGCGTTGCCGTATGGCAACGGCGCATAGGTCGCCGTGAGGAGAACCGTGTCCGCGGAATTGCCGCTTCAGGGGTCGGCCATCATGCCGACCCGGCGCCGTTCGCTGGCGGGCCTGATGGCCGCGGCAAGCGCGCTATTGGCAGGCTGTTCGGGGAATTCGAACTTCTTGTCCTCGATGCCGTATTTCTCCTCGACGCCGCAGCCGCAGGGCGCGCAGCCGGCGCCCGGGGCAACGCTCGGTGCCGGCCAAGTCAAGGCGGGTCTCATTCTGCCCCTGTCGGCCGGCAGCAATGCCGGCCTTGCCGGCCAGGCGATGCGCAATGCGGCGGAAATGGCGCTCGCGGAATTCAATTCGCCGAATATCCAGATCTTGGTGAAAGACGACGGCGGCACCGCCGAGGGCGCGCGGCAGGGCGCACAACAGGCGCTCGACGAGGGAGCCGAGATCATCCTCGGGCCGCTGTTCGCGCAGTCCGTCAGCATCGTCGGTCAAGTGGCGCGGGCACGCAACATTCCGGTCATTGCCTTCTCGACCGATACCAATGTCGCCTCGCGCGGCGTCTATCTGCTCAGCTTTTTGCCGGAGTCGGACGTGCGGCGCATCGTGCAATATGCCGCGTCGGCCGGGAAGCGCTCTTACGCGGCGCTTATTCCCGACAATCCCTATGGCACGGTGGTGGAAGCGGCATTCAAGCAGGATGTCGCCCGCCGCGGCGGCCAGATTGTCGCGCTCGAGCGCTATGGGCACGACAAAGCGGCCATGGCAGGTCCGGTCAAGAACGTTGCTCAGGCGGCGGCCCGCGCCGACGCCATTTTCATCCCGGATGGCGGCGACGCCGTGCCGGACGTGGTTCAGGCGCTGACCGCGAACGGCGTCAACACCAAGAAGATTCAGCTTCTCGGCGCCGGGCTGTGGGACGATCCGCGTATCCTTTCCACGCCCGCTCTCGACGGCGGCTGGTATGCGGCGCCCGATCCGGCGGGCTTCCGCGCCTTCGCGGCACGCTACCGCGCCCGCTACAAGCAGGACCCGGTGCGCACCGCGACGCTGGCCTATGACGCGGTGGCGCTGATCGCCGCGTTGGTGAAGACGCAAGCGCCGGCGCAGAGATTCTCGGTGGAAGTGCTCACCAACCCTTCAGGCTTTTCCGGAATCGATGGGCTGTTCCGCTTCCGTCCCGACGGGACCAACGAACGCGGGCTCGCGGTGATGCGGGTCACACCGTCGGGAGCGCAAGTCATTTCGCCGGCGCCGAAGAGCTTCGGCGCTTCGGGGTGACGGGTTGCTTCACGCCGCCAGATCGGCCACGACCGCGTCGAGCACGGGAAAACCCGGCATGCTGACGCGCAGCCGGCCGGCAGCGGTCGTCTCGATGAGACCGTGTTCGCGCAACGCGGCGATCCGCGCCGGATCGAGCGTTCGCCCGGCCAGCGCGGCGTAACGCGCGGGATCGATGCCTTCGGCGAGCCGTAGTCCCATGAGCAGGAACTCGTCCGCTATTTCCTCCCGCGTGAGCACGTCATCGGCGATGACGCCATGGCCGTTCATTTCGACGCGGGCGAGCCACGCTTCCGGACGTTTTTCGGTGGCGACGGCATGGCGGGCGCCGTCGATATCGAGCCGGCCGATGTTGAGTCGACCGTGGGCGCCCGGTCCGACGCCGGCATATTCCTGCGCGCGCCAGTAGATGAGATTGTGCCGGCTTTCGCCGCCGGGCCGCGCGTGGTTGGAAATTTCATAGGCCGGCAGCCCGTGCGCCGCGCAAATCTCCTGCGTGGTGTCGTAAAGGGCGCGCGCGGAGTCCTCGTCGGGAATTTTGAGCTTGCCCGCGGCGTGCAGCGCAGCGAACGGGGTCTCCGCCTCGACGGTCAGCTGATAGAGCGACAGATGCTCGCCCGCCTCGGCGAGCGCCTGCTTAAGCTCGCTCGCCCAGTCTTGAGGCGTCTGCTGCGGCCGCGCATAGATCAGATCGAACGAGTAGCGGTCGAAAACGCTACGCGCGACGGCAACGGCGTCGAGCGCCTCGCGTGCCGAATGCCGGCGCCCGAGCTCGGCGAGCGCACGATCGTCCAGCGCCTGCACGCCGAGCGACACGCGGTTGACGCCGGCCAAACGGTAGCCGCGGAAGCGCTCGGCTTCGACGCTGGTCGGATTGGCTTCGAGCGTGACTTCAACGTCGGCAGCGACGCTCCAGTGCCGCGCGATCGCATCGAGCACGGCTGCAACCGTCGCCGGCTGCATCAGCGAGGGCGTGCCGCCGCCGAAGAAGATCGTGGCAACGGAACGGCCCGGCACGCGCGCAGCCGTCGCCGCGATCTCGGCGGAGAATGCGCGCACGAAACGCGCCTCGTCGATGCCGGTGTGGCGGACGTGGCTGTTGAAGTCGCAATAGGGGCATTTCGACAGGCAGAACGGCCAGTGCACATAGACGCCGAAAGCCTGATCGTCGTCCCTTGCAAACGGGGCGGGATTCTCAACTCTGGCCAAGACACGCCTCCGCCAGCTTGAGGAAGGCGCGCGCGCGGTGGGAAAGACCTCGTCCACGCGGTGGTAGTCCGTGTTTTTCTTCGCTCGGCATTTCCCCGAAGGTGCGCGTGTGGCCGTCGGGCAGGAACATCGGATCGTAGCCAAAACCCTGATCGCCGCGCGGCGGCCAAACCAGCGTGCCGTCGGCGCGGCCCTCGAATTCCTCGACGTGACCATCCGGCCAGGCCACGCACAGCGCGGAGACGAAATGCGCCTTGCGGCGCTCCGGCGTCGTGGCGCCGCGCTCGCGGAGTTTTTCCTCGATCGTTTGCATGGCCCGGCGAAAATCCCGCTCCGGTCCGGCCCAGCGCGCCGAATGGATACCCGGCGCGCCGTCGAGCGTATCGACCACCAGGCCCGAATCGTCGGCAAAGGCGGGCAACCCGGCCGCCTTGGCCGCCGCTTCCGCCTTGATGTGTGCGTTTTCGCGAAACGTCATTCCGAGTTCTTCCGGTTCCTGGAGACCGAGCTCACCTGCCGATGTGGCGTCGATGCCGTAGGGTGCAAGGAGGCCGCGCATCTCCGCAAGCTTTCCGCGATTATGCGTGGCGATGACGAGGCGGCCGGTGATGCGGCGATGATCCATGCTCCTCACATCACCGCCATCTTCTGCAAATCGATGAGTTTGCCTACTCCCTTGCGCGCCAGCGCCAACAACGTGGTGAGCTGCTCCTCCGAGAATGGGATTTTCTCCGCGGTCGCCTGAACCTCGACGATATGGCCCGAGCCGGTGAGGACGAAATTGGCATCGGTCTCAGCTTGCGAATCTTCGGCATAATCGAGGTCGAGCACCGCCACGCCCCCACATACGCCGCAGGAGATCGCCGCGATATGGTCGCGCAAAACCTCCTGCTCGATCATCTGCCGCGTTTTCATCCAGGCGAGACAATCGTAGAGCGCGATCCAGGCGCCGGTGATCGATGCGGTGCGGGTGCCGCCGTCGGCCTGGATGACGTCGCAGTCGATGGTGATCTGCCGCTCGCCGAGCGCTCTGAGATCGACGACCGAGCGCAGGCTGCGCCCGATCAGACGCTGGATTTCGACGGTGCGGCCGTTCTGCTTGCCTGCCGAGGCCTCGCGGCGCGTGCGTTCGAGCGTGGCGCGCGGCAGCATGCCGTATTCGGCCGTGATCCAGCCCCGCGCCTGGCCCTTGAGCCAGGGCGGCAAGCGGTCCTCGAGCGTCGCGGTGACCAGCACGTGGGTGTCGCCGAACCGCACGAAACACGAGCCTTCCGCGAATTTCACCACGCCGCGCTCGAGCGAGATGGGGCGTAACTCGTCGGGTTGCCGGCGGCTCGGCCGCATGCTGATTCCTCCTCGTGCAGCGCGCACGCTGGTTGGCCCAGTCTTGTAGGGGTGTGAGATGAGACCGACAAGGGCGCCGGCGCTCCGGACCTGCCGCGAAGATGTCCGATTGCCACCGGCGGCGTCCTGCCGATACGGTTGCGCTTGAAAGAAGGGGCCCAAGTGGACAAGTCTGCCGCGAGTAATGGGAGTTAACCTTGCCCAGCCCTGACATGCCGCTTACCGCGGCCCAACTGAGCCTGGCGCAGCTCAACGAGCGTTCGCGCGAGATTTTTCGGCAGATTGTCGAAAGCTATCTGGCGACCGGCGAGCCGGTCGGCTCGCGCAACCTCTCCCGCATCCTGCCGATGACCTTATCGCCGGCCTCGGTGCGCAACGTCATGTCGGATCTCGAGCAGCTCGGGCTCGTTTACGCGCCGCACACCTCCGCCGGGCGGCTGCCGACCGAGACCGGCTTGCGCTTTTTCGTCGACGCCCTGATGCAGATCGGCGACCTCACCGAACACGACCGCAAGGCGATCGAGGCGCAGGTCGCGGGAGCGGGCCAGTCGAAGTCGCTCGAAGCGGTGCTCACGGAAGCGTCGGGACTGCTCTCGGGCTTAAGCCGCGCCGCCGGCGTGGTCTTGACCGCGAAGTCGAACCAGCGGCTCAAGCACATAGAATTCGTCCGGCTGGAGCCCGAGCGCGCGCTCGTGGTCCTCGTTACCGAGGACGGTCAAGTCGAAAACCGCGTCCTCAATATCCCGGTCGGTCTGCCGACCTCGGCGCTGATCGAGGCCGCCAATTTCCTCAACGCGCGCATCCGCGGCCGCACCCTTGCCGAGGTCAGGGCCGAAACCGAGCAGCGGCTGAAGCAAGGCCAAGCCGAACTCGACCAGCTCACGCAAAAGATCATTGCTGCCGGTCTCGCCAGCTGGTCCGGCGGCGAAAGCGAGGAGCGCAAGCTGATCGTGCGCGGCCAAGCGCATCTGCTGGAAGACCTCAAAGCGCTCGCCGATCTCGAGCGCGTGCGCCTCTTGTTCGACGACCTGGAAACCCGGCGCGAAGTCATCGACTTACTGGGGCGGGCCGAGCAGGCCGAGGGCGTGCGCATCTTTATCGGCTCGGAGAACAAGCTGTTCTCGCTGTCCGGCTCCTCGACCATCGTGGCGCCCTACCACGACGCCTCCGGTCATATTGTCGGCGTTCTGGGCGTAATCGGTCCGACCCGGCTGAATTATGCCCGCATCGTCCCGATGGTGGATTATACGGCCAAGGTGGTGAGCAAGCTGCTGGCGGGCTGAACGGCGTCGACCCCGCCTTCGCAGCTCCTCCAATCGGCCGCAACCCGGCCCCGGCGGGTTCCACGCGCTTGATTTTTGCCGCCTGAACCCTGATATGCCGGGCACTAGATTTGAGCATGATCTTTTCCGAAACCCGGGTCCACCGCCGGATCAAGCAAGTCCGGCGGCAGGCTTTTCGGGATTATGCTCTAGATGATGGGTGTGGACATGACGGATCAGACCGCTCGTGCTGAGGACGCGGCGGACCCGCCGGAGGCTGCTGCCTCGACAAATCAGCCGGCTGCGGCCGAGGCCGATGCGGTGGCGCTTGCGGCCGAGCTGAAGGACAGGCTTTTACGCACGCTTGCCGAGATGGAAAATCTCCGCAAGCGCACCGCGCGCGAAGTCACCGAGGCCCGTCTCTATGGCGTCACTTCGTTTGCGCACGACATGTTCGCCGTGGCGGACAATATGCGCCGGGCGCTCGATGCGGTTTCGCCGGAGCTGCGCGCCAGCGCCGAGCCCGGCGTCAAGGCGCTGATCGACGGTGTCGAACTGACGGAGCGCGAACTCTTGAAGGCGCTAGAAAAGAACGGCGTGCGTCAGTTCGCCCCGCGCGGCGAGAAATTCGACCCCAATGTTCATCAGGCCATGTTCGAAGTGCCCGACCCCTCGGTTCCGGCCGGCAGCGTGGTCGAGGTGGTGCAGCCCGGTTACATGATCGGCGAGCGGGTCTTGCGGCCAGCGATGGTCGGCGTGTCGAAGGGTGGGCCGAAGTCCGCGCCGACCGCCAACGACAACGCCTCCGCCGCAGCGAAAGATTCCTGAGACGCGCTGAAGCTCACTTCGGTTCGACGCTGTCGCGGATCGCGCGCAGGCGTGCGAGAACGCCGATCCAATTATCAGTTCGCGCGACGCTGGTCATTTGCAGGAACCCGCCGCTGCCGAAGCGCAGCCACTGCACCACCATCACGTCGATGCCGCTGCGCGCATCCTTGGCTTCCGCCATGGTTTGATATCCGGGCTGACCGCCGATGCGCAATGGCTCGGACATCGTGATGTGGACGTTCCTGACCCCGGTGATTTCGTTGAACGACAACCGGGCGAAGTTGGCGCGGTCATCCGGTTCCTTGGGCCCGCCCGGCATGGCGGCGAGCAGCACGCGGGCATTGAGGTCTCTTTCCGATGGCTCCTTGGCAGAATCATTGGGGCCTTCGCCTTGCACGTCACTGAGGACGAGGGCGCGGCCCGGCAGCACGCTGTCGATTTTAAATCCGGCCAGGTCGCCAACGGCGAACGGCAACAAGCTCAGCTCCTCCGCCTGCGGCACGGTGGGGCGTACCGCCAGCGTTGCCAGCGCCGCGCGCACGACACGATCCGAATAAGCGTTCTCGTGCTCCGGGACCTGGACGGTGACCAGCGCGGTGAGGTCGCTCGCCGCCGCCAGCAAGAGCCACTTGCGGTAACGCGCCTTGTCCACGACTTGCCAGCCGGTGAAGAGAAAACCTTTGCCGACGCTGAGCTGCATCGGCTCGCGTTTGTCCAAGGTGATGCCTTGCTTTCGCAAGGCCTCGGTGTCCATCGTCTTTTCGATCTGGGAATAGGCTGCCACCGGCAAGGCGGCGATGAGGATCGCGGCGTCCTTGTTCGGGTCCGAGAACCCAAAAAACGCATCGGCCGTCACCATCCCGGCCGGCGGAACCAGGCCGATGCGGGACCCGGGCGGGAAGATCGGATCGGCGGCGCGGACCGGCGCCGCCAGGAGCATCAGCGCGACCGCGGTTGCTAGGCCGGCGGCAGCTTTGCGAATACGCAACTTGCTATTGCTCACCATGCAAAGCCTCTGCTGCCGATCGGGGGCGCGCCGTTTGGCCCGCGCTGCGCGTCACCCGGCGCAAGGTCAGATTGATCCGTCCCCCCTCCGGGAGCAAGCTTGATGTGCCCGGATAGACTCGATCGACACCATGGAAGGCAAGGCGGGCGCCGCCGCCGAGGACGAGGACGTCGCCCGAGCTAAGGCGGAAGGCGCGGGTGGGCTCGTTGCGCTTAAGTCCGCCGACGCGGAACAGGCAGGAATCGCCCAGCGAAATCGAGACCACCGGCGCAGCGAAATCCTCCTCGTCGCGATCCTGATGCAGACCCATTTTCGCGGTCGGAGCATAGAAGTTGATCAGACAGGCCTCCGGCGGGTCCGGATAGCGGGCCAGCTCGTCCCATAGTGCAAGCAGCGTCGCCGGTATCGGCGGCCAGGGCCGCCCGGTTTCCGGGTGTGTTGGCTGATAACGGTAGCCGCGTTCGTCCGATACCCAACCCAAAGGCCCGCAGTTCGACATGCGGACCGTAAACGGCCGTCCCGATTTCGGCATGCGCGGCGTAAACGGCGGCGCCGCGGCGGAAATGGCGTGCACGGCGGCGAGCAAATCCGCCTGTCCGTTGCGATCGAGATGTCCCGGATGGAGGCGGAGCCCCGCCCTGCGCGTCGATGAGTTCATGCGCAGGCCCTCATCCCGGTTATCAGCACGTCCCGGCAAGCGTCGCGTGTTCGCTCCGTCATCCTGTCTTGCGGCCCGATCATGCCCTCCTATATGAGCCAAGGGAAATCGCCCGGAAATAGCGCGGGGCGGCAATTATACGGGGGTTGGACCAGGGACGCCTTTTGGGCCCGCCCGACCTGCCGGTAAAGAGAGGATTAAACACCATGGCCAAGGTCATCGGTATCGATCTCGGGACCACGAATTCGTGCGTCGCCGTCATGGAAGGCAAGACGCCCAAGGTCATCGAGAACGCGGAGGGAATGCGCACGACGCCGTCCATCGTCGCTTTTACGGACGAGGGCGAGCGGCTGGTCGGCCAGCCGGCCAAGCGGCAGGCGGTCACCAATCCCGAGCGCACGATTTTTGCGGTCAAGCGCCTGATCGGCCGGCGCTACGACGACCCGATGGTGGAGAAGGATAAGAAGCTCGTTCCCTACAAGATCGTCCGTGCCAGCAACGGCGACGCCTGGGTCGAGATCGAGGGCAAGACCTATTCGCCTTCGCAGATTTCCGCCTTCATTTTGCAGAAGATGAAAGAGACCGCGGAGGCCTATCTCGGCAGCAAGGTCGAGCAGGCGGTCATCACCGTTCCGGCCTATTTCAACGACGCCCAGCGCCAGGCCACCAAGGACGCCGGCAAGATCGCCGGTCTCGAAGTGTTGCGCATCATCAACGAGCCGACGGCGGCAGCGCTCGCCTACGGGCTCGACAAGAGCAAGACCGGCATGATCGCGGTCTACGACCTCGGCGGCGGCACCTTCGACATTTCGATTCTCGAGATCGGCGACGGCGTGTTCGAGGTGAAGTCGACCAACGGCGACACCTTCCTCGGCGGCGAAGATTTCGACATGCGGCTGGTCAACTATCTGGCCGACGAGTTCCAGAAAGAGCAGGGCATCGATCTGCGCCGCGACAAGCTGGCGCTGCAGCGGCTCAAGGAGTCCGCGGAAAAGGCCAAGGTCGAGCTGTCGTCGACGACGCAAACCGAGATCAATCTGCCGTTCATCACCGCGGATGCCTCGGGGCCGAAGCATCTGACCATGAAGCTCACCCGCGCCAAGTTCGAGGCGCTGGTCGACGATCTGATTCAGAAGACCATCGAGCCGTGCCGGCAGGCGCTCAAGGACGCCGGCCTGTCCGCGGCCGAGATCAACGAAGTGGTTCTGGTCGGCGGCATGACGCGCATGCCGAAGGTGCAGGAGATCGTCAAGCAATTGTTCGGCAAGGAGCCGCACAAGGGCGTCAATCCCGACGAGGTGGTGGCGGTCGGCGCCGCGATTCAGGCCGGCGTGCTGCAGGGCGACGTCAAGGACGTGCTGCTGCTCGACGTGACGCCGTTGTCGCTCGGCATCGAGACGCTGGGCGGCGTATTCACCCGGCTGATCGATCGCAACACCACGATCCCGACCAAGAAGAGCCAGGTCTTCTCCACGGCCGAGGACGGCCAGACCGCGGTGACCATCCGCGTGTTCCAGGGCGAGCGCGAGATGGCGGCCGACAATAAAATGCTCGGCCAATTCGATCTCATCGGCATTCCTCCTTCGCCGCGCGGCGTACCGCAGATCGAGGTCACCTTCGACATCGACGCCAACGGCATCGTCAATGTCCAGGCTCGGGACAAGGGCACCGGCAAGGAGCAGCAGATCCGCATCCAGGCGTCGGGCGGCTTGAGCGAGGCCGACATCCAGAAGATGGTCAAGGACGCCGAGGCGCACGCCGAAGAGGACAAGAAACGCAAGGCGCAGGTCGAGGCGAAGAATCACGCCGAGGCGCTGGTGCATTCGACCGAGAAAATGCTCACCGAGCATGGCGCCAAGGTCGGCGAAGCCGACCGGCGCGCGATCGAAAACGCCATCGCCGACCTCAAGGAAGCCTTGAAAGGCGACGATGCGGACACGATCACGGCGAAGACCAATGCGCTGGCGCAGGCTTCCCTGAAGCTCGGCGAGGCGATGTACAAGCAGTCCGCCGAGCAGCCGGCCGGCGGCGCCGGCAGTGCTGGAACGGCCGAAGGCAAGAAGGAAGACGTGGTCGACGCCGAGTTCACCGAAGTCGACGACGACAAGAAGAACAAGAAATCGGCTTGATCCGGCGAGGCGCTCGATGCCGCTGCGATCTGTCAAAATTGCACCCCCGGACGCAAAACGGGGGTGCACGTTTTTGACTTGGCAACTTTCGTCCTGCATTTTGAATGGGGATGATTGGACGTCATCGGGTGGGGAGTGATGGCCAAGCGCTGCTACTACGAAACTCTCTCGGTCGAGCGCACCGCAAGCGACAGCGACATCAAGGCTGCATTTCGCAAACAGGCGATGCAGTGGCATCCGGATCGTAATCCCGGGGAAAATGACGCCGAACATCGCTTCAAGGAGATCAACGAGGCCTACGAGATTCTCAAGGACCCCGACAAGCGCGCGGCCTATGATCGTTTCGGCCACGCGGCATTCGAGCACGGCGGCATAGGCGCTGCGGCGCACGGCTTCGGTTCCGACTTCGCCACGACCTTCTCCGACATATTCGACGATCTGTTCGGCATGGGCGGCCGGCGCGGCCGCGGTTCCGGCCGCGAACGCGGCGCCGATTTGCGCTACAATATGGAGATCTCGCTGCAGGAAGCCTACGCGGGCAAGACGGCGCAGATCCGCATCCCGACCTCGGTCACCTGCGAGGCCTGCTCCGGCACCGGCGCCAAGTCCGGCACCAAGCCGAAGGCGTGTCCGATGTGCGGCGGTCAAGGCCGGGTCCGTCAGGCGCAAGGCTTCTTCACGCTGGAGCGCACCTGCCCGAACTGCCAAGGCCGCGGCCAAGTGATCGACAGTCCATGCACGTCGTGCGCGGGTTCCGGCCGTGTGACGCGCGAGCGGACTTTGTCGGTGAACATTCCGGCCGGCGTCGAGGACGGCACCCGCATCCGGCTGGCCAGCGAGGGCGAGGCGGGCGTGCGCGGCGGTCCTCCCGGCGATCTCTACATTTTCCTGTCGATCGGCGCGCACCCGTTCTTTCAGCGCGATGGTGCCGATCTGCACTGCCGCGTGCCTGTCTCCATGGTGACCGCGTCGCTCGGCGGAGAGTTCGAGGTGCCGACGATCGACGGCGGCAAAACGCGGGTGAAAATCCCCGCGGGGACGCAATCCGGCCGACGCTTACGCCTGCAGAACAAGGGAATGCCGGTGCTGCGCGCGCGGCAGAGCGGCGACATGTATGTCCAGGTCGCGGTCGAGACGCCACAGAACCTCACCAAGAGGCAGCGCGAGCTATTGGCCGAGTTCGACCGCCTGTCGTCGACGGAAACGCAGCCCGAATCCTCGGGATTCTTTGGCAAGGTCAAGGAGTTCATCGACGGCTTCGGCACCAGCCGGGCCAACTCCGCCTAAACTCCATCGGCACGTCGGCACCGCGTGCTGGCCTTCGCGCCTTGAATGTTCTAGAAAGGCGGTCTTCGTCGCGTGATTGCCATGTCACTTCCCGCCCTGCGCAAATTCGAACAGACAGTCGAGCGCCAGCTCCGGCTCCTCGAACTCCGCAAAACCCTTATCGAGCGCAATATCGGCCGCCAAATCCGGCTGTTCGAGCAAAAGAGCGACGGCATCGGCAAGAAAGTCGAAGAGCGAATCCGGCAATTCGAGCGCAAGCGCGGTATCCGGCTTGACGACGAAGTGAGCTTCCTGCGCTCCTGGATCGAACGGCCGCTCTCGACCGGCGCGGTGACGCCCTCCAGCAAGATTCTCGCGCGCACCATGGCGCGCTATGTCGATCCCCATAGCGATGGACCGGTCGTCGAACTGGGACCCGGAACCGGGCCGGTGACGGAAGCGCTAGTCGAGGCCGGCGTCGCGCCGTCGCGCCTGGTGCTGGTCGAATTCAATCCGACGTTCTGCCGAATCCTGCGCGCGCGCTATCCCGAAGCGACTTTGGTGCAGGGCGACGCCTACAGTCTCCGCCGCCTCCTTGAAACGCTGCTGCTGCAGCCCGCCGCCGCGGTCGTCTCCGGTCTGCCGCTGGTGACCAAACCGGTCAAGATGCGGTTGCGGCTGATTCGCGACGCCTTCGACCTCATGCTGCCCGGCGCGCCCTTCGTGCAGTTCACCTATTCGGTGGCTTCGCCGTTGCCGCGGCGGCTCGGCGGCTTCTCGGCGGAAGCCTCCGAACGCATTTGGATGAACCTGCCGCCTGCGCGCGTGTGGGTCTATCGGCGGTCTGACGACAGAGGACGGACGACAGAGGACAGATAGGTTATGCTGCAATCCGTCGTCCGTGGTCTGTCGTCCGTTCGCTGATTATGGCTCCTCCGAAAATTCTGGTCATGGCCGGCTCGTTGCGCTCCGGCTCGCACAATGCGCGGCTCGCCGCGCTCGCAGCCAAGGAGTTGGCGTTCGCCGAGGCCGATGTGACCCGCATCTCGCTCGTCGATTATCCGCTGCCGCTGTTCGATGCCGACTTTGCCGTTCGCGGCGTGCCGCACCATGCGGTGCAGCTGCGGCGCATGCTGGAGGCGCATCAGGGCGTGTTCATCGCCAGCCCCGAATACAGCGCCTCGGTCACGCCGCTCTTGAAGAACGCCATCGACTGGATCTCGCGCGTGCGCGATCCCGGCGAGCCGACCTACGCCGCCTTCAAGGGCCGCGTATTCGCCATCGGCGCAGCCTCGCCCGGCGCCGCCGGCGGCCTTCGTTCGCTCATGGCGTTGCGGCAAATTCTCGAACTCGGCTGCGGCGCGCTGGTGATTCCGGAACAAATCACCGTGGCGCATCCGGACCAGGCGTTCGACGAGCGCGACAACCTCAAGGATGAACGTCTTGCCGCGGCGTTGAAGGCGCTCGCCCGCCGCCTGGTCGAGATCGCGGACATGATGCCGCGCGGAACGGCGTGAGGGGATACGGCCATGTTGATGGAGCCGCGCGAGCGCCTGATCGTCGCGCTTGACCTGCCCTCGGTCGAGGCGGCGCGGGCCATGGTGGCGCGGCTCGGCGACGCGGTGTCGTTCTACAAGATCGGCTATCAGCTCGCTTTTGCCGGCGGGCTTGAATACGCGCAGACGCTCACCGGCGCCGGCAAGCGGGTGTTTCTCGATCTGAAACTCCACGACATCGGCAACACGGTGAGGGAGGGCGTCAAAAGCGTGGCCCGGCTCGGCGCCACTTTCCTGACCGTTCATGCTTATCCGCAGACCATGAAAGCCGCCGTCGAAGCGCGGGAGGGGCCGCTGCGCATCCTCGCCGTCACCGTGCTCACCTCCTACGACGATGCCGACCTGGCGGCGGCCGGCTACGACTTCACCGTGCCGGAGCTGGTCGCCGAGCGCGCCGCGCAGGCGCGCGATATCGGCGTCGACGGCCTCGTTTGTTCCGCCGAGGAGGCGGCCAATCTGCGCCCGATGGTCGGGCCAAAAATGACGCTGGTGACGCCAGGTATCCGCCCGGCCGGTGCCGCAGCGGGGGACCAGAAACGCATCGCGACGCCGGCTTTGGCCATTAAAGCGGGCGCCGATTATCTCGTGGTCGGCCGGCCGATCGTCGGCGCGGCCGATCCGCGGGCCGTGGCGCAGGCGATCGTTGCGGAAATTGCCCAGGAAGCGGCGAAGGAGGAATGACATGGCCAAGGGGTACTGGATCGGCCGCATCGATGTGCATAACGACGAAGGCTACAAGCCCTATGCCGCGGCCAACGCCGCCATCTTTCGCAAATACGGCGGCCGCTTCGTCGTGCGCGCCGGCAAGTTCGAATGCGTGGAAGGGGCAAGCCGCTCGCGCAACGTCGTGATCGAGTTTCCCGATTACGCGGCGGCGCTCGCCTGCTACCGCTCGCCCGAATACCAGGCCAATATCAAGGTGCGGCAGCCGCACTCAACCGGCGATCTCGTCATCATCGAGGGCTACGACGGCCCGCAGCCGTGATCGCTACCGGCTAAGCTGTGTTGCTGGCGTGGCGACACCCCGCTATATCCGCGGCAACCGGAGACAAGTGTCATGGCTGCTGCAAATTCCGACATGCGGTTGGTGATCGCCGGCGCCGGCGGGCGCATGGGGCGCACGCTGATCCATGCCATTGCCGCGACCAAGGGCGTTACGCTTGTCGGAGCGGCGGAAGCCGCGGATTCGGCCGTCATCGGCCGCGACGCCGACGAGCTCGCCGGACTTGGGCGGAACGGCATAAAGGTCGTCAGCGATGTCGCGCCGCTGCTCAAGGGCGCCGACGGGTTGATCGAATTCACGGTTCCGGCGGCGACGCTCCTCTTGGCGGAACTCACCGCCGCCGCTGGCATCGTCCATGTCATCGGCACCACCGGCCATTCGGCCGAGGAGGAGGCGCTGATCGCGAAGGCGGCGAGCCGCGCAACGATCGTCAAATCCGGCAATATGAGCCTCGGGGTCAATCTGCTCGCCGCCTTGGTCAAGCGCGTGGCACAGACACTCGACGAGAACTACGACATCGAAATCCTGGAAATGCACCACAACAGGAAAATCGACGCGCCATCCGGCACCGCGCTGATGCTCGGCCGCGCCGCCGCGGCCGGCCGCGGCCTCAATCTCGCGGCCCATTCGGTGCGCGGGCGTGATGGCATGACCGGCCCGCGCCGGGCGGCGGATATCGGTTTTGCATCTTTGCGCGGCGGCACCGTGGTCGGCGATCATACCGTGATCTTCGCCGGCCCGGCCGAGCGCCTGGAACTCACGCATCGCGCCGAGGACCGCATGATCTTTGCCCGCGGCGCGCTGCATGCGGCGCTATGGGCGCGCGGCCAGAAGCCCGGCCTCTATTCGATGGTCGATGTGTTGGGGCTCCGCGATATTTGAAATCCGCAAAGGACATGGAATGGGTGACCGCATCCTGGTGCTGGTACGGCACGGCCAGAGCGAGTGGAATCTGAAAAACCTCTTTACCGGCTGGCGCGACGTCGGCCTCACCGACAACGGTATCGGGGAAGCGCGCACCGCCGGGCGCAAGCTCAAGGCGCAAAATATCCGCTTCGATGTCGCCTTCACCTCGGCGCTCGTTCGCGCGCAACATTCGCTCGACCTCATGCTCGAGGAGATCGGGCAAACGAGCATTCCGGTGTTCAAGGACCGGGCTCTCAACGAGCGCGATTACGGCGACCTCGTCGGCCTCAACAAGGACGATGCGCGCGTGAAATGGGGCGCCGAGCAGGTGCAGATGTGGCGGCGTTCCTACGATGTCGCGCCGCCCGGCGGCGAGAGTCTCAAGGACACCGCCGCGCGCGTGCTGCCTTATTACATCCAGGAGATGCTGCCGCGCGTGCTGCGCGGCGACAACGTGCTCGTCTCCGCCCACGGCAATTCGCTGCGCGCGCTGGTGATGGTGCTGGAGCGGCTGTCGCCGCAACAGATTGTCGCGCGCGAGATCGCGACCGGCGTGCCGCTGATCTATCGGCTCAACGCCGATTCGACGGTGGCCGAGAAGCGCGATTTGGCGGCGTAATTCAATTCACTTCTCCCCGCACGCGGGGAGAAGGAGAGGACCTACGCCGCACCGACCTGCCCCGCTTCCCAGCCGAGCATGGCGTGTTTGCGGGTGATGCCCCAGTGATAGCCGGTCAGGTCGCCGCTCTTGCCGATGACGCGGTGGCACGGCACGACAAAACAAATCGGATTCTTGCCGACCGCGGCGCCGACGGCGCGCGCGGCAGAAGGCGTGCGGACTTTGCCGGCGATAGCCGAATAGGTTGCGACTTTGCCCATCGGGATTTTCAACAGCGCCTCCCAGACCCGGACCTCCCAGTCGGTGCCGATCAGGATGACGCGCAGCGGTTCGCTCGGCCGCCACTGCGACGGGTCGAAAATACGCTTGGCGAACGCCGCCGTGGCGGCGGGGTCTTCGACATAGCGCGCCTTCGGCCAGCGGCTTTTCATGTCGGCGAGCGCACTTTGCTCTTCGCCGCGATCGGCCAGAGCGAGACCGGCAAGACCGCGCTCGGTTGCCATGATCAGCGCGGTGCCGAACGGCGATGGATGAAAGCCGAAGCGGATGGTCAAGCCTTCGCCGCCCGCCTTCCATTCGCCCGGCGACATCGCTTCGTGGGTGACGAACAAATCGTGCAGCCGGCCGGGACCGGAGAGGCCGACCTCATAAGTGGCGTCAAGCACGCTCGCGGAATCGCGCAGCAGGCGCCGCGCGCCGTCGAGCGTGAGCGCCTGCAAAAAAGCTTTCGGCGTAATGCCGGCCCAGCGGCGGAACAAATGGTGCAGCTCGGTCGGGGTTACGCCGGCGGCTTCGGCGATGGCCTCGACTTCGGGCTGCTCGCGCCAATGGCTGCGGATGTGGCCGATGGCGCGACGCACCACCTCGTAATCGCTGGCGGCGGTGACGAGCGGCGTAAGGTCCGAAACGCGATCGGGCGAGAGCATGGGTGCCTCCATATTTCCCCCCATCTAGGGCCCAATCGCCGTTCAAACCACCCGATTTCTGCCTTGCTCCAGCACCGTGCGCGTTGGCCCGCGCTTGGCTTCGCCGAGCGCGCTCGACAGCGCGCGCGCAAAGCTTGCCTTCTCGTCCGGCCCGAGAAAAGCGGCGATCGGCAGCCGCCGGCCGTGCGAGACCAGAAACAGCCGCTCGATGCCGAATTCCTCGTGCACGATGCGGTCGAGCCGCACCCACAGCGGGTTGAGCGTGCACTCGCGCACGCGGCCGCGATGGCAGACCTGGCGCACCGTCAGTTCGCAGGCGGTGACCGTCACCTCCTCATAAGCCCGCGCTGCGCGGAAATTGGCCTGGAACGCCCAGTAGATCAGCAAGACGTCGAGGCCAAAGAAGCCGAACACCGGCCAGGCGCCGATGACCAGGAACAATAGTCCGCAAACGAAGCTGACAGCGCCGATGCACAGCATCAGCAGCAGAAAGCCGGTCCTGCCCAGCGAGCGGTGCGGCGTGATCACGGCCGAAAAGATTTTCGGCTCGGGGAAGGCGCCGTTGTCGCTGTTGTCGTCGTTCATGGCGGTGACTATACGGGAAACATGGCGCGAAAGACCACTCGGCAAAGCCGCAAAGCCGCCCGCAAGGCGCAGGGCAAGGCCGATACCGCGGCCGCCCACGGCGACTTGCCGCAATGGACAACCGCCGAGATCGAAGAAGCGTTCCGCCGTTTCGCCGCCGCCAATCCGACCCCGCGCGGCGAACTCCAGCACATCAATCCGTTCACGCTGTTGGTGGCGGTCGTTTTGTCGGCGCAGGCGACCGATGCCGGGGTGAACAAGGCGACCCCGGCTTTGTTCAAGCTCGCCGACACGCCGGAGAAGATGGTCAAGCTCGGCGAAGCGCGCGTGCGCGAGCTGATCAAGACCATCGGGCTTTATCGCACCAAGGCGAGGAACGTGATCGCGCTGTCGGAGAAGCTCGTCGCCGAGCATGGCGGCAAGGTGCCGCACGACCGCGCCGCGCTGGAAGCGCTGCCCGGCGTCGGGCGCAAGACCGCGAACGTCGTTCTCAATATCGCCTTCGGCGAGCCGACCATCGCGGTGGACACCCACATCTTCCGCGTCGGCAACCGCACGGGCTTAGCCGTCGGCAAGACGCCGCTCGACGTGGAAATGAAGCTGATGCAGGTCGTACCCGAGCGCTACCGGCTGCACGCCCACCACTGGCTCATCCTGCACGGCCGCTACGTCTGCCTCGCCCGCCGGCCGCTGTGCGAAAAATGCCTGATCGGCGATCTCTGCAAATGGCCGGGGAAGACGACCAACATGCCGTCATTCTGAGGTGCGCGCCTCTAGATCGAGCACAAAGCGCCTCATATGCGATCCCATGTCCAGCTCGCGGAAACCGAGTTCGGCGCACATTTGCAGCATGCTCGTGTTTTCGGTCAACACATCGCCATAGACGCGCCGCAGGCCTTTTTCTTTGGCGTAATCGATGATGTGCCGCATCAGCAGCCAGCCGAGCCCGTGACCCTTGAGGCGCGAGCGGACCAAGATGGCGAATTCCGCGGTTATTTCGTCAAGCTCGTCCTTCAAACGCACGAGCCCGAGCATGCGACCGGTGTCTTCGTCGAGCGCGATGAAAGCCATTTCGTGCCTGTAGTCGACATGGCTGAGCTTATCGGCTTCCGTGGCGCTGAGCTCGGCGATGCGCGCGAAAAACCGAAGGCGCAAATCCTCGGCGCTGACATCGCCTAGAAAATCCGGATATAGCGCCGTGTCTTCAGGCCGCACCCGGCGGATCAGCACGCGCTCGCCGCTGCGAATCGTTTCGCGCCATTCGCTCAAGCCAAAATCGCCTTGGTCCGGCATCGCGCGACGGGCGCCCCTCCCGCCAGCCTTATTAAGCCGCATCTCCCCGTTGTCTCCGCGCCCGAGCGAGCATTTTTTGAAAGACCAGCTCTCTTAGGGTGGATTGAATATGCACACTGGTCATAGGGCTGATCAAATGTACTCATATCAGTGAAACATCGGCCGCCCCGACGATCGCTAGCCTCCAAGATTGCAAATGTTCGTCCAGAAGCAGCGATGCGTCTGGCCGCAGCAATTCCGGCGGCTCCAGCGCCTACAATTAACACGTCAAAATCGGGTTGAAGTTGTAAACCAGCGATCGCCGGGCAAGATACTGTGGAAACTAAACCTGCTATAGCGCTTCGACGTGTCAGCTTGGTCATTGGGCACGAGCCATTAACTCAATTGACGTCGTCAGAGTTGCTCCTCTAAGCCGTTTTTCAACCAGTCTTGTCTTTCACGCACAATGTTCGATGAATTTTTTGGATTGTTTTCATTGCCTTCGTTGAGGCTTGCATTTTTTCTGCAAGATCAACAATCTGCTTTTGTAC
>Ga0208937_1000438_pt1 | contig 33317 bp, 26 predicted proteins | sample June2015DPH_11_5_FD_184705 | JGI IMG/M metagenome (GOLD analysis project Ga0208937, IMG submission 184705) | Peatland microbial communities from SPRUCE experiment site at the Marcell Experimental Forest, Minnesota, USA - June2015DPH_11_40... | ecosystem: Environmental > Terrestrial > Soil >...
AAGGCGCGCACAAAAGAAGCCCTTGATCAGGCCATCACCGAACTGCTGCCCCAGATCACCGCAGAGAACGCTCAAGCTTGGTTCCGGCTCCCCTTCAAAACTCTACAGTGATACAAAAAATGCTCTAGTCGGTGATCTTGAGACACTGGCCACAAGGGACTGGGTTGACGAGCTGCGGCCGCTTGTTGCGACCTCTCATCTTGACGAATCAGACAGAGCCCAACCGGTAAGTCGATTAAAGCAGTTCCTCGTGTGGGGCAAACACCCTGATGATACGGGTAGGCGACCCTGCAACAGCGCCCTTAGCGCTCAACACGCGCGATTACAAGCCCTCCGCAGAGAGAGAGATCAACTTGCCGGCGCACCGCAGGCCACGCCATAGACTCGAAGAACACGTCGAATGTGGTGGCCGATGATAGCCGCAGCATCATTCTCCAGTGCGCCCCGGCGAATCGCCTCGTACTCGATCGGGAGATATTGGCTCAGCAAGGTCAGTGGGCATGAAAAGCGGCCGAGATTTTGCAGCAGGCGCCTTACTTCCGCTTGTACGGAAGGTTGGGGCCAGTAATAACGACAGCGGTCGCTGAAACTGAAGGCACGCGAGAGGCGCAATTCGTCGTCGTCACCGCGGTGGTACGAACGCCAGTACTCCGGGTTGCGCAGCATCTCGAACTCCAGCGCCTCCCGCACTTGCGACGATCTCACCTCGCGCTTATGGCCAAGGATCTCGCGTTCTATGCCGCTCAGCGCAAAAATCGCTTCCCGATAAGCGAACGTAAGCCAGGGACCGACCTTCAAAATTGCGAAATGGTCTTCCACCATCTCTGCTAGAGCGGCGGGGAGTTGGTAATCGGTGGAATGGGCCTCATAGACAAGCGAAGGACTTGCAGGCAATCCCGCCGACAGCGAATGCGCTTTCTGGCGATCGTAGTCGAAAACCTTGGTGTCGCCGAATTCCACGGCAGGTTGAACGACCAACCCGACCACGTTCTCCCACGCGGCGGACAAACCATGCGCTCGGAACGCGGAGCGGAAAATGTCCAAAGTACGATGAACATCTTCGACCCTCGTCGGGACTGGACATTTCCCCTCCGCCACTTCTCCGCCCGGAGGAGGAACCTCCGTTCCAATGACGTAAAGCGGCCTCGGCGAACCAGTTGGCATCTCCTCGCAAGCCTCTTCCGCAGCTCGGCACAAATTGGCAGCGCGTTCCGCGACCGCCTTCTCATCGAGACTCTTTGCGTCGTCGCCACATGGCATGCTCGTGTCCAAGTGGATCTTCTGGTATCCCGCATGAACGCAAAGACGAGCCAGGTCGCAGGCCTTCGCCATTGCTGTAACCGACGGTTCACTTCGCCAAGCAAACGGACCTAGGTGGTCGGCTCCGAGTAGAACGCGGCCTGCTGGCAATCCCGCTGAGGCGGCAGCGGCGCGAATTGAATCGGCGAATTGCTGCGGCGTCGTGCCGGTGTATCCGCCGAACTGGTTAACTTGGCTGGATGTCGATTCGACGTGAAGACAGTTGCCGTCTTCGAGCGCCTGCTGAACGGCTGCATCGATCACTGCGGGATGCGCGGAGCAAACTGCGTAACTGCCGACAGCCTCGCCGCTACGATTTCGTTTGATGATGCTTCGCAGATATCCGCTCGGCCCCTCTGCAACCGAGGGGCGATCCGTCTCGACGGTGTTAGGCCTCCCATTCATCGCTTTCGCATTATATATTCTTGCTTTTCAGTCGAGCTTGACCCCGCGACCTCATGGGTAGAGTATGGGTCCCTGCTGCGATGAGGAACATGCGCACATAGGGAGATTGCTGCCGTGTCGAAAAGACCTCGAAGATTGGTTTTCAGAGTTGGACTTGCGATTATTGCTGGCACGCTGATTGTCGCGCTGCCGTGTATGGCCCAGCAGTTGACGAACGACGAGCTGTCCCTGACGGTCAACGCGCAGGAGGGATCGTACCAACTGTCGGTGCATGGCGGCCAGCCCGTGCTCAGATCCCGTGTGGGAGCACAGATTGACCACCAGTGGCTTCGCTCGAGCGATTACCCGCGGCATCAGGCTTCGGAGTCTGCATTCGACGATGATCTCGGTCCCGGTCGAGAGGTGACGGTCACTTACAGCGGACTGGACGGCAAACCCGATCTTGTTTGCGTGCTGCAGCTCTACAACCAGCGTCCCTACGGCACCGTCCAGGTAAAGGTGCAAAACAGCACGGGGAAAGAAGTAACTGTGCAGGCCATTCGCAGTGTGGAGGCAATTGGTGAGCCGATCCTCAATCTGGGTGGCGGTCAATCGGCCGACCGGGTCCTCTCCGACAGTTTCAGCGAAGATTGGCCGGACCTGGCGCTTTACGACCTCGGGGGAGTGCACGGCGGGATGCATCGCGGTGCAGGGAGCCAACTCATCTACAACCGGGAGAGTAAGCAGAGTTTATTTCTTGGCGCACTTACCTCAGACCGATTTCTGACCCTGATGCATCTGCAAGCTGAGGGTATGGGCGCGAAGACCAAGATAGCGTCCTATACCGTGGAATCCACCGGAACCACGGAAATCCAGAAGGAATTCGATCTGAAGGATTCTCCCGCGGACGACCAGGTCGAATTGAGTCTTCCCGTTAAACCCGGGGAAGACATGGTTTCAGAGCGATTGATGTTCGAGGCCGGACCGGATTACCACAATCAACTGCTGGCCTACGGCGATGCGGTTCGGCGCCTGCACCATGCGCGCGTCTCTAGTGAGACTCCCATCGGTTGGTGGAGTTGGACCGTCTACTATGGCGCCATCAACGAAGGCGAGACTCTGGCCAACGGCGACTGGCAAGCCGAACATCTGAAGTCATTAGGTTATAAGTATTTCCAAATTGATGAAGGTTATCAGTACGCCCGCGGAGAATATACAACTCCGAATGCGACACAATTTCCCGATGGTTTGCGGTTTGTCGGGCATCACCTGACCGGAGAGGGCCTGACATTCGGCGTATGGACCGCGCCGTTTGAGGTGACAAGCCGCGCGTGGATCTACGAGCACCACAAGGACTGGCTGGTGCACAATGCCAAGGGCCAGCCGGTGCCCATTGGCGACGTCTGGGATCAGAAGACGGATGTGCTTTACGCGCTGGACACAACCCATCCCGGAGCCCAGCAGTATATGCGGGACACTTATAGGACGCTCGCCCGCGAATGGGGGGTCCGGTTCATCAAACTCGACTTCATGGATACCACCGCGATCGAGGGTTACCGTTACCGCCCCAACACCACAGCCCTCGAAGCCCAACGCATTGGCCTCCAGGTAATCCGCGATGCCGTGGGCGAGGAGGTGATCTTGGATAAAGACGGAAGTCCCATGCTCAACCCAGTGGGGCTGGTAGATACGGGCCGGATCTCCGCGGATACGGGCCACAGTTTTGAGAGAACCAAGAATGCTGCCTCTGGCATCGCTGCCCGCTTCTACATGCACCGTAACTTTTTCGTCAATGATCCGGACGCCTTCAACGTCACCGCGGCGCATCTCATGGAGCGTGCGAACGAACGGTCTTCGATTTCGCTGGGCGCGGCCCAGGCGTCGATCGCGCTCTCCGCAGTATCCGGCGGCATGTATGAGATCGGCGATGACATGCTGGTCCTGGGCTCTGAGAAGGATCGGTTGGCGCTGGTTGAAAACCGGGAGTTGCTGAATATGGCCAAAGTTGGGCAAGCTTCTACGCCGATAGATCTGATGACCTACGAACCGGAGGATGAACAGCCAAGCATTTTCTTCCTCCGGGAAGGTCGGCGCCAGGCCATGCTGATTGTCTTCAACTGGACGAACACGGTGCGCTCGCACACGCTAAAACTTGCGGACCTCGGGCTTCCTGTCGGCCACACGTTTGCGGCGACGGATGTGCTGAACCAGAAGGAGTCTGTTACGCTCGTGGGCGACGCAGTGCGACTTGAGAACCAGCCACCCCAATCGGTGAGGGTGATAAAGTTAATCGACAGGAGCGTTGCCGAGGCTGCTCCGACCGTTACGGCGCAAGTGCCCCCGGCAGCAAAGGCTGGTGAGACGATCAATCTCTCGGCGCAGGCAGAAGCTGGCGGTGTCCCCGCAGTCGCGTATCACTGGGATCTCGGCGACGGCACGAGCGCGGATAGCCCCAAGGTGTCTCATGCCTACACAAGAGCGGAAGATTTCACGATCCGCCTCACGGTGGACGGAGTGGACGGGATACCGGCGCACCAGAATTTCTTGGTCAAGGTAACCGGTAATTTAAGGGCGACGCCCAACCTTACCGGGAATCGACGTTTCGTAGAGCCAACCGACCGCTGAGTGGCTCCGGAGGCAATACGATTCGCTCTTAGCATCATGAGTTGCAATGTGTGACTAACTGGGACCTGTCCCGAAAGACGCGCCAGTATCGAAAAGACGCGAATTGCAGGGAGGACCACCGCCGCTACGATATGTCCCTTACTGTTGGTCCTTGTGCCCTCTCTTGCGCATATCCTCGTCAGTCATCTCCCGAACATGATTTTTCCATTCTTCCGGTGTGCTAATTTGGAGCTGATCGATCTGGCCGGCGGCGATGATGAGCAGGCGTATCGAGTCGACTACTGCGAGAGACATCCCCGCTTTTGGCTTGGAAGCTTCTTTGAGCATAGCCAGCTCCGCCTGTTCCCAACCTGCGGGCGGTGGCAACTTCGCAGAGAGATAAGATAGAGCTTCCAATCCCGCTTCACCTAGATTTGAAGCCTCTCTTACAAGCGGTTCTGTCTCCCTAAGGATGGGTGAACGGTCGATGATTGCCGACATGGGGAGCGGCAGATCGCGCAATGCGGCGAGTTTCTCCGCCAATTCCTCGCGATAAGTTCTGAGCTGTGGAGCATCCGACAACAGGCCATCCACCATGGCTTGATACTCACGCCGGGACACCGGATCGGGAACGGTCGCATCCACCATGTGTGTCATGGGGGTCGTCTGGGTTGTCTCACGAATCCCCAGTGTAACGGGGTTGCTCACTTCCCATAAAGTGCGAAGTGGCCCCGGATCCTGCGTTCCCGCTAGCCGGCGGAGCAGGCTTTCGGGCATCGAGTTGTGCATCAGCCCAAAATCTTCTAGGCGCACACTGACGGTCGCAAGGCGTCGATACATATCTTGAACGTCTGCGGCCGTTTGCGGCGACCATAGCCGCTCGGCCACGGCGGCGAGACGCGGCCAGATGCGGGAGTCGATCATTTCCGGAGTGATTTCCTCGCCCCACATGCAGGCTTCGCCACCCAGGATTCGCGCGGCCTGTTCCGGCGTAAGATCGCTGCCGGGGGGAATGGGATCGGCTAGATAGTAATCGCTGGCTGGCGCCATGTCATCGAGATAGTAGGATGCGGAAAGGATCGCGTTGTACCCCTGTTTGGCTGTCGCGTGGAGATACTTCACGTCCCGCCAGGATTGCACGATGACGTCCTTCGGCAAATCCGGATGGAGCACTTCATCCCAGCCGATCATTTTCTTATGGTGCTTTTCGAGAATCTTCAGCAGGCGTTGGTTGAAGTACGCTTGCAGCGCATCTTTATCTTTGAGTCCTTTTGATTCCATGAAGGCTTGGATCTTCGGATTACTCTTCCACTGTTTGCCATTACTCTCGTCGCCGCCAATGTGAAAGTAGGCATCCGGAAAGAGGGTGGCCATCTCGCCCAGGAATTTGTCCAGGAACTTATAAGTTTCCTCGCGAGTCGGATCCATGGCACCATCGTGAACGCCGAAGCGGCGTTGGATCTGGTACGGTCCCGGCGCGCTCGCTAACTCTGGATACCCCACAAACCAGGACGTGGTGTGGCCCGGCACGTCGAATTCGGGTACAACCCTTATGCCGCGAGATTGGGCATACAAAACGATCTCACGGACTTGATTCTGCGTGTAGTAATGTCCGTCCGAGCCCATCTCATGCAGCTTGGGATACGTAAGACTCTCGACCCGGAACCCCTGATCGTCTGAGAGGTGCCAATGCAGGACGTTGAGTTTGAGCGCTGCCATGCCGTCAAGGTTGCGCTTGATAACTTCCACTGGTTGGAAATGGCGGCTAACGTCAATGAGCAACCCGCGCCACGGGAAGCGAGGGTTGTCCGCGATTTTGGCGAGCGGAAGATAGTATCCCTCGCGATCGCCAGCGACGAGTTGCAGCAGGGTCTCCATGCCGCGCAGGGCTCCGACAACGGTCTCGGCTTTGAGGTCCGCACGCTGCGCAGTTACTTCCAGGGAGTACGATTCGTCCTCTTCCAGTGCGGGAACTTCTTTCCCAGCGACCTGGCACTGAATGACCAGCGTGGCTTTGCTTGAATCCTTGGCCAGACTTGGCGCGAATTCTATGCCGGTCCGCCGCTCCATGCGGCGAGCCATGCGATCCACGGCAGCTTGCAATCGGGCATCCGAATAACTTGTAACAGCGATTGTGAAAGAGCTATCAATTTTGAGCCGGCCTTCCTGGAAGGTGACACTTGCCGGCAGTGGCATCAGGTTATGCTGCATTGTTTGCTGGTGCGTTGTAGCGGCGTCCAGTGCGGACGCGCTAACACTGCAGGATAGAACAAGAGCGGCAAAAACCCACGTCACTTTCATGTGATCCTCGATAAAGATCATTAATGCTACATGTTATCTCGGTATTCCAGGCTTTTGATCCAGGTTGAACAGCCGCAGCGCGTTTTCACGATAAATCTTCCGGAGAACATCATCTGGAAGATGCAGGCCGTAAATGTTCCAGCGGCCTTGCCGTGACGCGTGCGACGGATACTCGAAGTATTCGTCGGACGTCTCGAGAAAGCGGAAATTCAGTCTGTACATCTCGATTTCGGGCACCAAATCCGTGCCGAACAGGATTCGGCCGGCATGTCTCAGAAAAAAATCGCGGGAGGTATAGGGTTGGCGGCCCAATTCAGCGGTCCTCGCGCTCATGTCGACAAAAACATTCGGACAAGTTGAAAGCAGGTTGTCGAGATAAGCCAGGTTCTCCGGCTTCTCCGCCATGTGCGCGGCGACGAAGGTGGTATGCGGATGGCGCGCAAACACCCGGTCGCGCTGCGCCAACAGGTCGTCCTTGCTGTACTGCGATCCGTGAAATCCCCAGTCCGGATGCGCGGCCAGCTCTTCATAGCGTTCGTTGAAGCGGTCGATGGGAAGAAAGAATGCATCCGGATCGGCAATGTGAAACATGATGGGGACGCCGAGTTTTGCCGCCTCCTCAAACAGCGGCGCCAGCCTTACATCGTCAATTCGGAGCAGTTCGCCGTTCGCATCCCGCACTTGCAGCCCCAGGTCTTTCCAGATTTTGAGTCCGCAGGCGCCTGCTTCAACGAAGCGTCGAAAACGTTCAACGGTGCGTTCGAAGAAATCCGGTTCCTGCAATCCGCTCCAGTCCATCCAGGCGATTGTAGAAAAACGCTCTGGCGCGAAGGTGTGGAAACGGCGCATGACCGCCAGCGCTTCGTCTCCCACCTTCATCGTGATGTTGACAATCCTCTCAATTCCGCACTCATCCATGATTCGAAGAACGTCGGCCGGATCGTGCGCGTCGAGGTGGTTGTGGTAATCAATCGCCGCGAATTTTGCCCTGGGCACGTGATGCGCCGGTGTAACCAGCATTGAGCGCGGCTGGAAGTCGCTCAGACGAAGATCGACGTCCGCCTTCGCTGAAACCATCGCGATGAATTTGTCTGTTTCTGACATGTGCCGGCTCCCTCCGACATGATCTCGGTTTTCAGGTTCTCGTGCTGGCCGCGAAGACGTAAGACGAATCTCAAGTTTCGATTAGTTGCGAATGTTTCCGACCTCGTTTATAGTTCAGCTGCCATGGTATTGCAATCAAAAATCCAATGGACCGGATGGCGCTTCCAATGAGATTGTCGCGACGGGGTTATGGGATTCTGCGCACGAATGGGGTGGATCCGAAAGCTCTATCGGTTTTTGCCCTCCTTGTTTTCCTCCTGGCCGGTGTGGCGATGTTGCATTCTCAGGCGGCCGGATTGCCTCCCGAGCTTCTTAGTTCCGACCCCGGAAGAGCAGTCGCCGAGAGCAACGGGACAAGGATGTCACTTGGAAACGATGCGCTTGGCGTTGAGTGGACCACGGAGAATGGCAAGTTCAAGTTCACGAAGTTCAAGGATCTTCTCGGCCAACAAACTCTACCGGTTCCTGACGAAGTATTCGTGCTTCGATTGAAGGACGGTCGCGAGTTTCCGGCCACGCAAATGTCGGCAATGTCTCCGCCTGTCGTAGAAGAGCTCCGTGCGAATTCGAACGCATCCAGACTTTCGGACAGGATTAGCGGCAAGAAGATTGTCGTCACGCTGCAGGCGCGCTCTGGAACCCTAAGTGTGGTATGGAGTGGCATTCTTCGCGACGGTTCGAATTATCTGCGGCAGGAGATTACGCTGCGAGCGCTCGGGCAGGATGTTCCAGTTTCCGAGATTCGCCTGATCGCATGGAGACTGCCGGAAGCAAAGGTCGTCGGGACCGTGCTGGGTTCGCCGATAGTCGCCAACGGTGTTTTCGCAGGGTTCGAGCAGCCGCTTTCGAAGTGTGCCGTCTTGGATGGCGTCGCAACCTGCACACTTTCGCGTGAACTCCCTCTGTCCGCTGGCCACGAGGTGAAGTATTCGTCGGTCATTGGGGTAACTCCTCCGAAACAACTGCGCCGCGGTTTCCTCAACTATGTGGAGCGTGAGCGCGCGCATCCTTATCGCACGTTTCTGCACTACAACTCATGGTATGACCTTGGATATTTCAGTAAGTTCGATCAAGCCGGGGCGCTCAACCGGGTCAATTCCTTCGGAACGGAGTTGCACAAGCTTCGTGGCGTCACCCTGGACTCGTTTCTCTTCGACGATGGATGGGACGATCCAAAGACGCTCTGGAAGTTCAACTCCGGATTCCCGGACGGATTCACTCCGGTGACCGAGGCGGCCGCGAAATATGGCGCCGCGCCCGGGGTCTGGATGTCTCCGTGGGGTGGCTACGGCAAGCCGCATGAGGAACGGATAAAGTACGGAAAGGAACGAGGCTTCGAGACGAACCAGGATGGCTTCGAGCTGTCGGGGCCGAGATACTACCCGTATTTCCATGACGTCTGCGTGGAGATGATTCGCAAGTACGGAGTGAACCAGTTCAAGTTTGATGGCACGGGGAATGTGAACGAGGTGATTCCCGGCAGCGAATTCGATAGCGACTTCGACGCGGCGATCAACTTGATCCAAGATTTGCGTATAACCAAGCCCGACATATACATCAATCTAACTACGGGAACGTATCCCTCGCCGTTTTGGCTGCAATACGCCGACTCGATTTGGCGAGGCGGCGAGGATCACGATTTTGCGGGAGTAGGTTCCTGGCGGCAGAAGTGGATTACCTACCGCGATGCCGACACGTACGAACATGTAGTAACTGCGGGACCGCTCTATCCGCTGAATGCCTTGATGTTGCACGGACTCATCTATGCGCAGCATGCGAAGAACTTGAGTGCCGATCTTAACAACGATTTCGGCGACGAGGTGCGCGATTACTTCGGCACGGGGACGCAGTTACAGGAGATGTACATCACGCCTTCACTGTTGACCAAAGAGAATTGGGATGCGATCGCGGAAGCCGCGAAGTGGTCGCGTCAGAACGCAATTGTTCTGCGCGATACGCACTGGGTCGGAGGGGATCCAGCGAAACTGGAGGTCTATGGCTGGGCTTCATGGTCGCCCGAAAAAGCAATCCTTGTGCTGAGGAATCCGAGCGACAAGCCACAGCAGTTCTCCTTGGATGTGGGCCAGGCGTTTGAGATCCCGGTGGGCGCTGCCACGCGGTTCCAGGCGAAGAGCCCGTGGACACGGGACCGCTCGACGCAGCCTCTTCGAGTGAACGCAGGCGCGCCGCATGTGTTCCCGTTGGCGCCGTTCGAAGTACTAACGCTGGAAGCGGTCCCTGTTACCCACTGAGCTTGCGGATGCCGCACACACATGGCGCACACGACTCCATAAAGGTGGGGCGAAAATTATGCGACAGAAGTTGAGGGTCATAGCGGTTCTATTGGTAGCGCTGGGGTTTGCCGGCGTGTCTTCCGCGGCTGCGACCCCGAAATCGCAGGCACACAAGTTCGGAATTGAAGGAAATCATTTTGTGCTGGACGGGAAGCCTTTGCAAATCATCTCCGGTGAAATGCACTATCTGCGGGTGCCACGGGAGTATTGGCGGGAGCGCCTGAAGATGGCGCGAGCGATGGGCCTTAACACCGTTTCGACGTATGTCTTCTGGAACATGCACGAGGCGCAACCAGGGACTTACGACTTCAGCGGAGATCGGGATCTGGCGGCTTTCATTCGCATGGCGCAAGAAGAAGATCTCTATGTCATTCTCCGGCCGGGGCCGTACGCCTGCGCCGAATGGGACCTTGGTGGATACCCTGCCTGGCTGCTGGCGGACCCTGACATCGTCTTGCGCAGCAACGATGAAAAGTTCATGGAGGCGGCCACACGGTATTTGATCCGCTTAGGAAAGGAAGTTGCCGGCCTCCAGATTGGCCGCGGAGGGCCGATCATTGCCGTGCAGGTAGAGAATGAATATGGCTCGTTCGACAAAGACAAGGTTTATCTGCGGCGGATCTTGGATGCGCTTCGCACGGCGGGTTTTGCGGATGCGCTGTTGTACACGGCAGACGGTCCCGAAGAACTTCCCGACGGTACGCTGCCCGATCTCCCGGCAGTCGTGAACCTCGGTCCGGGCGATGCCAGGGAAGGTGCGGAGATCCTGCAAAAGTTTCGTCCCGGCGCCCCGGTCATGTTTGGAGAGTGGTGGGCGGGTTGGTTCGATCATTGGGGTCGCCCGCACCACACGACCGATGGGGAAAAAGAGGCCGAAGAGCTGGACTGGATTCTGGAGCACGGTTATTCCATCAACATCTATATGTTCCACGGCGGCACGACGTGGGGCTTCATGAACGGCGCCAATAATGACGGCGGCGGCTACTGGCCAGATACGAGCAGCTACGATTATTCCGCGGCGCTGGACGAATCCGGAAGGCCTTCGAAAAAATACTCTTTGTTTCGAGATATCATCGCCAAGCGAACCGGCAAGAAAATACCGGAGGTCTCCGTAACCCCCGATCCCATTGAGATTCCCGCGTTCGGCCTGCAGCAAGTTGCGCCGCTTTTCGCAAACTTACCCCAGCCCGTGGCCAGCGAGAAGCCGCGCAATATGGAGAGCTTCGGGCAGTCCTATGGATACATCCTTTACCGGACTGAAATCACAGGGCCCGCCTCTGGCGACTTAGTAATTGCCGATGTCCGCGATTACGCGCAAATTTATGCGAATGGCAAGTTAGTGGGGACGCTAGATCGCCGGCTAAGCCAAGACCGCCTGCCCTTGCAGATTGCCCAGGGCAGGGCGCAATTGGATATCTTGGTGGAGAACACCGGCCGCATCAATTATTCAAAAGCGCTGCGGGGAGAACGTAAGGGAATCGCCAAGTCAGTAACATTGAATGGCAAAGAAGTAACAGGTTGGCAGGTTTTCACTCTGCCCATGGGCGACCTCTCGAATCTGCGATTCCAGGCGCAGCAGGATTCCGGGCCAGCCTTCTATCGGGGCACCTTTGACTTGTCCCAGACGGGAGACACGTTTCTAGATCTGCGGAATTGGTCGAAAGGAACCGTCTGGGTCAATGGTCACCAGCTAGGGCGGTTTTGGGACATTGGTCCACAGGGGACGCTCTATCTGCCCGGCCCGTGGTTAAAGAAGAAGGGGAATGAAATCATAGTGTTTGATCTGAAACCGCAGACGAAGCCGGTAATGAAAGGACTGAAGCAACCGGTGCTTGACGATCTACGGCAGCCGCATCCGTCGCTCACGAAACAGAGCGCAAACTGAAGTCACGAATGACACGCCCGGTTTTCATGGAGCAGCCTGCCAGCGTTACATCACACGAGTGTGACCTCCACACCCGCTCTCTTAAGAGCGCGCAAGTCAGATTGTGGGATTTGCGGGTCAGTGATGACCTGGTGGATAACAGAAGTGGAAGCAATAAGGGACAGGCTCCTTCGTCCAAACTTGCTTGAATCGCACACGGCTATGACCCGCTTGGCGATGTCTACCATCGCTCGGTTGACCTTTGCCTCAAGGAGATTGGGTGTGCTCAATCCGTATTGCACATCAAATCCGTCGACTCCCAAAAACAGAATGTCAGCATTCAGCTGACGCAGCGTTTCTTCGGCGATCGGTCCTACCAGGGAGAATGAATTCTTACGCAGCACTCCCCCAGTCAGGATTACTTCTGGTGAGGCCCCTGCCAATTCGGTGGCGATGTTTACCGCATTGGTGATGATGGTTACATTCGTAAAATTGCGAAGCATGCGCGCGATGCAAGTGGTGGTGGTTCCAGAGTCCAGAACCACAACTTGCCCTTCTTTCACCAAGCCCGCGGCAGTCGTGCCGATCCGGAGTTTCTCCTTGCGATGAAGCTCTTCCTTTTCACGCAGAGTGGGATCGGCGAGTGCTCCTCCCTTGACTGGCAAAACGCCGCCATGGGTTCGATGCAGTAGTCCATGGCTATGGAGGACTTCCAAATCTTTTCGAATGGTGACTTCCGAAGTGCGGAAACGCCGCGCCAAGTCTTTGACCAGGGCCCGCCCATCTTGACTTACAACCTCTAGGATGGCTCGGCGTCTTTCCTCGTTTAGCATCTGTGAGAATCTCCTGCCGACTGCGTGTTTTTCCTGACGCGTGCTTCAAGCGCCTTGTATTGAGACCGGGCGCGAATAGAGACGACATAGGAATTCTGCGCCGCTGCTTCTGATTACGCAACCTTCATGGCCTATGAAATGGTAGTGAATAATGATGGTGACAGCAGTATAGCTGCGAGGATCGCTACGTTGAAGAGGCTCGTTCATAGGAGTGGCAGCCATTCAAGTGGATTGCCTGCATAGGCCCGAATCGTGGCCAGGGCTGAAGTCCTGTGCGGTCATCGAGAGTGAGTGATCGATTCAGGGCAGAACAACGGTGGAACAACGCCTGCACATCAGCAGTCTGGCTCCCGATGCCAAACGGATCAGTCGTGCCATCCCCGCCCACTGGTTCGTTGAGAACCGCCTACACTGGTGCATGGACGTCGCTTTCAACGACGCCCACAATCTCGCCGCACTCAAGCACATTGCCCTGAACCTCATCCGCCTCGACCCCATGAAACGAAAGGGCGGCATTAAGGCCAGACGCCTGATCGCCGCCACCAGCGACACCCAGCCACGGCATGGGGTTGTCCCCTGAGAGCGCCCGATAATCACAAGTGAAGGAACCAGAGACCAAACCACGGATAGAGTGCGCTTTGCATTAGAGCGCATAAACATGAGAGAGCAACAAAACGTATGGCTTGACCTGAAGGGCTACCTGCAGAAGTTCCCCGACGTTTGCAGTAGTACCCGCTGTGAGCCTGGAATCGATCGTTGCGGCGTACTATTCCTGTATGGCAGAAGTCTCAGGCGAAGAAAAAGGCAGCGGCCAATACGGCATTACCTGGAGCGTATTTCATCAACAGTGCCTCAAGGTAATCCAGGAGCAAGCGAGATAGAAGAAGGCGCTTTAAGTGGAGAGCAGATGCTCATGACGGACCAGCAGGCGTCGGAATTGACCAAGTCATGCGTTGGTTTGCTCCACGATCCAGCGCCGCTTGTAACGCCGCGGGTTGCGCCCATCTTCGTAGCGCGGTCCCTGGTTGTTCTTGCGGTAGGGCGCAATCCGTTCCATCCCTCGCTTCTTCAATCGCTGCCGCAGCGGGTCGTCGACCAGTACCATCCACTTCGTCCCCTTGCCCCGCTTGGTTTTGCCGACGGCCGAGCCCCTTTTTGCCGGAGCGAAGCTGCCGTCCAAGAAGGTCTCCTCCCACTTCAACAGGCCTTCCTCATCCAGCGCGCCCGGCAGGGTGCGCCACGCATTCAGCCACATCCCTCCCTCTTCCCACTGCTGGAGCCGACGCCAGCAGGTCGAAGGCGAAGGAAACTGCTCGGGCAAGAATCGCCACGCCGCGCCGGTTTGCAGAATCCACAGAATGCCCTCGAAACAAGCCCGGTTCGATGCCCACGGTCGGCCTCGGTTGTCCCGCCGTCGCCTGGGCGGGGCAACATAGCCCCCACCAACTCTCGCTGCTCGTCCGTCAACAGCCTCTGCCGTCTCTTCATGACAGAAGCACATCAGCGAACCCGCCTCATCCATAAGTGGCTAACATGAGGCCGAACCCATTTATGAAGTACGCTCTCGAAAAAAAACGACCAGGGAAGGAACTCATGACCGCAACTTGCCGTCTCACGCTGACAATCTTATTGATCGTCTCTACCTTAGGCTTTGCCGCCAATCGCGCCGCCGACTCCCCCTTCGACCTTGTCATCACCAACGGACACATCGTGGACGGCACTGGTTCTCCGTGGTACTCGGGCGACATCGGAATCCGCGACGGCCGGATCGCAGCCATCGGCAATCTTTCCGGCGCCGCACGAAAGCGTACCGTTGATGCCAACGGCAAAGTCGTTGCTCCCGGCTTTGTGGACATGCTCGGTCAGTCGGAAACCACCGTCCTCGTCGATCCGCGCTTGCCGTCGAAGATCTATCAGGGCATCACCACCGAAATCACCGGAGAGGGCGGATCGGCCGCTCCGCTAAACGATACGATCATCGCGAACGATCGCCCCGGCTACCAACATTACAAGATCAATCCCGACTGGCGGACATTTCGTCAATATTTCTCGCGCCTCGAAAAGCAAGGCATGGGAATCAATCTCGCCAGCTACGTGGGCGCGACGCAGGTGCGGCGAATGGTGCTGGGTGATGCCGATGTGCAGCCCACGCCCGAGCAACTCGAAAAGATGAAAGCTCTGGTTCGCGAGGCCATGCGCGACGGCGCCGTTGGAGTCTCGACTTCGCTGATGTATGCGCCCGCCCCCTACGCGAAAACCGAAGAAATCATTGCGCTGGCCTCCGAAGCATCGAAGTTCGGTGGAATCTACGCGACGCACATACGCAACGAAAGCGACAGTGTTCTCGAGTCGATCGACGAAGCCGTCCGCATCGGGCGCGAGGCCCACATTCCGGTGGAAATCTGGCATTTCAAGGTGGCGGGCAAAGCCAACTTTGGACGCATGCCCGAACTGATCGCGCGGGTCAACAAAGCCCGCGCCGAAGGCGTGGACGTTGAAGCGGACACCTACGCCTACACCGCATGGTTCAACGGCATGTCGGCCTTTGTTCCCGCGTGGGCGCATGACGGCGGCGATGTCAAATTGATTGAGCGGCTGAAAGATCCCGCAACCCGCGCCCGCATTCGCAAAGACATGGAGACGCCTTCCAAAGACTGGGACAACGAGTGGGACGAGATCAGCGGCCCGCAGGACGTGATGATCGGCGTGGTGCAGAATCCCGAGCTGAAAAAGTTTCAGGGCAAGCGGCTCTCTGAAGTTGCCAAGGCATTGAACAAGGACCCGATGGACGCGCTCCTCGATCTGCTCATCGAAGACAAAGCGTTCACCGGCTGCGCGGTATTCGGCATGTCGGAGCCCGACGTTGCCCTGGCCCTCGAGCAGCCGTGGGTTTCCGTCGATAACGATTCTTCCGGCACGTCGCCCGAAGGCATCCTCGGCGAGGAGCACCCCCACCCCCGGGCCTACGGCACATTCCCGCGCATCCTGCGTAAATACGTTCGAGAAGAAAAGAAGCTGACGCTCGAGGAGGCAATCCGCAAGTTTTCCGCGCTGCCCGCCCAGCGTATGCGGCTCACCGATCGCGGCGTGCTGAAACAGGGCATGTGGGCAGACGTGGTTGTGTTCGATCCGGAGACGGTGCGTGACCTTGCAACTTTCGACGATCCGAACCGCTTGTCGGAAGGCATGGAGTATGTGCTCATCAACGGCGTGCCCGTGATCGAAAACGGAAAGATGAGCGGCGCATTGCCAGGAAAAGTGTTGCGAGGAGCAGGCTACGAACCGTAGGTTCCCGTCGTGGGATACCAAAGATGCAGCCGGCGCGGAGACAAGAGCTAAAAGCCAAACAGAAGGGGCTTCCTGAAAGGCATCCGAACCCAGGCGCGTAGTCGCGATGACACTCGGAACGATACCATCCACCGACGCTCGAAGCTTCGATAAGTGCAAAACATCGGCGTTCCCACCGGACATCCTGATGTGCCTCGACTGCGGTATTTCACGATCTTGCCCGCCGCTTTGCGAGGCGGACCTTGTCTAACGCATGACGCAGATCGGCAATCAGGTCTTCGGTGTCTTCAATGCCCACCGAGTAAAGTTTGTGGGCAGCACAACCGCGGATCTTATGACCTTGTGTATTCAGGCACTTTCAAAGGTGCCGGTGAGGAGGATTTCGGGCAGCATTGACTGGTCTCCGAGGGATTCCAACATACTGTTCGGTAGTTCGGTCTCGAAGTCGCCGCTGTCCTCAGTTTCCGGTTTGCCCGTGATCCCGGAACAATCCGAGGAATGGCTGGCTATCGGCCGCGAAGGACGTTACTTCAACCGCAGATTCTCAGACCGTGTTTGCTTCATTTGCGTCTTTAGCGTCGCCGCTTAGGGCTCACGCGCTCGCGTGAGATTAGTCACTGCCCTGCGGAATGAACATCCCTCATACTGAAACGACGACACGGGGGACAGAATGAACTATCCCGTTTGGCAACTTGGATTTCCTGGCGGACTGCTGATCGCGGCTGTAGCCGTACTTCACGTCTTCATCTCCCACTTCGCCATTGGCGGCGGCGCATACCTGGTTCTAACCGAGCGTCGCGCGTATTCACACAACGATTCGGAGCTACTCGGGTACGTGCGGCTTCATTCCAAGTTCTTCGTGCTGCTGACCGTGGTTCTTGGGGCGGTGACCGGCGTGGGGATCTGGTTCACGATCGGATTGGTCAGTCCGGAAGCGACTTCTTCGCTCATTCACACGTTCGTTTGGGGATGGGCGATCGAATGGGTCTTGTTTTTCGTCGAGATCGCTGCCGCTCTCATCTACGCCTACCATTGGGACACGCTGGACCGGCAAACTCATCTCATCGTCGGCTGGATCTACTTCGTCGCTGCCTGGGCGAGCCTGGTGGTGATCAACGGCATTATCACCTACATGCTCACGCCCGGACGCTGGCTCGAAACCGGGAACTTCTGGGACGGGTTTTTCAACCCCACTTACTGGCCGTCGTTGTTTATTCGTACCGCAATGGCAGTGGGTCTTGCGGGTATTTTCGGGCTGGTGACCGCGATGTGGGAACCTTCTCCTTTGCGGGAACGCGTCGTGCGTTGGGCGGGCTGGTGGCTAGTGTTGGGAATTGCATCTCTGCTTCCCTTGAGCCGTTGGTATTTCCACGACTTTCCTTCTTACTCGCGAGCGTACTTCAGCGGGATGTATACGGCCGTCCACCACGCGCTGCTCGGAGGGGCCGTTTGTACCGGCGTGGCACTGGCACTTGCGCTGGTGTTCGCGCTTATCCGGCCGAAGCTGATGAACCCAGTGGTCGTGGCAGTGCTGCTGGTTGCCGGCATCAGCGTCATGGCAACTGGCGAATATTTGCGCGAGTTCAGCCGCTATCCCTACGTCATCAACAGCTACATCTATGCTAACGACATCAGGGTAGGGCAGGTGGAGAGTATCGTCGCGAATGGTGTCGCCAAGGCTTCGCCGTGGGTCGAAGGCAGCGCTGACGACCCCCATGCCTATGGCCGGGAACTTTTTGTTATCGAGTGCGGCTCTTGTCACTCGGTCGCGGGCTATCGCGCAATGCGCAAAATCACACGCGGATGGGACGCGAAATTTGCCAGCGAGATTCTTCTACACCTGCCGGCAGTTCGCGAGACGATGCCGCCATTCGTCGGCGATGAGCATGATCGCGCAGCCTTGGGCAGATATCTGGCCTCGCTGATGCCGGCAACACCCTCCGGCGCGAACGAAAAAGAACTCGGGCAGCAGGTGTTCGCGATCCATTGCGCCCTGTGTCACAGCGTCGGTGGTCAGCGGCGTCCGCTGGACTTGAAAGGAACCGATCCCGAGGGAATCGCCGGAATGCTCGGAACGCTCGGGGACATCAATCCAGACATGCCGCCTTTCACCGGCACTGACGCGGAAGGTCACGCATTGGCCGTCTATTTGAGCGATCCCAGGCAGTAATCATTAGTAGTAGTTATTAATAGTCAGCGGGAGGATTCATCGTCATGAACTTGCCCATTCCTTATCCCGATCCCATGCCGTTGCCGGCGCCAGTCTGGCTTCTGCGCACGCTGCTCCTGCTCACATTCTTTCTCCACGTCTTGTTCATGAACTGCCTGTTGGGAGGTACAGCCGTCGCGCTGGTCTGCACGATGCGGCGCAAAAGTTCAGAATTTTCCGTGCGCCTAGCCGGCGATCTCGGTCGCCTCCTACCCTCGGTTTTTGCCTTTACCATCACCCTGGGCGTGGCACCGTTGCTGTTTCTCCAGGTTATGTATGGGCAATTCCTTTACGCCAGTTCGATCCTTATCGGAGTGCCCTGGCTTGCCATTATTGGAATGGTTGTTCTCGCGTACTACGGCGTCTACTTCTTCTCCATGAAGGGGCACGAGCCAAACGGCAAGACAACGGCAGTTCTGGCTCTGGTGGTGCTGCTGCTTGCATCCATTGCCTTCGTCTACAGCAATAACTTCACCTTGATGCTGGCGCCCGAGCGCTGGCTGGACCTTTATCACAGCAACGCCAGCGGCTGGAACCTGAACTGGTCGGAACCTTCCCTACTGCCACGGTACCTTCATTTTGTGTTAGGCGCTTTGGCGGTTTCCGGACTGGGGTTGGTCGTGATGGGTCTTCGCGAAAGGGAAGACGGGTATCGCCAGTGGCTCATCGAACAAGGGTCCTTGCTGTTTACGGGCACTACGCTTCTCAATGTTGGCGTGGGGTTCTGGTTCTTAGTGAAATTGCCAGGTCCAGTGCGGCTGGCCTTTGTCGGCGGCAATGGATTCGCGACCGCATTGTTAGGGGTTGGAATGCTTCTGCCACTGGCTGCGATTGCGCATCTCATCATGGCGAAAGCCAACAAGTCTCCGAAGCGGCAACTCGCGATCGGCGTAAGCTGCGGCGTGCTGACCGTGGCAGCTATGGTCGTCATGCGCGACGTGCTGCGAAACCTTGCGCTCGCGCCCTGCTTCAGCCCCAATCGACTGCCGGTTGCGCCGCAGTGGGGCGTCATTTTGCTTTTCGTACTTTTCTTCATAGCCGGACTGGCAACTTTGTATTACATGCTTCGTAAGGCCGCGGTCGCAACCAGAATGCGGGTGGCAGCAACCCAAAAGCTTCAGTAGATCCTGTGTCGCCCACGGGAAGATCATGTTTGACGTTTCCGTCGCGCGACTAAGCTCACCTCGACGCGAGACATGGTCACTCGACATTACTCATCATCCGCAGAAGGAGCCGCACTCGGCGTCTCGATCCGAGCCACGACGCGGTAGCTCGCGGATGGTCGGCAACTATCGCCAAACGGAGTTCGAGGAAGATTGCGTTACACTTCGAACTATGCTGGGAATGTCCTTAAGGGAGTTGGTCGGGGGCATTTTGACTCTCCGGCTGGTGCGCGATGCTGAATATTACGAAGATTCTTCTGCCGGTTGATTTCCCGAACACCTCGCTGCGTGTGGTTCATCAGGCTGCGACATTAGCCCACCATTTCCATTCGGAGATCGTGATGCTGCACGTCGTGACCGCGCAGAGCCGTGCCGCTGGTGTGCCGGAGGACGGTCCCGAGCTCGCTGGGTGGGATACGCTCGCGGAGATCACTAGAGAGGCCGAGAAAAACCTGGACCAGTCTCTCGGGCCGGAGCTTGAAGGCCTTGCCATCCGACGCGTGTTGGTCAAAGGCGACCCAGCTTGCGCAATTGTGCAGATGGCTGAGGAGGAAGGAGCTGACCTGATCATGATGCCGTCGCATGGTTCCACATTCAATCAGTTTCTGCTGGGCTCTGTGACAGCGAAAGTATTACACGGAACCGAATACCCGGTTTGGATCGGGGCCCATGTGGAAGAATCGCCGGTGCAGAAGTTTGCGATCCGTAACATCCTATGCGCCGTCGATTTGGGCCCCCATAGTGATGAAGTTATATCGTGGGCCGCGCAAATGGCCGCCGAATTCGGTGCCCGTCTTACGCTCGCTCACGTCACTGCCGGGGTGGAGCTTTGGGGGCCTGGCGGCAGCTACGTCGATCAAAAGTGGAAAGAGGGGCTCGTCGGGGACGCTTCCCAGCGTATCGCAAAGCTCCAGCAAGATATGGGCATCAAGGCGGACGTATTCATCGGCAGTGGTGACGTGCCTAAGGTGCTCAGCCAAGCTGCGAAGCAGACGAAGGCGGATTTGCTGGTTATCGAGTGCTACCCGTATGGCGGTAATCTGCGGATCCACGGCTATGCAATCATTTGCGCGGTGTCGATTCCAGTTCTGAGCGTGTGAGGGCCCTGACTCTTGCGCGCATAACTTCCGGATGGCGAGTATCGAGAGATCGATACAGCTTGCCCATACCGCCCGCGCCCAGCGGCGCGAGGATTTCGTATGGTCCGAATTTCGTGCCTGCAGCGAGCGTCATTTCTTCTTCAGCTCCGAGATCCAGTTCGCGACCACGGTGATCGGTGGAGACTCGCCGGTGCTGACGAGCTGGTTGAGCAGGAATTTCTGTCCGCCCGAGAAGACGAAGTAGCCCGAGTGCGCCTGCGTGAAAACGCTTTGCGCTAGTCGGGCTGGGAAAAGAGGATGCGGCAACCCGAACTGAAAAGTGGAGCCGGGAATCACCTCGGCCGCCATCAGGGTCGTGCCCGATATGAAGTAGAGCTCCCGGCCATCATGACTCCACCAGGCGAAAGCGCGAAGGCAGTCCCGAATTGCCCATCGTGCGGCGGATCAATCGTCAGTCTCAGGGATGGCAACATTTCCTCACGACGACCGAGGTATGCGACAGTGGTAATTGATGCGATGACGACGCAGACGGCGGCGAGTGTCCATGGCAGGGCGCGACGCCAGAGGGGCAAACGAACCGGCTCGGCAGCGATTTGGAGCGAATCCTGCGGCGCTCCGGAGAGCCTCTTCAATTGCTATGCGCGCCATTCGCTCCGTATCCGCAGCGAATGCTACCGGCAGCACCTTCAGCGCGACGTCCCGGCCGAGTCGGCTGTCGCGCCCGCGGTACAGCTCGCCCATGCCGCCCGCGCCCAGCGGCGATTGAATTTCATAGGGCCCGAGTTTTGTGCCAGAGGTAAGGGCCATCCGTTCGCGCGATTATAGTCCTGCGCAGCACGTTGCGGAAAAGACTGGTGCGACGACTCTGAACGGATTGTCGGCAATGGGGAAGTAATCGCGGAACTCAGCTTCCTGGAGGGTGAACCATCTCCCGCCGTGCTCCAGCGCTTCGCTCGCGGTCCAGAAATGGCGATCTGGGAAGTGACAGGCGAGATTACTGGATGGTCAGCCAACCGGAAATTTGCCGGTTCCTTCAGTATTGGCCGTGAAGGATGGGGGCAGTCGGCCATGCGTCTTGAAAGGGGCGGGGCCCGGAGCAAACGGCACGTCATTTACTCTAGACTGTTGTGTATGGGCAAGAAAACTCCCGGAACCCTCGGTTCCAAGGGTTCGGCAGTACATTTCCAGTACAATTTTTTGGGATTTTACGTAAGCGGTTGGAAACTCAGGGCAAAAGAATGGCTCCTCAGGTAGGACTCGAACCTACAACCCTCCGGTTAACAGCCGGATGCTCTGCCATTGAGCTACTGAGGAGTGGGAGCGCGCTTGCTTGCGTGCTTGCATTGTCAACAAAATCATATCAGAGGCAGCAACGGATTGGAAACTCGCATGCGTCGTAAACTCGCGCTTCAGGCTTGCGCTTCAGCAGCGTGTCGAACGATCGGTACGCGGCTGCTTCATCGCACCGGCCCAACTCCGATTCTCTCCTGAGAGGCGCCGATATTATTCTTTTCAATCGTGGGCCGAGGATCACCTTGCGTCGTCGCGGTTGCCGAGAGGTCGCGTCCGTCCGGCCACTGCCTTGCTGACCTAATCCTCGGCGGTTCGTCCACAACAAGAGTGAGGTGTTCATGCTGGGAGGTTCGCGCTTGCTGACTGCTTTCCTTATTCTTCTTGCCGATGCGGCTGCCCTCGGCTATGCGGAGGATTCCAGGGCCGGGGATTCCACCTCTCCTTCCGTTCAGGCCGGTCCTCCAAAAGCCAAAGTTGCCCCGGTCGAGGACGCTGTCCAAGGACACAGAATCATCGATCGCTACCGCTATTTGGAAAACCCGAACGATCCCGACACCAAGCTCTACGTCAAGCAGGAACTCAGCTACACGCGCTCCATCCTTGACCCTCTGCCCGGACGCGACAAGATCAACGCGCGTCTTTCGCAATTGCTTGAGATTGGTGCCGTCGGAACTCCGCAGATGGGTGGCAAGTATTACTTCCATACCCGCCGCGACGGCAACCAGAACCAGCCTATCCTTAAATATGTGCGCGACAGCTTGAACGGCGAAGATCGCGCGCTGCTCGACGTCAACAAGATGTCCGCCGACGGCACCGTAGCGCTTGACTGGTGGTACCCGTCGGAAGACGGTAAGTACGTGGCCCACGGAACGTCCGCCAGCGGATCGGAAGAGAGCACGCTCCACATCGTCCAGAGCGCGACCGACAAAGTGTTGCCCGATACCAGCGAGCGCACCCGCTTCGCCAGCCTGGCCTGGATGAAGGACAGCTCCGTTTTCTACTACGCCCGCAATCCCAAGAAAGGCGAGGTCTCGGACGGAGAAGAGGTTTACCACGTCAAGGTTTTCTACCACCAGATCGGAAGCGATCCCGGCAAAGATCCACTCATCTTTGGCGAAGGCCGCAGTCCGCAGGACGAACCCAGTGTCACTCTTCCCGGAGACGACCGCTGACTGCTGATTAATGTTGGGGAAGGCTGGACGAAGACGGAGATGTATTTGAAAGATCTCCAGTCGAAAAATCCTAGGCTCGAAATTACTACCGGCAAAGATTTCCTTTACGGCGCCGACTTCTTTGAGAGCAAACTCTGAATCACCACTAACGAAGACGCGCCCCACTATCGCGTCTTTGTCACCGACGCGGACAACGCCAAGCGCGAAAACTGGAAAGAAATAATCCCGCAGTCGGACGCCATGTTGCAGGGCGCGAGCGTGACCGGCGGCAAGCGCCTGGCGCAGTACGAACACAACGCGACTTCCGAACTGAAGCTGTTCGGGCTCGACGGCAAGAAGCGTGCCGACATTCTTCTGCCCACCATCGGAAGTGTTTTCAGCGCCTCCGGCCGGTATGACCGCAACGAAATCTTTTTCGGATTCCAGTCCTTCACCGTGCCGCCCTCGATCTACCGCGTCGATTTGACAAGCGTGAAAAGCGCGCTCTGGGCGAAGGTCGACGCGCCTGCCATCGATCCTTCCGCCTATGACGTCCAGCAGGTTTGGTACACCTCGAAAGACGGCACGAAGATCCCGATGTTTGTCGTCGGCAAGAAGGGAATCGAGAAGAATGACAAGAACCCCACGCTGCTGACCGGCTATGGCGGTTTCGACATCTCAATGACACCGGCTTTCAACCGCAGCATGTATCTCTGGATGGAGCATGGCGGTATTTACGCGGTCGCCAACCTGCGCGGCGGCGCCGAGTTCGGCGAAGACTGGCATCGCGCTGGCATGCTCGATAAAAAACAGAACGTCTTCGACGACTTCATCGCCGCCGGCGAATATCTCATCGCGCAGAAATACACCGGTAAAGATCACGTCGCCATTCAAGGCGGCTCGAATGGCGGCCTACTGATGGGTGCGATGATTACTCAGCGCCCCGATCTTTTCCGTGCGGTAGTGTGCCAGGTTCCGCTGCTGGATATGCTGCGCTATCAGAACTTCCAGATCGCAAAACTTTGGATCCCGGAGTACGGTTCCGCCGAAGACGCCAAGCAGTTCGACTGGCTCTACGCTTACTCGGCCTATCACCACGTGAAGCCGGGTCAGGAGTATCCCGCCATTCTCTTTATGACGGGCGATACGGATACGCGCGTCGATCCCATGCACGCCAAGAAAATGGCCGCGCTCATGCAAACCGAGGCCAAGAATGGTGCCAGCCGGCAAAAGCCGATCCTGCTGCGCATCGAGACCAAAGCAGGACACGGGCAAGGCAAGCCGGTCACCAAGCAGATCGAAGAGAGCGCCGATATGTACTCGTTCCTGTTCTGGCAGCTGGGGGTCAAACCGTGATTGTGGAGGGACGGGCGTCCCGCCCGTCCAATCCGAGCGAAGCTCGGCAGGATTCTCAGGTAGCGCCGGCGTCCAGTTCCCGCTGTGCTCCCCTGTACCCTCTGTGGTTAAATGATCTCGGTGACCACCGACCCGAAAATCCGCGTTCTAGTCGCGAAGCCCGGCCTCGACGGCCACGACCGCGGCGCCAAGGTCATCGCTCGCGCCCTCCGCGATGCTGGCATGGAGGTCATCTACACCGGCCTGCGCCAGACGCCGGAGATGATCGTCAGCGCCTCGCTTCAGGAAGACGTCCAAGTCATCGGGCTCTCGATTCTCTCGGGCGCGCACAACGCCATCGTTCCGCGCGTGATGGACCTGCTGAAGCAAAATAAAATGGACGACGTGCTGGTGCTGGTCGGCGGCATTATCCCGGATCAGGATATCGAGGGCCTCAAGAAAATCGGCGTCGCCGGAATCTTCCAGCCAGGCACCCCGATGGACGACATCGTTAAGTTCATCCGCGAGCATGTAAAGCCGCACGGCGTGCCGGCCGTTTAGGCTTGCCGCGTCTCGTTGTGTGCTCGCGCTACAGCACCAGGGACCAGCTCAGAAACGCCCACATCCAAACCAAATTCAGGAATCCGAAGGCCACGACATAGAAACTGAATTGCTTCCAGTTCCAGCGGCGCTGCGCGTAATTCCCCAGAGCGAGGAAAGCGGGGTAGACCGGGAGCAGATAGCGAACAGCACCGACCGCTGGCCGCCCCGCATACAGCAACATCTGCAGAATCACCGCTAGGGCGAAGAGTTTGTCTTCGAGACGGACTTCGTCGCGCAGGCTGAGCGCCACAACCAGGACGATCAGACCGAGCCTGATCGCCAGCAGTACATCGTGCTGTGCTACGGGCATTCGCACCGATTCCCACACACCCACCCACGGCGGAGCCAGAGCCATTCCCTGGTACAGCCGGTACGCTTCCACGACCGACAGACGTCCCGACCAGCGGAGCCAGCCCCAATAACCCAGCAAACCCAGGGGCGTGAGAAACGCGACCAACGATGCGGCGCGCCGGCTCCGCAACGCGAGGACGCACAGGGGAACCGCCGCCAGTACGCCCGAGGGTCGACCTAATCCCGCGAGGAACCCGCACAGTGCTGCCGGCCACCATCGGCCCGCTCGCGCGAAAACCACCGCCCACACGATGAGCGCTATTGTCGAAGATTCCGCATATCCCGCGAAGAGGGCAAAGCTGGCAGGCCAGACCGCCGCCAGGAGCAGCATGCGGACGCGTCCTGTCCCCGTCAGGCTGGAATCGGCGAGACGCAGCAATCCCCAAAAGAAAAAAAACGCCGCCGCCGTCGACACGACTAGGGCCGCCGCGGTTGCGGGTATGAACCAACTCACTACCCGAATCGCCACCGGATACAGCGGATAGAAAATCACCGCCATGGGCAGATCGTATCCGCGCTCGGCGATCCGCAAATACCAGAGCGTATCGAACCGCTGCCAAACCCCAAGCAACGCATAATGCAGACCGTGTGGCGCCGGGAGGTTCTCGGTGAGCGCATTGCTTTGAATCAAACCCGCGTCTGGATGCACAAACACTGCCGCGGCCGCCGCGACGCCGGTATAAACGGCACGTAACGCCGCCGTGATCGCGAAAGCGATTTGCCAATCCGCTCGCGGATCCAGCTTGCGCACTCCTTGTCCATCCTCCACAACGAACTCCGCAGCTGAGTCTATCAGCGAAATCCCTCCACTCCACCCCTCGCCCCGCTGGTATAGTAAGTAGTTTCGAACCGAACCCTCATGCGCGAACGTATCGAGTCTACCGCTCTCTCCATCAGCAACGTCCTCTCCACCAAAATTGACCCCAGCTCTCTTCGCTTCGAGTCCAACATGCGCGCGGTCGCCGAACTCGTCGCCCAGGTGCGCAACGAGGAGGAAAAAATCCGCGAAGGCGGAGGCGCCAAAGCCATCGAAGCCCAGCACGCCAAATCGCGCCTCACCGCCCGCGAGCGCATCAACATTCTCGCCGACCCCGGCACTTTCTTCGAACTCGGCCTCTATGCCGCGCACAAAATGTACGAAGAATGGGGAGGCGCCGCTGCCGCTGGCGTCATCACCGGACTCGCCCGCATCAACTCGCGCCTGGTCATGCTCATCGTCAACGACGCCACCGTCAAAGCCGGCTCCTTTTTCCCCATGACCGCGAAGAAGGTCATCCGCGCGCAAAACATCGCCATCGAAAATCACATCCCGACCATCTACCTCGTCGACTCGGCCGGAGTTTTCCTCCCCCTGCAAGAAGACGTCTTCCCCGACACCGACGATTTTGGCCGCGTCTTCCGCAACAACGCCGTGATGTCGGCGATGGGCATTCCGCAGATTGCCGCCATTATGGGCATGTGCGTGGCCGGTGGCGGATATCTCCCTGTGATGTGCGACCACGTCCTCATGACCGACGGTAGCGGCCTGTTCCTCGCCGGCCCCGCGCTCGTGCAAGCCGCGATCGGCCAGAAAGTTACCCCCGAAGAATTAGGCGGCGCCGCCATGCACGCCGCCATCAGCGGCACCGTCGATTTTCGCGAACCCAACGACGAAGCCTGCCTCGCCCGCATCCGTTCGCTCGTTGACAAATGTGGATACCGCCGCCAGTCCCTCTGGGACCGCAAAAAGCCCGTGGACCCGGCAATGTCGGCGGAAGAAATTTACGGTGTCTACGACGCCTCGCCCGCGCGCCCCTACGACATGAAGGAAATTCTCGCGCGCATAGCGGACGAAAGCCGCTTCGACGAGTACAAGCCCGAGTACGGCAAAACGCTGATCTGCGGCTACGCTCGCATTGGAGGCTTCGCCGTCGGCATCGTCGCCAACCAGAAACTCCACGCGCATCAGACCGACCACGAAGGCCACAAGCGCATCGAGTTCGGCGGCGTCATCTACACCGAGTCCGCCGAAAAGGTCGCCCGCTTCATCATGGACTGCAACCAGAACTTGATCCCGCTAGTCTTTTTCCACGATGTCAACGGCTTCATGGTGGGACGCGATGCCGAGTGGAGCGGCATCATCAAGGCAGGAGCGAAGATGGTGAATGCGGTGTCGAACTCCGTCGTGCCCAAGATTGCCGTGATCGTTGGCGGTTCTTTCGGCGCCGGACACTACGCCATGTGCGGCAAAGCCTTCGATCCGCGTTTTGTTTTCGCCTGGCCGACCGCGAAATACGCGGTGATGAGCGGAGACTCCGCCGCCGGCACGCTAGTGGAAATCAAAGTGAAGCAACTGGAACGCAGCGGCAAAAAATTGACCGAAGAAGAAAAAAAAGAACTTTCCGATTCCGTCACCAAGACCTACGAAGAACAAACCGACCCTCGCTACGGCGCCGCCCGTCTCTGGATCGACAAAATCATCGACCCCATGGAAACCCGCCAAGCCATCACGCAAGCGCTCGAAGCCGCGTCGCTGAACCCGGATGTGCCCGAGTTCAAATTGGGAGTCTTGCAAACGTAGAATCGGGTGATCGGATCATCGGGTCATCGGATGATCTGAAAAACTCCGATGGCCCGATGACCCCATTTCTCAACTGACGCATGAGCGATTTTGTAAAACTCGTCGAATGCCCCCGCGATGCCTGGCAAGGCCTCAAAGGGCAGATCCCCGCCGATCTCAAGACAAACTATCTCCAGGCTCTAATTTCCGCTGGCTTTAAGAACATCGATGCTGTCAGCTTCGTCTCTCCCAACGTCGTCCCCCAGATGGCCGACTCCGAAGAAGTTCTGAAAGAACTCGACCCGCCCGACGACGTGGAAATCATCGGCATCGTGGTCAACGAAAAAGGCGCGCAGCGAGCGATTGCGACCAACGCCGTGCGCACCCTGGGTTTCCCGTACTCGATCTCGCCAACTTTTCTTCAGAACAATCAACGGCAGACTCTCGAAGACGCTATCGAGGAACTGGAAAAAATTGAGAAGAAAGCCGACGAGGCCGGGCTCGAAACCGTCGTCTACATTTCGATGGCCTTCGGCAACTCTTATGGCGACCCTTGGAGCGTAGACGAGGTCGTCGAAGCCGTTGGCTTACTTGAGTTGCAGGAGATTCGCATGATTTCGCTAGCCGATACCGTGGGATTGGCGCCGCCCGAGAAGATTAAGGAAGTAGTTTCCGCCGTGATGGCGAAATACGATTACCTGGAAATCGGAGTCCACCTGCACAGCCGTCCCGACCAAGCCTCCGCTAAAATCATCGCAGCTTATGAAGCCGGCTGCCGCCGCTTCGATTCCACCATCGGAGGTTTAGGCGGATGCCCCTTCGCGCAGGATGACTTAGTCGGGAATATTCCCACGGAAACGGTCATCGAAACCCTGCGCAAACGCGGCGCGCAGTTGCCGCCGCTAAAGCCCTTGGGCGCACTGTTGAGAGCGACGGCCGAGATCGGCGCGAGGTACAAAGCTTCAACGGACGCGGACTGAGGTGCTGAGAACCGCAATGAATTACAAAACACTCCAACTCGCCTTCGACTCCGGCATCGCCACCCTCACCCTTAACCGGCCCGACAAGCGCAACGCCGTCAGCTACGAACTTATCGACGATCTAACTCGCGCTCTGGAGGAAGCGAGTAACTCGACCGCTCAAATCCTGATCTTAACCGGGGCAGGGAAGGCATTCTGTTCCGGCATGGACCTCGACAACCTGAAAGGCCTGATCGGTCGTACGCCCGAGCAAAATCTCGAAGACTCGCGGACCATGGCCGGCCTGTTTCGTTCGCTCTATGAATTTCCCAAACCGACGATTGCCGCGGTCAACGGCGCGGCCATCGCCGGAGGCGCGGGGCTCGCCCTGCTCTGCGACTTCACGCTTGCCGTGCCGGACGCCAAGTTTGGCTACACCGAAGTCCGGATCGGATTCGTGCCCGCCATCGTTTTGACTTTTCTGCTGCGCCAGGTTGGCGAAAAAATCGCCCGCGACCTCCTGCTTACGGGCCGTATCTTCGACGCACCGGAAGCCCTGACAATGGGCCTGATCAACGAAATCGTTCCTGCGGAAAGATTGCTCGACCGCGCCCGTGAACTCGCCCGCCAGTTGGCGGAGAACAGTCCGCTTTCGCTCTTCTATACGAAGCGCCTGCTGACCGATCACGCGCGTGCGGAACTCGATTCGCAGATTGAAGCCGCCATCCACGAAAATGCCGGCATCCGCGAGAGCGACGATTTCCGCGAAGGGATTGAATCGTTCCTCGAAAAGCGCAAGCCAAAATGGACGGGCCGATGAGTAAATCCGATACATCGATATCTATCAATGTAAAACACGCGGCGACAGTAAATGAAACTCGTATCCGGGTTCGCTATGCGGACACCGACCAGATGGGCGTCGTTTATCACGCTAATCATTTCATCTGGTTTGAAGTGGGACGCGTGGAACTCCTCCGCCAGTTCGGCTTCAGTTATAAAGATATGGAGCGCGAAGACGGCTGCTTCATCGCCGTAATCGATGCCCGCTGCCGCTACAAGGCTCCCGTGCACTATGATGACGAGGTCATCGTGCGCACGTACCTGAAACATGTCCGGGAGAAGGTGCTCCGCTTCGGATATGAACTGCGAAGGACGGAGAGTGGCGAGTTGCTGGCCGAAGGCGAGACCACGCACATCGTCGCCAATGCGCAGATGAAAACTCGTACGCTACCCGAGAAGTATATGAGGGTGTTCCGAGCCGCGGTCGGCAAGAAGAATGTCGAGGCGAGTTCGTAGCCAGAACGAACGACGAACAGCGAACGACTGACGACTAACGACTGACGACCAGGCACTAACTGTGAAAGCTCTGCACATCAACGGAAACGATCTCACGCTTGAAGCCGTGCGCGAAGTAGCGCACATCGAAGTCCGCCGCCCCGTCCTCCTCGATCCCGACGCGCGCGAGGCCGTGGACCGCGCCCGCGCCGTCGTCGACGCGCTCGTCGCCAGCAATGAACTTTCTTACGCGATCACGACTGGCGTCGGCAAGCTGAGCGATGTGCGCATCGCCGGCGATCAAGTCTGCGAACTGCAAGTCAATCTCGTGCGCTCGCACGCCGTCGGCGTGGGCGCGCCGCTTGCCATCTCCGACACGCGCGCCATGATGCTGCTGCGCGCCAACTCGCTCGCGAAAGGCAATTCGGGCGTGCGCGCCATCGTCATCGACACCATCTGCGAGATGCTCAATCGCGGCGTGACTCCGATGGTCCCGTCGCAGGGAAGCGTCGGCGCGAGCGGCGATCTTGCGCCGCTGGCGCACCTGGCGCTGGCATTGATCGGTGAAGGCGAATGCTTTGACGAAAAAGGCGTGCGCGTCGCAAGTGCCGAAGCGTTGAAGCGCGCACAAATCAAGCCCCTGGTGCTCGAAGCGAAAGAAGCGGTGTCGCTCATCAATGGCACACAGGCCATGTTGGCCATTGGCACTCTGATGCTGCTCGCCGCGGAGACGCTGGTTGACACCGCAGACGTCATCGGCGCGATGGCGTGCGATGCGCTTCAGGGAACCGTCGTCGCCTTCGACGAGCGCATCCAAACCGCCCGCCCTCATGCCGGACAAACCAAGACCGCGGCGAACCTGCGCCGTCTGCTCGAACAAAGCGAGATCCGCGACTCGCATCGCAACTGCGGCCGAGTCCAGGATGCCTATTCGTTGCGCTGTATCCCGCAGGTGCATGGCGCGGTGCGCGACACGCTCGCCCATTGCCGCGCGGTATTTGAGACCGAGGCGAACTCGGCCGTCGATAACCCGCTGGTATTCGTGAAGAATCTGAAGGCGATGGACGGCGAGGGCGACGTGCTCTCCGGCGGAAACTTTCACGGCGAGCCGCTCGCGTTCGCGCTCGACTTTCTCGCGATTGCTTTGAGCGTGCTGGCCGGCATCAGCGAGCGGCGGCTGGAGCGCATGGTGAACCCCTCGCTCAGTGAAGGGTTGCCGCTGTTTCTCGCGTCGGGCGCGGGCATGAACTCCGGCTTCATGATGCCGCAAGTGACCGCAGCCGCGCTGGTGAGCGAGAACAAAGTGCTGGCGCATCCCGCATCGGTCGATTCGATTACGACGTCGGGAAATAAGGAAGACTTCGTCTCGATGGGTATGACCGCGGCGAACAAGCTGAAGAAGGTGGTTGAGAACACGCGCAACACGCTGGCCATCGAAGCCATGGCGGCGGCGCAGGCGCTCGATTTCCTTGCGCCGCTAAAGACTTCCAAGCCCTTGCAGCAGGCGCACGCGGCGATCCGCGGAGTGTGCGCGACGATGGAGAAAGACCGCGTGATGTACCAGGATTTTGCGCGCATCGCGGAGTTGATCGCCAGCGGGAAGATAGCCGAGGTGTTCCGGTAAACATAGTGCGATAAACAATGCGCTCTCATCCCTGCGAAACTCCTGCTTAGGCGGACTTGGCTGCGGATCCATCCAACCCCAGTTCGCGTGCGATCGTCTTCATCGCTTCGATGCAGAAAGCGATGTGCTCTTCAAGGTCTATCCCGAGATCGGCGGCGCCAGCGATGATGTCTTCGCGGTGGACGTTGCGGGCGAAGGCTTTGTCCTTCATTTTTTTGCGGACGGACTTGGCTTCGACTTCGGCAAGCGATTTTCCCGGTTTGACGAGAGCGCAGGCGGTGATGAATCCGGTGAGTTCATCGCAGGCGAAGAGGGTCTTTTCCATGGGTGAGAGGCGCGCGACGCCGGTGTACTCGGCGTGCGACATGATGGCGCGGCGCACTTCCTCGGAATAACCGCGGTCGTTCAGAATTTCGGAGCCTTTGTAGGGGTGGTCTTCGGCGCTCGGATATTTCTCATAATCGAAGTCATGAAGGAGGCCGACCATGCCCCACAATTCTCCATCGGCTCCAGCTTTGCAGGCGTAAGCGCGCATGCAAGCCTCCACTGCGAGCGCATGTTTTCGAAGACTTTCCGATTGGGTGAACTCAGTTAGTAAACACCACGCGGTGTCGCGTTGATTCATGGTTTTGTACCTGTTTTCTGTCCATCTCCGCCGCCCAATTATGGCTTTGATTAGATGAGCGCTTTGTTTTCTCCCACTTTTGTCTTGACTTTCACAGGCCCGATGCAGCAGATTACGCTGTAGTTGGTTTTGAGAGTAGCCCACGCTCTGGCACTCGCAAACCCTGCATGGCTACCACACTTGCTCCCGTGGATTCACGGGAGGTCGTACGCTGCGACCATTGTCTCTTGGTGCAATTCCGCACATCAAATAGTCTCTGCCGCCGTTGCCATCTTTCATTGGATGAGGACGAGGCGGAGCTCGCCGCTATGACTCCGGCGCCAGAAGTGGTGCCGATCAACCTCCATTCTAACGGGCGGGGGCATCTGAAGCTGGCGCACTCGATCCGCTCGCTGCGGCTGCGCAATGGTTTGAGCCAGCGGCAGCTTGCGCTGCGCATGGCAGTGCCGCGGACCTACGTGTCCAAAATCGAAAACGAGAAGGCGACGCCAACACTGTCTTCGCTGGAGCGGCTGGCGAGGGCGCTCGAGGTAAGTGTGCCGGATCTGCTCTCCGGTGGAGAACGAAACCGGCAGGAGGAAGTTCGCGAATTGATGGAAGATCAGTTCGTGGCCGAGGTTTTGCCGTACCTGTCACATCTGAACGGGATGCAGATGTCGAGCATTTTGGCGCAGGTGCGAGACTTGACGGTGCGGCCGCGACGAAGCGCGTAGGCTAGCTGCCGACTTCTGGCTGCGAGCTGCGAGCTGCGAGCTGCGAGCGAGACGGAGTGTAAGCCGCGTCTCTGTCGGTCGAGTAAACGATCAGATTTTTATCCGGGCACACAACCAACTGGACAGCCGGGGCTTTCGGGCTCCGGCTTTTTTACGACCCGTACGCATGTAGTGCGCTCTGTATGCGGAGGATGCGCAGAGCCTTGCGCAGCTCAGGGGGCTTTTGCGCAATAGTTTGCATGTTATCCGGATATTTTTTGAAAATGCGCTGGTTTCCACAGTCTTTTCCAATCGAAGGATGAGCCTAAAGGGGAGCCTGGACGGTGGCGGAGGAAAGCTCCTTTCTGGATTGGATTCTGAGAAAGTCTAGCAGCCGCAGCCGGGGCGGTGGGAATGTGGAAAGCGC
>Ga0208937_1000439_pt1 | contig 33220 bp, 30 predicted proteins | sample June2015DPH_11_5_FD_184705 | JGI IMG/M metagenome (GOLD analysis project Ga0208937, IMG submission 184705) | Peatland microbial communities from SPRUCE experiment site at the Marcell Experimental Forest, Minnesota, USA - June2015DPH_11_40... | ecosystem: Environmental > Terrestrial > Soil >...
TCGCCGCGGCCGTTTCTACGGTTTCGGCGGCCGTCACGGCCTGGGCGGACGGGGCGGCATGGATCCCGACGACATGCGCGCCGGGCGCATGCTGGCGCAGGGCGACCTGCGGCTGATCGCGCTCGCCTTGATCGCCGAAGCGCCGCGCCACGGCTACGAAATCATCAAGCTGGTCGAGGAAAAAACCGCCGACTGGTACAGCCCGAGCCCCGGCATCGTCTATCCGACGCTGACCTATCTCGAGGAAGCCGGCTACGTCACCGCCAGCACCGAAGGCAGCAAGAAGCTTTACACCATCACCGAGGACGGCCGCGCCTATCTCACGGCCAATCGCGATCTCGTCGACGTGGTGCTCGACCGGCTGACGGCGCTCGGCGAACGGGTGAACCGCTGGCGGCGCGCCGCGCGCGGCGAGCGCGACAATCGCCGCACCTTGCCGCCGCTGACGGAGGCGGCGCTTGATCATTTGCGCGAGACCATCGCCAAGCGCCTCGAAGGCGATGCCGAAGCCGAGGCGCACTTGGTCGAGATTTTGGCGCGCGCGTCGGCCGATCTGCAGCGGAAGTAACGCTGCCGCTCAAACCGGGACTCTGACGGTCGCGCGCAAGCCGCCGAGCGGCGAATCGCCGAGCGTGATGTCGCCGCCATGGGAGCGCGCGATGTCGCGGGCGATGGCGAGGCCCAAGCCGGTGCCGCCTTCATCCTGATTGCGCGCGTCGTCGAGGCGCAGGAACGGCTTGAACACATCCTCACGCAGCGACGGCGGGATGCCCGGCCCGTCATCGTCCACCGTCACCGTAAGCCAGCGGTGATCGCGATGCCCGGTGATTGCCACCGTCGACGCATATCGCGTCGCGTTGGAAACGAGATTGGCGAGACAACGCTTGAATGCCGCCGGCCGCACCGTGACTTCCGGCTGGCCGTGGAAGGTGGCGCTGGCGCGCTGGCCGTGGCGCTCGGTATCGAGCTTGAGCTCCTCGAGCATGGCGGCCATATCGGTCGGCGCCGATTGCTCGCCCAGATCGCCGCGCGCAAAGGCCAGGTAGGCTTCGAGCATACCCGCCATTTCGTCGACGTCCTTCTTGATCGCATCCAATTCCGGGCCGTCGCCGAGCAAGGCCAGTTCGAGCTTGAAACGCGTCAGCACCGTGCGCAGATCATGCGATACGCCGGCCAGCATGGTGGTGCGCTGTTCGATCGCGCGCTCGACGCGGGTTTTCATTTCCAGGAAGGCAGCCGCCGCACGCCGCACCTCGCGGGCGCCGCGGGGTCGGAAATTCGGCGCTTCGCGGCCCTTGCCAAAGGCCTCGGCGGCGTCGGCCAGCCGCACGATCGGCCGGATCTGGTTGCGCAGGAACAGGATGGCGATGGTCAGCACCACCAGCGAGGTCGCCACCATCCACAACAGGAATATCCACGAATTGAAATCGTAAGCGTCGGCACGGCGTACAAAGACCCGCATCACGGTGTCGTCGAGCTTGATGCGCACTTCCAGGATCGAGGAGCGGCCGACGGTGTCGATCCAAAACGGTAACCCGATCTGTTTGCGAATCTGGTCCGAGAGAGCCACGTCGAGCTGCGAGAAGAACGGCTTCGGTCCGGGCGGCGGCAATTGCGTCTCCGGCAGAAAATCGACTACCAGGCCGAGCCGATCCTGCGCGATGCGGCGCAGCTGTGCGCGGTCGCCCTGCGGATAGGTCTTGTAGACGTCGATCAGCGTCGCGATCTCCTGCGTCACCGCCGAAGACAGGTAATAGGTGACCACGCTCCGCTGCCGCTCCACGAACAGGAAAGCGACCACCGATTGCAGCACCACCATGGGCATGATGATGATCAAGAGCGCGCGGGCATAAAGCCCTTTCGGCAGCATCAGCTTGAGCGAGTGGGTGAAGCGGCTCCACGGGCCGGTGACGGGGGCCGCGACCGAGCGGGTGGCCGTCGCGGCGGCGTTCGCCGCGCTCAGCAGGTGGCTTGCGGCGCTGCGCAGGCGGCCGATGCCGTCGTCTAAACTGGACATGGTGCCGCTCACGGCGCCGCGACCAGGCGGTAGCCGAAGCCGCGCACCGTCTGGACGATCAGCGGATTGGCGGGATCGTCTTCGATCTTGCGGCGCAGCCGGTTGACCTGCACGTCCACGGTGCGCTCGCTGACGCTGTCGCCGTTGCCGGCAAGCGCCTGCCGCGGGACGGTCTCGCCGACGCTCATGGCAAGCACGCGCAGCATCTCGCGCTCGCGGTCGGTGAGGCGGATGATTTCTTCACCGCGGCGCAGCTCGCCGCGCGCGAAGTGGAATACGAACGGACCGAAGCGCACCGATTCGGCGGGCGGCGCGCTCGGCGGCCGGACGCGACGCAGAATGCTGGCAACGCGCAACGACAGCTCGCGCGGCTCGAACGGTTTCGCCAGATAATCGTCGGCGCCCATTTCCAGGCCCTTGATGCGGCTCTCCTTCTCGTCGCGCGCCGTGAGCATGAGGATCGGCACCGCCGATCCGGCGCGGATCGCGCGGGCCAGATCAAAGCCGTTTTCGCCCGGCATCATCACATCGAGGATCAGCAGATCGAAGTTGAGGCTTTCCAGCTTGGCGCGCGCCTCCCGCGCCGTCTCGGCGGTGGTGACGCGGTAGCCCTCGGCGACCAGGAAACGCGACAGCAGCGCGCGGATGCGGCGATCATCATCGACGACGAGCAGGTGCGGCGCGTCATCGGCCGGATTCGCGTTCGGCGTCGTCATGAGACTCCATCTCGGCCGTGCAGCCGCACGCGGTCGGCGCGCGCGATCAGACGCAGGACGCTTTCGCGATCCTCGGCGCCGATCATGCCGGCGAGAAAGCGCCGCACCGTTTCGCGGCCACCGGGCCCGAGCTCGTCGAGCACGCGTCCGATGCGCGCGGTCTGCAGCGCGGTGAGCTTCATCGCCAGCGCCTCTCCGGCGGAACTCGCGTAAAGCAGCCGCTGGCGGCGATCGTCGGCGCCTTCTTTTTGCACGACATAGCCTTCATCGATCAGCTGCTTGAGGACGCGACCGAGCGATTGCTTGGTGATTTTCAGGACATCGAGCAGGTCGGCGACCTTGATCCCGGGATTGCGGTTGACGAAGTGCAGGACGCGGTGGTGGGCGCGGCCGAAGCCGAGCTTATCCAGCACCTGGTCCGGATCGCTGACGAAATCGCGATAAGCGAAGAACAAAAGCTCGATAAGGTCCCAGCACGGTTCGCCTGCCGCCGCCGCGGGCTCGATCGGCCCGGCGGCGGAGCGGGTTTTACCCGGCGTCGTGATGCTGATGTCGGCCATTATGTCAGCTATATTGACATATTTCCGTTTGATTGTTACCCCAAAAGCGCGTTTGTCGTGGCAGCATCGTTCTTGGCTTGCCCAAGCACGAATTGCCTGGGCGCCGAAGGGTGCTCTCGTAGGGCGGCCGCGAACATACCGGGAGTTTGTTCCCGAAGCAAAAGCCCAAGGTCCGGCGCAAGACCCGGCGCAACGGCCAGGGAGGCATATCATGGCGGTGCCCTTCGACCAACGTTCCGACCTGATCTGGTTCGACGGCAAGCTCATTCCTACCGCCGAGTGCAAGATCAGCGTGCTGACGCACGGCCTCCACTACGCGAGCTGTGTGTTTGAAGGCGAACGCGCCTATGGCGGCGAGATTTTCCGGGGCAGCGAACATACCGAACGTCTCAAGCGCTCGGCGCAGCTGATGGATTTCGAGATTCCCTACAGCGTTGCCGAAATCGACGCCGCCAAGCGTCTTGTTCTGGAAAAGAATAATCAGAAAGACGCCTATGTGCGGCCGTTGGCCTGGCGCGGCTCCGAGCAGCTCGGCGTCTCGGCGCAGAACAACAAGATTCATCTCGCCATCGCCACCTGGGAATGGCCGAGCTATTTCGACCCAGCGCAGCGGCTCAAGGGCATTCGGCTCGATCTCGCCGTGTATCGCCGCCCCGACCCGAAAACCGCGCCGACGCTCGCCAAGGCGGCCGGCCTTTACATGATCTGCACCATCTCCAAGCATCGCGCCGAAAAGCGCGGCTTTGCCGATGCCATGATGCTCGACTGGCAGGGCCGCGTCGCCGAATGCACCGGCGCCAACATCTTCTTCATCAAGGACGGCAGGATCCACACGCCGATCGCCGATTGCTTCCTCGCCGGCATCACGCGAGCAACGACAATCGCCTTGGCGAAACGGCATAATATCGAAGTGATCGAGCGCCGCATCATGCCCGAGGAGCTGTCGAGCTTCTCCGAGTGCTTCATCACCGGGACCGCCGCCGAGGTGACCGCGGTTTCGCAAATCGCCGATTGGACGTTCACGCCCGGCCGCATCACCCAGCAATTGATGAACGACTACACCGCCGAGGTGCAACCGAAAGGCAAGGCCGCGGCAGCATAACTTGGCGGCGGCAGGTTGCCATGAACCTGGCGCTCTGGCTCGAACGCGCGGGATTGAGCCACGGCAATTGGCCGGCGCTCGGCTTGGGCTCCCGCGTCGTCAGAAATTATCGCGACGTCGCCGGCCGCGCGGCAAGGCTCGCCGCTTCGCTACGGCAGCGCTTCGGGCTTCAGCCCGGCGAGCGCGTCGCCATCGCCGCGAAGAATTGTCCGGACTATGTCGAGCTGATGTTCGGCATCTGGCATGGCGGCTTGGCCGCGGTGCCGGCCAACGCCAAACTGCACGGCCGCGAACTCGGCTATATCCTCGAGCACTCCGGCGCCCGCGTCTGCTTCGCTTCTGACGGGCTCGATGCCGAGATCGCCCCCTACGCGCCGGCGAGCCTCGAACGCCTGATCGCAATCGGCAGCCCTGCCTACGAGGCCCTGTTCACCGCCGATCCGGTCGGCGTCTGGCCGAGCCGCGGCGACGATCTCGCCTGGCTGTTCTACACCTCCGGAACCACCGGCCGGCCCAAGGGCGCCATGCTCAGCCATCGTGTGCTCGCCGCCGCGAGCCAGGCTTATGCCGCCGAAGTCGATCCGATTGCGCCGGGCGATCCGCTGCTGCACGCCGCGCCGATGAGCCACGGCTCCGGAATGTACATGATGGCGACCGTGGCGCGGCTCGGCGTCAACGTGGTGCCGGAATCGCATTCGTTCGATGCCGCGGAGGTGTTCGGCCTGTTCGACGCCTGGCCGCGCAGCTCGATGTTCGCCGCACCGACCATGGTGAAGCGGCTGGTCGAATGCCGCGCGTCCTGCAATCCGGATCATATCAGAACCATCATTTGGGGCGGCGCGCCGATGTACGTCGCCGACGCGCTCGAGGCCATCGAGCGGTTCGGCCCGCGCTTCGCCCAGATCTACGGCCAGGGCGAAGGCCCGATGACCATCACCACCTTGTCGAAGCAGGAGATCGCCGACCGCGATCATCCGCGCTGGCTTGACCGGCTGGCTTCAGCGGGCCGGCCTTACGCCTGCGTCGAGGTCATCGTCGCCGACGGCGACGATCGGCCGTTGCCTGCCGGCGAGGCGGGCGAGGTGCTGTGCCGCGGGGTGATCATGACCGGTTACTGGCGCAATCCCGAGGCGTCGGCGGCAACGCTGCGGGGCGGCTGGCTGCACACCGGCGACGTCGGCGCGTTCGATGCCGACGGCTATCTCACCCTCAAAGACCGCTCCAAGGACGTTATCATTTCCGGCGGGTCAAACATCTATCCGCGCGAGGTCGAGGAAGTGCTGCTGCAGCACACCCAAGTGCGCGAGGTCTCGGTGATCGGCAGGCCCGACCCGGAATGGGGCGAAGTCGTCGTCGCCTATGTGGTCGGTGAAGCCGACCGCGGCGAGCTCGACGCGCTGTGCCTCGACGGCATCGCCCGATTCAAGCGCCCGAAGGATTACGTGTTCGTCAGCGCGCTGCCGAAGAACAATTACGGCAAAATTCTCAAGACTGAGCTGCGCGAACGCGACGCCAGACAAATGACGGACCGCGCGAGGGTAAGCTAGCCCCCATGCCGTACGTAGCTTCCTGCCCACCATATGCTATCGTCCGGATGCTGGGACGCAGTTAAGGCCCGTGCGGCCGCCGCTCAAAGGCACGACAAACGATGAACCAGACCGTCCGCCCCCGCATCGTCGCTTCGGCCTGTCCGCACGACTGCCCTTCGACTTGCGCGCTGGAGGTCGAGGTCTTCGACCGGCATACGATCGGCCGCGTCCGCGGCGCGGAGGACAATGCCTATACGGCCGGCGTAATTTGCGCCAAGGTGGCGCGTTACGCCGAGCGTGTTCATCATCCCGACCGGCTGACGCGTCCGCTGCGGCGCACCGGCGCCAAGGGCAGCGGCCAATTTGCTCCGATCGCGTGGGACGACGCGCTCGACCTCGTCGCCGAGCAATTTGACCGCGCCGAACAGGCGCATGGCTCCGAGGCGGTGTGGCCCTACTACTATGCCGGCACCATGGGCTTCGTCATGCGCGACGGCATCAACCGCCTGCGGCATGCCAAGAAATATTCCGGCTTCCACTCCACCATCTGCGTCAATCCGGCCTGGACCGGTTTCATCGCCGGCACCGGCAAGCTTGCCGGCACCGATCCGCGCGAAATGGCGAAGTCCGATCTCGTGGTGATCTGGGGCACCAATGCGGTGAACACCCAGGTCAACGTGATGACCCACGCCACGCGCGCTCGCAAGGAGCGCGGCGCCAAGATCGTCGCTGTCGACATCTACATGAACGGCACCATGCGGCAGGCGGATCTGCCGGTGCTGATCCGGCCCGGCACCGACGGGGCGCTCGCCTGCGCGGTGATGCATTGCCTGTTCCGCGACGGCCGGGCCGACTGGGATTATCTCAATCGTTACACCGATGCGCCGCACGAGCTCGCCGAGCATTTGCGTACGCGCGGCCCCGAATGGGCGTCGCCGATCACCGGCTGTCCCGCCGCGACGATCGAAGCCTTTGCCCGCCTCGTCGGCGAGACCAAGCGCGCCTATTTCCGGCTCGGCTACGGCTTCTCGCGCTCGCGCAACGGCGTCGCCAACATGCATGCCGCAAGCTGCATCGCCGCGGTCACCGGCGCCTGGCGCTATGAAGGCGGCGGCGCTTTTCACCACAATGACGCGATCTTCCATCTCGACAAAAGCTTGATCGAAGGCAAGGACGCCGCCGATCCCTCGATCCGCATGCTCGATCAGTCGCGCATCGGCGCGATCCTGACTGGCGACAAGGACGCATTGCGCGGCGGGCCGCCGGTCAACGCGCTACTCATTCAGAACACCAATCCGGTTGCCGTCGCCCCCGAACAGGACGCGGTCAAGCGCGGCTTTGCGCGCGACGATTTGTTCGTGTGCGTGCACGAGCAGTTCATGACCGACACGGCGCAATTTGCCGACCTGGTGTTGCCCGCCACCATGTTCGTCGAGCACGACGACATCTATCTTGCCGGCGGCAGCCAATACCTGCTGCTCGGACCGAAGCTGATCGAGCCGCCCGGCGAATGCCGATCCAATCACGACGTGATCTGCGCGCTCGCCCGGCGGCTCGGTGCCGAACATCCGGGCTTCGCCATGACGCCGCGCCAGTTGATCGACTTAACACTGCAAAAATCCGGTTGGGGGACTCTGGCGGAGCTCGAGGCCAACCGCTGGATCGATTGCCAGCCGGATTTTGCCACCGCGCATTATCTCGACGGCTTTGCCTATCCGGACGGCAAGTTCCGCTTCAAGCCGGACTGGCCGACCGTGCCGTTCAGTCGCGCGCACGGCACGGTCCGCTCTGCCATGCCGTCATTGCCTGACCACTGGGACGTGATCGAAGAGGCGGATACCGAGCATCCGTTCCGTCTGGCGACGTCGCCGGCCCGCGACTTTCTCAATTCGAGCTTTACCGAAACGCCGACCTCGCTCGCCAAGGAGGGACGGCCCGAGGTGATGATCCATCCCGACGACGCGGCGCCGCTGGCGGTCGCCGACGGCGACGTAGTCACCCTCGGCAATCGGCGCGGCACGGTGCGGCTGCACGCGCGGCTGTTCGACGGCGTGCGCCGCGGCGTGCTGATCGCCGAGTCATTGTGGCCCAACAAGGCCTATGCCGACGGCCGCGGCATCAACACGCTGACCGGCGCCGACCCGATCGCGCCGTTCGGCGGCGCCGCCTTCCATGACAACAAGGTGTGGCTGCGGAAGCTGGCGCACTGACGCCCTTGGGATCTAATGCACCCGCACCGGGATGATTTCGACTGACAGCTGCACTTCGTCGCCAAGCCCGTAATAATAATAAGCCGGTTGTGAAACCAAGCGTAACAACAGGAACAGCCGAAAACGCAAACGCTTGAGCAAGCCCATCTTCCGCGACGGCAGCAGGTTTTCCTGCGAGGCATGCACGATCCACTGCCGCCGATCGGTCGGTAGGTCGATTTGTTTGTGCCGCGCCATCTCTTCCAGCAATCGCTCGACATTCGGCTCCTCCATGAAGCCGAAGCTCACCTCCACGGCGATGATGCCGCCTCTTTGGTGGTCGCGGTCGAAGACGGTGACACGATAGCGATTATCCCTGATGTAGGGGATCTTGGGGTGGGCGACTTCCACGAGGATCAAGTTCCGCGGCAGGATGCCGTGACGCTCCCACAACATCTGGATGATCGCCGGCGCGCGATCCGTCGGCAACCGCAGTTGGCTCGCCGCCATGACGACGGCGTTGCGTTCCATGAAAACCTTGCAGCCGCGATGGAGCTCGACCAGTTCCGCCATCGTCATCGTCGGCTTCGCGGAATAGGCCGCAAACGTTGCCTTGCGGCCCCAGCGCCAGGTCGTCATCACCAGAAACAAGACGGCGCCGACCGAAAGCGGGACGAATCCGCCCTCCAAGAACTTGAGCATGCACGCGACCAGGAAGGCAAGGTTGACCGCCAGCAGCACGCCCCACACCAGGCCGGTTTTGGTCGCTCCCCATTTCCAGTAAAGCCGGGCGATCGGAACCATCGCCAGCGAGGTGATGACCATGACGCCGGACACGGCGAGCCCATAGGCCGCCGCCAGCGCCGAGCTCGAGCCGAACGTGACGACAAGCAGGATGCAGCCGACAAAAAGCGACCAATTGATAAACGGGATATAGATCTGACCGGCATGCGCCTGATGGGTGTGCAGGAGATTGAGCCGCGGAAACAGGCCCAATCGGATGGCCTGTGACGCCAGCGAAAAGGCCGCCGAAATCAGCGCCTGCGACGCGATGATCGTGGCGACGGTGGCCAGCACGACCATCGGAAACAGCATCGACGACGGCACCAGACTGTAAAACAGCTTGCCCCCGGCGACCGGGGCGCCGGTCAGAAGATAGGCGCCCTGGCCGAGATAGTTGAGGATGAGCGCGGGAAAGACCACGGCAAACCAGCTCGCGCGGATCGGCGCCGCGCCGAAATGCCCGACATCGGCATACATCGCTTCGCCGCCGGTGATGACCAGCATCAAGGCGCTCAAAATCAGGAGCGCTTCGAACCAGCCGGCGTGCCGCAGAAACTCCAGGCCGTAAAGCGGGTTGAACGCCGCAAGAATTGCCGGGTGATGCCCGATCTGCCAGCCGCCGAGGCCGGCGATGACCACAAACCAGACCAGCAGAACGGGACCGAAGACGCCGCCGATTCCCGAAGCGCCCTTGAACTGGATCGCGAACAGCGCGGTCAGAAGTCCGATGGTGATCGGCACGACGATCTCCGCCAAGGCCGGAGTCGCAACTTGCAGTCCTTCCACAGCGGAGACAACGCTGATGGCGGGGGTGATCATGCCGTCGCCGAACAGCAATCCCGCTCCCAGCATCAGCGCCCACAGCAGCAACCTCATGCCGCGCTTCTTGTGTTCATGCAGCAGGCCGTAGAGCGCGAACAGGCCACCCTCGCCGTCGTTCTGCGCACGCAAGACGAAAATGGCGTATTTGATCGCGACGATGACGGTAATCGTCCAGATCACCAGCGAGACGCCGCCCAGTACCTCGGCAGGCGTCTGCGCGGCGCCGGCACGGCCGAGGAACAACGCATCCATGGCGTAGAGCGGCGACGTTCCGATATCGCCGTAGACGATGCCCAGCGCGCCGACGGTCAGCGCCGCGAAACTGCCGCGCGGCGCATGCGACGGCGCGATCGGCAGCGGCTGGGCTGCGGCTGGACCTTTGCGGTGCCGGCTCGAACTTTTCATAGAGCAAGGACCGGGCTGCGGATCGGCTGTCCCATCTTTATGCCGTCCTTATGGGAGTGGAGCAGCTCGGCCTCGCTAAATCACACAGCCGGTGGTGCGTTTGCTTAGGGATAAGGCAGCGACCCGGATTGAACTGCCTTGATGCAGATCAACGCAAACAATTGAATCAGCGCTGACCTGGGGGCGTTCTCGAGCCCCGAGTCTTATGTGCGAAGGGTCGGGAGGCTTGGAGCGGTGAGGAGTGTTGCGCTCTATTTTTATTGTGACTGCAGCAGCTTTCCGAGCTGCTGGAGAAGCTCGCCATAGCGCGCGAAGTTGCCGGCGGCATATTCCCGCTGCATCTCGCCGAACAGTGTGCGCGCGCGCTCCAGCATTTCGTTGCCCGTTCCCGGAGTGGGCGCACCGGCTGTGGTGGGCGCCGACGCACCTACGAGGAGGCGCTCTGCATCCATGAGCCTGCTCGCCCACTCGATCTTGCGGTCATCGGGCAACAGCTGGCCCAATACCACGCGGGCGAGCATCGGGATCTTGGTCTGCTCCGCCTCGATATAGACCGGCTCGATTATGATGAGCTGGTTGTCGACAAGCGGCAGCACAATGAGATTGCCGCGAATGACCCGCGAACCGTGCTGATCCCAAAGTGTGAGATCACCGGAGAACCGGCTGTCCGAGCTGATCCGTGATTCCACCTGTGCCGGGCCGTCGATGAAAGTCCCTTTGGGGAAGCGGAAAGCCACCATCTTCCCGTAGTTGTCGCCATCGGAGAGGCCCGCAAGCCAACCCGCCATCTGGTTCTTGCCGGCGACTGCCAAGGGCAACATGAGCAGAAACTCCGGCTTGTCGGAACCGGGCAGCTGCGTCATCACGTAATAGGGCAGCATCGCGATCTCGCTACTTCGATAAAGCTCGTGCGGGACCTCCCAGCGATCCTCGCGGTTGTAGAAGGTGGTCGGGTTGGTCATGTGGTAGGTGCCGTAGACCTCGGCCTGTACCGTGAAGATATCCTCCGGATAGCGGATATGCCGGCGCAGATTCTCCGGCATCTCGCGCGCGTCCTTGAAAAGTTCAGGCAGCACCTGCCGATAGGCGTTGATGATCGGATCGTGCCGGTCGAAGACGTAAAGCGTCACCGCGCCGTTATAGGCGTCGATCACCGCCTTTACGGAATTGCGCAGGTAGTTGTAGCCGCGGAAAGCGGGAAGTGATCCCTGATAGGCCTCGCTGTAAGGATAATTCTGCGACGTCGTATAGGCGTCGAGGATGTAGGAATAATGGTCCGTATCCGCGACGATGTAAGGATTGCGATCAAAGCTGAGGAACGGGGCCAGCGTCCGAGCTCGCTCGACGATATCCCGACGCAGCATCACCCGGCTCTCAGGCGTGAAATATCCCGAGATGAAAAGCCGCGGGCCGTCGAATTGGCGGGCAATGACCAGCTTGCGCCACAAGTTGGAGAGCAGGATTCCTCCTGTTCCCTGGTACACCGTCTCGGCGTTGGCTTGGCCTTGCGGGAAATCGAATTCCTTCTCGGTGGTGTGCACATAGACATGGTCTTCGGTGAGCTCGCCGAAATAAATCGCGCCGCGGGTCACCGCGAGGTCTTTCTTGGCCTCGATGGGAATGTCATGGGCCCAGAGGACCGGATTGCCCCTGGCGTCGATCTCGTTCACCGGGACCGCGACGACGCCATAGCCGTGAGTGTATTTGAGCGCGAGATTAACCCAAACCTGGGCGGGCGCGGGAAGCCGCGTAACATCGAGTTCGCGCGCCGTGATCATGACCTGCCGCTCGGCGCCGTCGATCGCATAGCGATCGATATCGACGCCGTGAAACGTGTAATAGGGCCGCAGGCCCTGGATTTGCTGCAGTTGCGGATCGAGCGCGCGCCAATCCCAGATGCGCGCGTCCTGCAGCGTCGCCGCATTCCTCGTCAAATCGGCAGCGGTCAGTGGCGTCGCGGAGACCGCAAATTCTCGTTCTTCGACCGAGGGTCCCTGCAGGTTGAAGGCCTGACGCGTGCCGGCGATGCTCCTGAGCAGATACGGCAATTCCAACGTGATCTGGTTCGGCCCCACATAGAGGTCCTCAATCGCGGTGGGGACCGCGAATGCTGCCACGACAAGCAGCACCAGCGCCGTGAACGGCGCGAGCCAATGCGACCGACGCATCAACAACCAGTTACGAATGCGCCGAAGGGCAGCGGCCAGCCCAAGAATCGACGCCGCCGCGAACCAACAGGCCACAATGAGGTCGTATCCGGGTAGCCAGAAATTGACGTCGGCATAAGAGGCGCCGGCCACGACCGTCGAGTGTCCGTCCACAACGAGGTGGTAGCGGGCCAAGAAGCGACTTATGCCGAGTGCGACGCATAGCAGTGCGCCGAGAATCATGCCCTGCCGTATCCAGCTCGCCCCATCCGCCCAGCTCGGTCCTGGCGACAGAAGAACGACGCTTCCATAGCGGTCAGAGGCTCTGCCGGGCGCCGGCCGATTGACGAACGCAGCCGTTCCACCGCGAGCCGCCAGTCCGATGCCCAGCCAAAGCGCAATCGCCAGGCAAAGGACCCCAATCACGATAGCGACGACGTCGTCGTAAAGCGGCAATGCCAGCAAGTAGAAAGAAAGATCTCTGTCGAACACAGGATCGACCACGCCGGTCGCCGTGGCGCCGAGGAACCGCATGAGCGGAATCCAGAGCGGGGTGGCGAAAAATCCGACCAGAGCCGCGAGCACAAATCCGACGATCCACGGCGCGCTTGCCGGAATCACTACATACCGCCGGCACAGCGCGCGCAGGTTGCCGCCGACAAACAGACCGACCGTCAGCAGCGCGACGAGGAAAATTGCCACGCGATATTCAAGCGACAGCCAATAGCGATGGCTCTGGCCCAATTCCGCAAACCAGTAGTTTTCGAGAGAGATGCCGAGCGCCGCCTCGAAGACGATGATCCCGAGCAAAGCAGCCAGTATGTAGGCGGCATCGCGATAGAGCCGGCGAACAAACGCAATGTGGTCGCCGCCTCGCCCTTGCATCAGGGTGCGGATCAGGGGCAGCGCCGCCCACACGAGCACAAACAGGTAAAGGACCTCGAACATCGATCTTCCCTCCGGATCAGGAAGGCGGCTGACACTCCGCGGATGCTACCGCAACCGGAAGTGCTGCTATTTCTTTGGAAAGGCCTTCTCCACCGCCAGATTGAGCTCCAAAACGTTGACCCGCGGCTCGCCGAAAATCCACAGGCTGCGGCCCGTCGTGTGCTGCGCAACGAGAGCAGCAACTTGCTCGGGCGCCACACCGCGGGCTTTGGCCACCCGCGCCACCTGAAGCAAAGCATTGGCCGGCGTGATGTCGGGGTCGAGACCCGAAGCCGAAGCGGTGAGCATGTCGGCGGGGAGCGGCTTGCCCGCGAGCTCCGGCTGCGCCTGATCGAGGGCGGCGCGGTCGGCGGTTAGGCGGTCCTGCAGGGTCTTGCTGGTCGGACCCAGATTGGAAGCCGTGGTGTTTGCAGCGTTGTAGGGAGCATCGATGTTCCTGCTCGGATCCTTGGGATCAGGGGCAACGGTTGCCGATGGACGGCCATGAAACCATTGCGCATCGTCCCATTGCTGACCGATCAGTTGTGAACCAATGATGCGCCCGTCGGCACTTTGCAAAACGCTGCCATTGGCCCGATAGGGCATGACCAGTTGACCCACTCCGGTCACGGCGAGGGGATAGGCAAAGCCACAAAGCGCGAAGGTCACCAGCGACACGCGCACTGCGCCACTCACGTAGTCGAGCATGTCAGCCTCCTCTCAAACCAGCGGTGCGATCAACAGATCGATCAGCTTGATGCCGACGAAGGGCGCAATCAGCCCGCCGACGCCGTAAATCCAAAGGTTGCGATGAAACAAACTTTCCGCCGTCCGCACCCGGAAACGCACGCCGCCCAACGCCAGCGGGATGAGCAGCGGAATGATGACGGCGTTGAAGATCAGCGCCGACAGCACCGCGCTGCGCGGGGTCGCCAAGTTCATGACGTTGAGCGCCGCCAGGCCCGGCAAAGCGAGGATGAACATCGCCGGGATGATGGCGAAATATTTTGCCACGTCGTTGGCGATGGAGAACGTCGTCAGCGCGCCGCGCGTCATCAGCATTTGCCTGCCGATGGCAACGAGGTCGGTGAGCTTGGTCGGATCGGAATCGAGATCGACGAGATTCGCCGCCTCCTTAGCCGCCATGGTTCCCGAATTCATCGCCAGGCCGACGTCGGCCTGCGCCAACGCCGGCGCGTCGTTGGTGCCGTCTCCGGTCATCGCCACCAACCGCCCCTGAGCTTGCTCGCGACGCACCAGCTGCAACTTCTCTTCCGGAGTAACCTCAGCGACGAAGTCGTCGACGCCGGCCTCGGCCGCGATTGAGTAGGCGGTAATCGGATTGTCGCCGGTGACCATGACGGTGCGGACGGCCATCTTGCGCAGCTCGGCGATGCGCTCGCGGATGCCCGGCTTGAGCTTGTCGGAGAGTACGACAATGCCGACGATGTCGCCATTGACGCTGACGGCGAGCGGCGTGGCTCCCTTCTTCGCGACGCCGTCGGCGATCGTCTGCAGATCCGGGGGCGCGAAAGTAGCGAAGCGCTCAGTGACGTGGCGAACCACGGCGCTCACGGCACCCTTGCGGATGACCCGGCCGTCGGGAAGATCGGTTCCGCTCATGCGGGTCTGCGCCGAAAATTCCAGACCTTTGGCCTGATCGAGGCCCGGCATCGGCCGGGCACCCCGCGACGCGCTGTTGGTCACGACGGAGCGGCCCTCCGGCGTCGTATCGAAGTAGGATGCAAGAAACGCGGCCTGAACCAGCTCGCTCGGCTGATGCCCTGATGTCGGGATGAAATCGGTCGCCTCGCGATCGCCCGTAGTGATCGTACCGGTCTTGTCGAGAATCAACGTCTGAACGTCGCCGGCCGTCTCCACGGCCTTGCCGGACATTGCCAGCACGTTGAACCGCATCGTGCGGTCCATGCCGGCGATCCCAATGGCGGAAAGCAGCGCCGCAATTGTCGTCGGGATCAGTGCGACGAGAAGTGCAACGAGATCGGCGACATTGATCTGCGCCTGCAGATAGCTGGCGACCGGAGCCATCGCCGCCACGACGATGACGAAGATCAGCGTCAGGATGGAAAGCAGCGCCGTGAGCGCGATCTCGTTCGGGGTCTTTTGCCGTCTGGCGCCTTCAACGAGATGGATGATGCGGTCGAGGAACGAGCTGCCGGGATCGGCGGAGACGCGCACCACGAGCCAATCCGAAATGATGGTCGTACCCGCGGTAACCGACGAGAACATGTCGGTTCCCGGCTCCTTCAAGACCGGCGCCGATTCGCCGGTGATGGCGGCTTCGTTGACATAGGCCATGCCCTCGACCACGTCGCCATCCGCCGGCACCACGTCGTTTTTCTCGACGCGGATGAGTTCGCCCTTGCGCAGATCCGCGGCCGAAACTTTCTCCGTGCGGCCATCCTCGAGTACGCGGACACCGACCAGGTCGGCTCGGGTTTGCCGCAGCGCGGTGGCTTTCGCCTTGCCGCGGCCTTCGGCGAGAGCCTCCGCGTAATTGGCAAACCAGACGGTCAGCGCCAGCACCACGGTGACGATGCCGTTATAGAGCCGCGAGGCGCCGGACGGACCAAACAAATCCGGCTGGGCGGTCAGGGCCAGCGTCACCAGCGTTCCGACCCAGACGACGAACATGACCGGATTGCGGATCTGCACTCGCGGATCGAATTTGAGGAGCGAATCCTTCAGTGCCTGGAGGAACAGGCCGAGCGTATAGCCGCCGCGCAAACGCACGCCGCGGAAGGCCGCGCCGAGCGGCTCACGGCTTGTGCTGCTTTCTGTTCGCGGTGCCATCGTTCTCTCCAGCGCGATGCCAGGTGCGCCAACTCGTTAGAAAGTGAGGCCGGCCTTCATGGCGAAGAATTCGGCGATGGGCCCGAGAACCAGGGCCGGGAAGAAGGTCAGCGCGCCCACGATCAGGATAGTGGCAAACCAGAACACGCCAAACATCACCGTGTCGGTGCGAAGCGTGCTCGTTGTCGGCGGCGTCGTCCGCTTGCGGGCGACCGACCCCGCCACGCCCATCAGGAAGATGATCGGCGGATAGCGGCCAATGAAGATGACGGCGGCGATGGCGAGGTTGAACCAGGGCGTGTTGGCGTTGAGGCCGGCAAATGCCGAGCCGTTGTCCGCCGCGCCCGAAGTGAAGGCGTAAAGGACTTCCTCGTAGCCGTGAATGCCGTTGTTGCCGAGCGAAGACAACGCATAGGGCGCGAGCATCGACCAGCCGGTCGGAGAAAGAATGACGAGCGGATGGATCAGCAGCGCCAGCGAAACGAGAATGATCTCCTGCGTCTCGATCTTTTTGCCCAAGAACTCCGGCGTGCGGCCGACCATCAGCCCCGCCACAAACACGGCGATCAAGCCATAGATCAGGCCATTCAAGAAGCCGACGCCCTTGCCGCCAAAGACGCACTGCAGCATCATCTGCCCGAACATCGAAATGCCGGGCAGCGGCGTGTAGCTGTCATGGGCGGAATCCACCGCGCCTGTAGTGAAGGCGGTCGTAATGTCGGCAAACAGGCTGCTGGCGGCGATGCCGAAGCGGACCTCCTTGCCCTCCATATTGCCGCCGGGCTGATTGACGGTCGCGCTGGTCTCGATGCCGGCATGCCGCAGCATCGGCGTGCCGCTCTGCTCGGGCATGACGCAAAGGACGAGCAACAGCACCATCAGCGTGCCCATCACGCCGTAGAGCACCCAGGCTTGCCGGCGGTTGCCGATCATCTCGCCGAAGGTCACGACGATGGAGGCGGGCAATAGCGCCATCAGCACGATGAGAATGACATTCGTGATCGGCGTCGGATTCTGGAAGGGATGCGCGGCGTTGACGTTGTAGAAGCCGCCGCCATTGGTGCCGACGAGTTCGATCGTGCCTTGCGAGGCGACCGGCCCGACGATGATGGTCTGATCGCCTCCCTGAACCGTGTGGGCGATGATAGTCGCGGCGAGCGTCTGCACGGCGCCCTGGCTGACCATCACCAAAGCGATCACAACACAGATCGGCAGCAGCACGCGGGTGATGAAACGGATGAAGTCGCGGTAAAAATTACCGAGATCGGCGCCGCCGTTGGTGACCGTAAACGCGCGAATCCATGCCATCGCCACGACAAAACCCGTCGTCGCCGAAGTGAACATCGGGAAGGTAATGCCGCCCATCTGGCTGAAATTCGACAGCGTGGTCTCGCCGCTATAGCTTTGCCAATTGGTGTTGGTGATGAAGCTGATTGCCGTGTTGAACGCCTGGAAGGCCTCCATGCCCGGGAAATTCAGCTGATTGAGGGGCAGATGATCCTGGAATGAATAGACAATGAAGATGAGCAGCGCCATGACCAGATTGGTCGCCAGCATATGGTAGGTGTAAGCCTTCCAGGTCATCGCCTGCTCGGTCACCCGGCGGCCGATGAGAAAATAGATGGCGTTGTCGATCGGATCGAAGAACCGATCGAATATTGTCTTCTGTCCCATGACGATGCGGGCCATGTAGCGCCCGGTCGGGATGCTGAGCAGAAAGATGGCGATGACGGTGACAGCGATTTGGAGCCAGGAGGGAACGGACATCTGCACTTCTCCGAACGATTGCTGCTCCGGCGCATCTGCGGCGTGAACTTAGAATTTATGCGGATTAATGACGGCGTAGAACAGGTAAATCACCAACAGAACCACGAGAAGCGTGAGAACATAAACCGACACCATGGTGATCTCCGTCAGGTTTCGGGGCGGCGTAACTCGCCCGCTCGTGGCATTTCCTCACAGAGAGTTCGTGGTGTCTTCAGTTCTTGCCGCAGCGCCGTTGCCTGCCGGTCCGTATCGCGTTTCGGCAATGACGTTCTCGGTGAAGTTCACCAAACCGAACATCAGCGCAAAGCTGGCGATCAGCACGAAAAACATGAGTAGTGTCAGTGCCATGGAATTCCCCTTGTTTGAGCAGGCGCCTAGCACCGAGGGTCGCCTAAGTCTTTGATAAACCGCAAATTGATATCAACAAAATAGGCGAGCGCCTCTCTCGTTGCGCGTTGGTCATTTGCCATTGAACCGGGTTTGAATGCGAGAGAAGAGCGCGGTCTACGATATAAGAATTCCATATAGATTGACGCGATGAACTTCGCGGTTTGGCAGTGAATCTGGCGTTGCAACGGGCTTATTCGAAGCCGTAGACAACGCGCCGTCGGCACGTCTAAGGGCGTCTCACTTGGCAGCTTCGTGCCGGCGTGGCGGCGGCACCGACCAGCGTTCCGCGGCAGCATCATCGGTTGCCTGGGCGCTGACCCAGGCCGATCCTGTGGCCTTCTCGACCTGCTTCCAGAACGGCGCGCGCGTTTTCAGGTAATCCATGAGAAACGAAGCCGCCGCGAAGGCCGCCTCGCGATGGCTCGATACCGTCGCGACCAGCACGATGATCTCGCCGGGCACAATGCGCCCGAAGCGATGGATCACGGTGACGCCGAGCAGCGGCCAGCGCGCGCGTGCTTCCTCGACATGCCGGGCGATCTCCGCTTCCGCCATGCTTGGGTAATGTTCGAGCGTGAGCGCCGCAATCGGCTCGCCGTTCTCCTCGGCGCGACAGAGACCGGTGAAGGTCACGACCGCGCCGACATCGGTTCGCCCGCGCGTCATCCTCGCCGTTTCGGCGGCGACGTCGAAGGCCTCGCGCTGCAACCGTATGGTCGTGGTCATGACGGTTCTAATTCGCCTTCAACAACTCAGCCGCCGGTCATCGGCGGGAAGAAGGCGATCTCGCTGGCGCCCGCAATCGCCGCGTCGGCGCGGACGTGGCTGCGATCGATGGCGGCGCGGATCACCTTCGGATTCTCGAAAGCGTAGGCATATTGCTCGTCCCGCCGCGCCAGCCAGGCCATCAGTTCGCCGACCGTCGCGACACCAGCGGGTGGGTCGATCTGTTCCTCCGCCTTGCCGACGCGCTCGCGCACCCAGGCGAAATATAAGAGCTTCACGCGTCCTCCCGGGTCAGGTGGTGCAATCCGGCCTGCAGATAATCCCAGCCGGTGTACAGCGTCAGCAGCGCCGACAGCCACAACAGCATGATACCGATCTTGGTGACGATCGGGATGACGGCATCGCCGGCGTCGCCGGCGATGAGGAAGCCGACGGCGACGAGCTGCAGCGTTGTCTTCCATTTGGCGAGCCGCGTCACCGGCACGCTGACGCGCAGCTCGGCGAGATATTCGCGCAGGCCCGAGACCAAAATTTCGCGGCACAGGATGACGATCGCCGCGAACAGCGACCAGCCGTGGATGGTGTCTTCCGCAGCAAGCATCAAGAGACAAGACGAGACCAGGAGCTTGTCGGCGATCGGGTCGAGCATGCGGCCGAGCGAGGATTGCTGGGCCCAGATGCGGGCGAAATAACCGTCGAGGAAATCGCTGATGGCGGCGGCGATAAAGAAGGCAAGCGCAACCCAGCGCAGCCAAAGCCCGCCGCCGAGGATGCTTTGCCAGAACATGCAGCCGACCACGATCGGCACGACGGCGATACGGCCGTAAGTCAGCACATTGGGTAGCGCCAGCGGATGCACGCGCAGCCGGCCTGTGGTCGTTGAATTCATGGCTGCACCATAGCGCCGCCGCGCCGACGCCGACAGGGCCTTCCGCTGCATGCCAGCGTCACGGCATGCGCGGCGAAGGCTCCTGCCCGCCTGTTATTTCCGATCACATCGCCCCCTCATGAAAGAACTCGTAAATACGCCGGGCCGTTTCGGCGCTGATACCATCGACCTGCATCAAATCCGTGACCGAGGCGCGCTCAATGGCTTTGAGGGTGCCGAAATGGTGGAGCAAGGCGCGCTTTCGGCTTGGCCCGATACCCGCGATCTCCTGCAGGCCGGCTTCGCGCAGATCGCGCATCCGGCGCGCCCGGTGGGAACCGACCGCGAAACGATGCGCCTCGTCACGCAGCCGTTCGACGAAATAGAGTACCGGGTCGCGCGGCGGCAGCTTGAACGAGTCGCGACCGGGAATAAAGAACGTCTCGCGGCCGGCGTCGCGGTCGGGTCCCTTGGCGATGGCGACCAGCGGGACGTCGAGGCCGAGCGGAGCCAGCACCTCACGCGCGGCATTGAGCTGGCCCTGCCCGCCGTCGATCAGCACGAGGTCCGGCCAGGGTGATTCATCTTGCTCATCAGACTCCGCTTGCAGTTCCCTCTCGCCTTGCGGGAGGGGGGTACCGGCTGGTGCTGACTTGCCGGGAGGACGTCCTTCCCGATCCGGCTGCGCCGGACCGACCTCCCCCGCAACGAGAGAGGGTAACGGCGCCTCGGCGAGCAGCCGCTTGAACCGGCGGCTCAGCACTTCGCGCATCATGGCGAAATCGTCGCCGGGGGTCAGATCGGCCGAGCGGATGTTGAACTTGCGGTACTCCTTTTTGCGGAAACCCTCCGGCCCGGCGACGATCATTGCACCGACCGCGTTCGAACCCTGAATGTGGCTGTTGTCGTAGACCTCGATGCGCCGCGGCACGCGGGGCAAGCTGAAGGTCTCGGCGAGTTGGCGGAGAAGCCTCTCCTGCGAGGAGGTCTCGGCCAGTTTACGGCCGAGCGCTTCGCGCGCGTTGGCCAGCGCGTGCTCGATCAAATCCTTTTTTTCGCCGCGCTGCGGCACCGCGACCTCGATCCGGTGTCCGCTCTTGGTGCTGAGCGCTTCGGCGAGCAGCGCGCGGTCCTCGATGCCGTGAGAGATCAGGATCAGGCGCGGGCATGGCTTGTCGTCGTAGAACTGGGCGAGAAAGGCGGCGAGAATTTCACCCGGTGAGATCGAGCGGTCGGCCTTGGGGAAATAAGCGCGGTTGCCCCAATTCTGCCCGGTGCGAAAGAAGAACACCTCGACACACGTGAAGCCGCCCTGCTGATGCAGGGCAAAGACATCGGCCTCTTCAACGCCGCGCGGGTTGACGCCCTGGTGCGCCTGAATGGCCGAAAGCGCCGCCAGACGGTCGCGGTAAACGGCGGCGCGCTCGAAGTCGAGCGCCAGCGAGGCTTTTTCCATCTCCGCGGCAAGCGCGTCCTTGACCGCTTTGCTGCGGCCCGACAGGAACGCATTGGCTTCGCGCACCAGCACCGCGTAATCGCTGAACGAAATCTCGTTGGTGCACGGCGCCGAGCAGCGCTTGATCTGATGCAGCAAGCACGGCCGGGTGCGGCTCTCGAAGAATGGATCGCTGCACGAGCGCAGCAGGAACGCGCGTTGCAGCGCGTTGATGGTGCGGTTGACCGCCCAGACCGAAGCGAACGGCCCGTAATAGTGACCCGGCCGCGTCCGCGCGCCGCGATGCTTGAGGATTTGCGGAGCCCAATGGTCGGAGGTGATGACGATGTAGGGAAAAGATTTGTCGTCGCGCAGCAGCACATTAAAGCGCGGCCGCAGGCGCTTGATCAGATTGGCCTCGAGCAGCAGCGCCTCGGTTTCGGTGCGGGTGACGACGAATTCCAGCGCCCGGGCCGCCGCGATCATGCGCTCGATGCGGGTGTCGAGCCCGGCCGGCCGCGCATAGGCGCGAATGCGGTTCCTGACATTCTTCGCCTTGCCGACATAGAGCACGTCGCCCCGCGCGTCGATCATGCGGTAGACGCCAGGCTGGGACGGCGCCAGCTTGGCGTAACGGAGGATGGCGGCCCGGCCTGCGGCAAGCGAGTCTTCGACTTGGTCGTCGGCCGCCGCGGCGTCGTTCTCCTCCGTTTCAGGAAGCGACGACTCCTCGTCTTCCTCAACGATCTCGATCTCGGGCTCGATGTCTTTTTTCGGAACGCTCATGCCTGATTTGCCGGAAGGACCTAACGCGAAAGGTCCTGCCGCGAACGTAAGGTTTGCACCGGCCTAGGGCCAGGGTCGGCGATCGCGGCTCCGACGCCGCGCTCATCCACGGGATCGCCGATGACGCGAGGGCGGGCGCTGCTCTGCTCGCTCTGCCGCGCGAGCAGACTTCTTTCAAGAATTAATAGTAATTTAACCGTTCTTTGGCCGGTGTTAAAACATATTTAACTATAATCGTGACGTTACGAGGACTAGTTTCGCCATAATATTGTCCACAAAGACAAAAGACCTGTGTCTTTTCTACACTAGACCAAAAATAGATTGGGAATACTATTCGTAGACCTGAACACGACGGAGGTCCCCACCATGAAGCGCGTGTTTCTTGCCAGTCTGGCGCTGATGGCGCTGACCGACGCGGCTGCGGCGGCCGATCTGCCCCCCGCCCCGGCGCCCTACTACAAGGCGCCATATGCGGCGCCCTATTACAACTGGACCGGATTCTATCTCGGCGTAAACGGCGGCGGTGGCCTGGGGACCTCGACATGGGATTCGGCCGGCAGCTTCAATCTCACCGGTGCGCTTGCCGGCGGCACCATCGGCTACAATTACCAGTACGGCCGTGCCGTGATCGGCGCCGAAGGCGACATTGATTGGAGTGGCATGAAGGGATCGACCACCGCGGGCTGCGCGGCCGGCTGCCAGACCAGCGATAGCTGGCTCTCGACCGTGCGCGCGCGGCTCGGTTATGCGGCCGACCGGTTCCTGCCCTATGTTACCGGCGGCGCCGCGTTCGGCGACATCCAAGCCTCGCGACCCGGTTTTGCCGGCGGCACCACGGCCAATGTGGGCTGGACGGTGGGCGCCGGCATCGAGTTCGCCATTGCCGGCCACTGGACCGCCAAGGCGGAATATCTCTACGTCGACCTCGGCAATTTCAATTGCGGCCTCGGCTGCGGCACGACTGCGGTGAACCACGTGTCGTTCAGCGACAATATCCTGCGCGGCGGTTTCAACTACCGCTTCTGATCTGCGATCGACCGCATCAACGCAAAAAGACAAAGCGCCCCGCGACATTGTCGCGGGGCGTTTTGTTGGCGACGATGCGCTTTGTTGTACACGGCACAGAACGGCGACGGCGGTCGATCCCTGTTGAAAAGGCCCTAGACCTTCATCGCCGTTGCGGCGAAAGCCGGCACCCGCGCGGCGAAGTTATTGAGCCAAGCAACAAGACGCGGGTAATCGGCGCGCCAGTCGCCGCCAAAGCGCAGATCGCGATAGCCGAGCGCGCAGGCGAGCGCGATCTGCCCGACATGGGGAACACCGGCGGCCGCGTCGAACGCCGGCGGCGCCGCTTCGAGCACGGCCAGTGCGCGTCCCACCTTGCCGGCCTGATGGTCGAGCCATTTCGGCTCGTGATTTTTGATCGCGCGCCAGCGGCCCTCATAGACCGTCAGGATCGACGCATCGAGGATGCCGTCGCAGAGCGCCTGCAAGCGCAGCGCGGCGAAGCGCGGGCCGGCATCGCGCGGGATGATTTTGCCGCCGCCGGCACGGTGATCGAGATATTCGAGGATCACCCGCGAGTCGTAATAGGCGGTGCCATCCTCGGTGATCAGCACCGGAATCTTGCCGAGCGGATTCTGTTCGCGGATGGTATCGTGCGGATCGACGGTGTCGGCCGGCTCAACCCGCACGTCGTCGAAACCGAGCACGGCGAGCGCGATCTGCACCTTGCGGCCGAACGGAGACGGTGCGGCGGAACGCAGGATCATCATGGCAGCATCATTGACAGCGGCGCTTCATGCGGGAGCGTGAACGATGACGATGAGAAAGATCATAACCTCCGGCGGCGGGGCGTGCCGCCACACTATATTGGCACCGCGCTCGCGCGTCGCGGCGTCCTATTAGTTGATCTTTCCGGACCTTGCTTCGCCCGCCGAAGCAAGCTTCGCGCAGGCGGTAAACCGGCTTCCACCCTCGATCAAGTCCGAGGGCAGGCTTTTCCCGGATCATACTCTAGCCGGTGACGACCAGATTGACCGCTTTCGGGCCCTTGCCCTTCTTGTCGGGTTCGACATCGAAGCTGATGCGCTGACCCTCGATCAGCGATTTCAGCCCCGCGCGCTCCACGGCGGTGATGTGCACGAAGACGTCGCGTCCGCCGTCGTCGGGCTTGATGAAGCCGTAGCCGCGCTCGCCGTTGAAAAACTTGACCGTACCGGTCATTGCCATCGAGAAGCTCCTTCCCCCGTGGTTGCTTCGCCGCCGGGCCACACGGCGCGACGGCTTGGCCCGACATCCACAACGGGTAAGGCTTCAGCCGCGGACGGCCTCAGTCACTCCGCCGGCCCCCACAGGAGGCGGAACGTCTAAGCCAGCAACAGTTAATTAGCCCAATTTTGACGTGTGGAAAAGTGGGCGACTACCGTCGGGCTATCAATCGGCCTACCGTTGTTGCGCCAGCCAGTCGATCCGGCTGGCCGCCCGCGGCGACAGTGCCGCGCCCAGCGCGGGCATGAAAATCCGCAAATCCGCTTCGAGCGTGAATGGCGGATTGACCACGATCAGCCCGGAGCCGACCAGACCAGCTTCCGCCCGCGGCGGACCGAGCGTCAGCTCGCAGCGCAAAACGTTCGGTAAAGCAAGCTTCTGCAGCCGCCGCGCCAGCCCGTCCGGCGCACCGCGATCTTTGATCGGGTACCACAGCAGGTAGATGCCGGTCGGCCATTTGCGATGAGCGGCGGCGAGCGCGCTCGACAGGCGCATGAAGTCGGCCGCGTCCTCGAACGGCGGATCGATCAGGACGAGGCCGCGGCGCTCCTTGGGCGGCACATAGGCGCCGAGCGCGGTCCAGCCGTCGATCGCCACCGCCTTGGCGCGCGCGTCGCCGCGCAACGCCGCGGCAAGCGCCGCCACGGATCGCGGCTCAAGCTCGCAGGCGATGAGGCGGTCCTGCGGCCGGAGCAGATATTTCACGATCAGCGGAGAGCCCGGATAGGTGCGCAGTCTGCCGTCGGGGTTGAGCGCCGCCACGGCCTCGAGATAAGGCGCCAGGAATGCATCCGGCCCGTGCTGCAGCCGCGCCTCCCAGACGCGCTCGATGCCGTCGTGCCACTCGCCGCTGCGGCTCGGCTCCGGCGCCAACAGGTCATACCGGCCGGCGCCGGCATGGGTGTCGATCACGCGAAACGCCGCCGGCTTCCGGCGCAGATGCACCAGGATGCGTGCCAGCACGCTGTGCTTGTGCACATCGGCAAAATTGCCGGCATGGAACGCGTGGCGATAATTCATCGCCACAGCAGTAGCAACGCCACCCGCTTGCATTCAATGATTCACACGGCGATTTACAGGGCGCATAGAGCGCCATTGCTTCAGATTGAAGCGATTGCCGCTCTAATATCTTGGTGGAGCATGATCCTTTCGGAAAACCGGCTTCCACTTTTCCGGATCATGCTCTAGCCGCCGCGCAACGGCGGCATCACCACTTGCTCACGCTTGCAGTTGCGCCGCGCAACATCGGGGCAGTCGCGGAATTGCAGATCCTTGGAGAGGCAGATCCTGACCTCGGTCAGCCGCTTCTTGTCGCAGCCAATCGCAATGCCATCCTGCGGCAGCGCCGGATTGGCTTTGATGAAGGATTCCTCCACCGCGGCCGGCGTGACGTCGAGCGGCTCTTGTAAATCGACATATTCGGGCGGGATCTTCACCACCGCACGGGCTTTGCGCACGGTCTCGAAGTAGGCACGCGGCGACAGCCCCGAGCAGGTGCCGTGCTTGTCCCATTCGTTAAAAATCAGATGCGGCGCCGGCATCAGATCGAGCATCGAAGAAACAACGCCGTGGTCGAGCCGCGGCGCCGGGATCTGGCAATATTCCGGAAACCCCTTGTCGTATTGCGGCCAGAGGCCGTGTACGACGAACGAATAGGGCCGCGCGCCGCATTGCATTGTCGCGCCGCGCCCGCCGCCCCGCTCGGTGGCGGCCGCACAGAAGGATGGCGACCAGGACAGCGACAGCACGTAGAAATCAAACTGCCCGGCCTCGTTCTGCCGCGCGTCCTGCGCCGGCGCTGACGACCCGGCCGCCATGAGCACGAGCGCCAAAACCGCGGCGCCAACAACCGTCTTGGCCATGATAACCCCCCTGACGCGCCTCCCAACAGCTCGGCGATGCTAAGCACGCTTAAACGAACAAATCAAGAACAGAAATGAGGACGAGATGGGGGCACTGGGCCCTTTTTATGGGGGGCGCTGGCCCTTTTTGATGTGAGAACAAAGGGGTGGTCCCTTTTGAATTTCGGGTTGGCCCCCTTTGGGAGCGTGGTGCTATCCTAATTCCGAGACTTTCTGCAGTGCTGGGTTGGTTGTGCTATCGGCCAATATCACGGAGGAATTTCATGTCCCGTAGATTTCTGGCTGTTCTGCTAACCGCCGTATTTCTAGCCACACCCGCGATTGCCGGCAGCATCGGCATAGGACAAATCGGGCGCGGCGGAGCTAATAAGCCTGTTGTCGGAACAACGGGCCGTACAAGCGTGCATGCTAAGACCGTAAAGCAACCGCACCACAAGAGTGCCATTGCCGATCATGAAAGCCCAAGGCCGCAAGACCGTTGATCATCGGACCGCCTCAGTTGGCGGCCTCTTCCTTAATTGTGCTTGGTCAATTCGCCGTGGGCCCTTCTTCCGTCCTCATAGATCCTAAAAGGCGCTGGGCTCCTTTTTGAGTACGAACACCAGCGCAGTCCCCTTTGAATTTTAGAGCGGCACTTTTTGATTTTGATCAATGCGGTCCGCAATTCTCTGCCACCAGATTTTCATAAGCCTGCGCATGGGGCCCTCAGCCCCTCAGAATTTGGCGACGGGGAGATGCCCGATGACAATGCAGAGCGATCATCATGCCCATCGCCTCAGCGACAACCCGGCAGCACAGCTCGCATTACTGACGACCGCAGTGATCTTGCTGGTCGCTATCGGTTGGTTTTATTTCCAGTGAGTTTGGCTGTTAGCGCTGGTTGGCGGCCTCTTTTGTTTGCCGTGACCAACGCCCAGCGCCGTCCTGAGCTGCTCTATTTCGCCGGCCAAGAAACCATCTCTCAACGAGACAGCCGCGCAAAAGAAAAGGCCCCGAGTCGAATAGACCGGGGCCGAGTTGACCTATGGCGGGAAGAAACCGGTCAAGGCTGCGACCTCGAAGCACGTAAGGCCCAGCCAAGACCGGTCGGACTCACTTGCCCCCGCTAGGGGGTGATTGAATGAATGCAGCCAAACGCGCCGCCGGGCTTTGACAAATATCAAGTGCCCTCCTTCTGACCGGCAATACTCGCTCTCCCCGTTGCAGCAGCTCGCGCGGCCGAAATGTCGCATTGCAGCGCAGCCGAGCCTTCCTAATTAAGAAGCGAAAAATCCGTTGCAATATCAGGATCGTGCCGGAAATGGCTGGCTATCTTCGGGACTTGGCGCATCGATGCACGCGGCTGGCGAGGCGTTGCTCCGATCTTGCCGTCGCCCAGGAGCTCGAGGGCCTTGGCGCGGAATTGATGGAGAAGGCGCACGAGCTGGAATCGGGTTGTTCGGCGCTCGACGGCCGCGGCTGATCAGCGGCAGTCGATGAAGCAGTCGTTAAGTGACGCCGACGGCGATCCCTTTTTCAAACTACGTTGCCCCGTCGGCGGTCGCATTTTTTAAGTTCATTCCCTGCCGCGCCATGGGCGATCTGAAACGCCATAGTGGGAAGCTTCAGCCCATTGACGCGCTCGTCGGCAGGTCACGGCCCGTCAGCAGTTTTTGATTACCAAAGCAGATATAACCAGAGAACAATGACCGCTATGCCGGACATGACGATGGCCACCCTCGCCAGCCGCTCGACTAAGCTGTCCGCTTCATAACCGGGATGTTCGCTAGATACAGTCATCGGACCTCTCCCTAGGCTCTCGCCCGCGCGGAAGTCCGATACCGCCCTTCAGGGACCGGATTGCCCCCAAATTTCAGGGATCCGACATCCGCGTCTTATGCTTTGGTCATAACTTGGTGGCAGAGATTTGCGGCCTGCATTGATCCAAATCAAAAATGCGCGGCTGATTTCGTCCCGCTAGCGGCGTCGGAACGGTTCGGATCTCCACCATGGCAGCAACAGAACGGCGGCCAGGACCGAAACCCCGGGAGAAAAAAAGGCTTGGTCAAGGCCGCCCGGGCTCAGATTGCCTGTATGCCTGAGCCGGATACAACGGTAAGCGCCTGAGCTCACATCGCTTGACGTGAGTCAAATGGTGCGGCGCCCTCAAGAGCCGACGCGGGCTGGCTCATGTTTGATTTGATCAAGATCAATGCGGACCTTTTCAGGCCGCATATCTTTTTCAGCCCGAAGGAACGGGGGCGCGCGGTCCCAGTCGGCTGCTTCCCCTTCACCTTTGATTGCAGGAGGTCGCCATGCGCCTCCGTCTTTTTTCTGTCGTCATCGTAGCCGTGTGCTTGCTGAGCCCCTCTTACGGATGGGCCAGGGCTAGCAATGAGCGCGGTACTCTGCCGCGCGTTCTGGCGGTTGTTCCTCCCGTCCCGTTGCATTCTATGCGGCACCTTGCCCCGGCTGAACTTCTTCAGGGGTGCGGCACCCATCGGCGCTACGATTCTGCAATGCAAAAATGCCGGGGTCCGGCGGATTTCTGACGCTGCCGGTCGCGCGGTTCGGAACGTCAGTTGGGTGCGGCGTTCGTTTCCATCCTTGCCGGCATCAAGGTATCCTGACACCGTTTTCACTCAGGCGAGTGGCCACGCCGGCGCCTATTTTGCGGGTACAATCCCTGCCATATCTCGGGACCGGCGCCGACTTGCCGAGAGCTCGGCATTGGATGCCCCTACCGCTCCGTTTCCCTGCAAGGACGCAAGGCACACACCCTTCATGGCCGTCTACCGCCTCTTCAAAAATAAAGCCTTCGAGCCTGAAGCGATCGCAACCATGACGGACGCCTACGCGGACGTTTGTCGCGCTCTCGGTCTGCCTGATGGCGATTATCCACAGACCAACGTGGTTGCAAAAAAGATCATCGAATTCGCCCAGCGCGGCGAGCGCGATCCCGCTCGCCTGCGCGAATGCGTGTTGCAGGCGCTGCAGCGGTAACGGGAGATCTGCAGGCGGCCTCGCTAGAAGCGAACTGTCCGTTTCTCCGCCATCCTGCGCTGCTTCCAGCATCGGAACGCCCTTCGTTCTTCCGCGTTGCGGTACGACGAGCGGTGCGGCAAGACCTTAAGCATGGGGCCATGCGTGTGGAACTTTTCGCCGGCCTTCAGCCGTCCAGTTCCGCCAAAACATGACAGGAGTTAATGCGTACGCGCGGTCAGGGCCGCGCGGCGCGGCACGCCGGACCGTAGGCCCAGTTGCGGTCGAGGCCGACGACGCAGAAGTTGACGCCCCAATCCAAGCCGATCGCGCCGGTATCTTCGGCGATCGAGTAATAGATCGGATGTCTCATTCCGTCGTTGATCAGCGCCGTGCCGCTGCAGAAGCGGCGCGGAATGGATTGCGCCGCCCAGGGCAGCACGGCGGTCTCGCGGATATTCTCGATGCCGACGATCTGCAGTTTGGAGTTCCAGAACCGCGCCTCTTTGCTGTGGAAATTGCCGATGATGCGGTCCAGCGCCGGCGGATAATCGCAACCTGGCATAACGCGATCATAGCGCGGACCGGACAACCAGAAATTCTTCTCGAGCCAACTCGCCGCTCGCGGCTGCGAAACGGACACGACACTGAGCGCCAATCCAAGTGCAACGCATGCGATCCGACCGGACATTGCCCCGCTGCCCCCTCTGGCGCTCTTCCGTAGAACCGAGCAACCGTGCCGCGCCGGCGTTTGCCGGTCAAGAGCCGTAGGGACCAGAAACGATAGGCTGCCGGGCAACGTGATCACGGCGCCACACTCCGGCGCTCACGTGCCGACGAGGATATTGGCCCGCTTTTCATTCCTGCGGCAAGCTTCTAAGCTGGTGTGCCGCCGATTGAGGGCGCGGAGAACTCTGCAATGCGTCGGAATCTGTGGGTCGTTATTGCGCTCGCTCTCTTGCTGCCCGGTGCGACCGGCCAAGCGTCTGCCGGCGCCGTCTTTCTCGGGCCCGGTTCGGGGCTCACCGGGAACGACACCGGCGGCATTATTGTCTACCGGCCTGATTGGGAGAGTGGCGCCTACCGCGAGATTGTCGCTGCTTGGTGCGCGCACTGGGATCGCCTTTCCCACATCACCAGCGTGCATCGGATATACGGCGATTACATCAGCTTCGTCTGCGTGGATCGTCCAGGCGTGATCCACTGATGCTCCATCATTCCGGAGCGCCGGAATGACCGACGAAAACTCAGCGCCAATCGCCGATCACCGCTTGCACGAGCGCAAGCGCCGCCACCGCGGCGGTATCCGCGCGCAAAATGCGGGGGCCGAGCGAAAGCCGGACCACGTTCGGCAGCTTGAGCAATGCCGCGCGCTCGGCGTCGGCAAATCCGCCTTCCGGACCGATCAGCACCGCCAGCGGCGATGGCGCTAGACCGGCGAGCGCCGCAACGGGGTTGGTCTGTTCGGCATCTTCATCGCAAAACACCAGGCGACGCGCGGGGTCCCGCTCGGCCAGGAGGCGAGCGAACGGAACCGGCGGCTCGATGTCCGGGAGCCAAAGAATGCCGCATTGCTCCGCGGCTTCGATGGCGTTGGCGCGCATCCGCTCGGTGTTGACGCGTGTGACCTGACTGTGGCGGGTGAGGACCGGCTGCAGCCGGGAGACGCCCATCTCGACCGCCTTCTGCACCATGTAGTCCAGACGCGCGGCCTTCAGCGGCGCAAAAAGGTAGTGCAAATCCGCCGGCGCGGTCTGGCCACGCGTCTTGCCGCCGACGACCAATGCGGCCGCCCGCCTGTGCAAGGCCAAGGTGGCGCTCCACTCGCCGTCCCGGCCGTTGAAGACCAGAACGCGACTGCCTGATTTCAGCCGCAGGACCGTGCCAAGGTACTGTGCTTGTGCGCCGTTGAGCGCCACATCCGCACCCTCCTCGAGCGGCGCTTCGACGTACAGGCGCGGGCTGCGAAAATCATAGCCGGCCATGGGGGAATCTGAGCAAAATGAGCAACATTGCGCCGAAGCGCCGCTAGCGTGTATCACCTTTGCTGACGTTCTGCCGCCTTGTCGCCGAAATCAACGAGCCTTTAATGGCCGCGAAGGCATCGAGACTTGAGTCGCCATCCCGGGAAGGGGACCTCACATGAAGTCGAGCCGCGCCATATTGCTGGCCGCCTTCGCCATTATCGCCGCTTCTAACGCCGCATCGGCGCAGGCTCCGTCGCAATGCAATGCGTTCATACCGCTGAGAGACGATGCACAGCAAAAGGCGGCGGCCGTGCGCGCCGCGACCGAGCACAAGGCCGAACGCAAGGAGGTTTGCGTGTTGGTGACCCGTTTCGCGACAGCCGAGGCGGCCGTGGTAAAATTCCTTGAAACCAACAAGACCTGGTGCGGCATTCCCGACGAGGCGGTCAAGGCGGCCAAGACCGGTCACGAACGAACACTGAAGTTTCGCACCGTGGCCTGCAGCGAAGCTCCCGCAGCCCAGCCGAAGGCGCCGACGCTCAGCGATGCCATCGGCACGCCTTCCGTAGACTCGGCGGCGAATACCAAAACGGGCCGGGGCACCCTCGACACGCTGAACGGTAACCCATTGGCAAAATGAGCCCGGTGACCAGTTCGGTCGCCGACGCGACCGGCAATTGGGTCGATTCTCTCGCACCGGCGTGGTCGCGTCCCTATTTGCGGCTGGCGCGGTTCGACCGGCCGATCGGCGCCTGGCTGTTGCTGTTACCTTGCTGGTGGTCGTCGGCGCTTGCCGCGATCGCCGCCCATGAGGGTGCGCCGAGCTTGACGCACCTTGTGCTGTTCTTGGTCGGTGCCTTTACGATGCGCGGCGCCGGCTGTACCTGGAACGACATTGTCGATCGCGACCTCGACCGCAGCGTCGAGCGTACCCGCGCCCGGCCGATTCCCTCCGGGCAAGTCAGCGTTTTCCAGGCCGCGATCTTCCTGGTCCTGCAAGCGCTGGTGGGCTTTGCGGTGCTGGTTTCATTCAATGCGTTTACTGTCGCCCTGGGCATCGTCTCGCTCGCGATCGTGGCGGTGTACCCGTTCATGAAACGCATCACCTACTGGCCGCAGACTGTGCTCGGCCTGGCGTTCTCCTGGGGGGCGCTGATGGGCTGGGCTGCGGCATTCGGCCGGCTCGGCGTACCGGCCATTCTGCTCTATGCCGGATCCATCGCTTGGGTCATCGGCTACGACACGATCTATGCCCACCAGGATCGCGACGATGATGCGCTGATCGGCATCAAATCGACCGCGCTTTTGTTCGGACCGCGCACCAAGCCGATGCTGGCGCTGTTTTACGGCCTCGCCGTCATTTTGATCGGCGCCGCGGGCATGAGCGCTGGCGCCGGCTTGATCTTCGCGCTTGGCCTTGTCGGCTTTGCCGCGCACTTGGCTTGGCAGATTATCCGTCTCGATATCGCCGATCCGGATCGCTGCCTGGCGCTGTTCAGATCCGACCGCGACGCCGGCCTGATCCTGTTTGCCGGATTGCTGCTCGCCGCGGCGCTGCCCCGCCTCGTCTGATTGCGGGTCAATTTCTGGCGATGATCTCGCGCTCGCCGCGATGAATCGCCGGCGTTTTTGACGGCACCCCTGCCCGGCGCCGCAGCAAGGCCGCGGGGCGGCGGCGGGCGATGGCGGTACGGCGACGGCGGCGCCATGTCGGGGCTTCGATGCGCACTGCGCCAAGCCGCGCGAACGGCTCGCGCAAGCTGCCGTCACGCTCGGCGACAAGCAAGGGCAAACCGAGGACACGGCCCCAAGATTGCCATTCGGCGACGATATCGTCGCTCGCGCTCGAGCAAAACAGCGGTAGCGACAGCGCCGGGTCGCCGTGCTCGAGCACAACGGCAATGGCGGTCGGCGGCTCGTCCGCTTTCCCGGTGAGGCGGATGGCGACGCCGCGGAACGCGGTGAGCGGCAGATTCAACGCCATGCGCATGCCGCGCACCGAGCGGCGCACCACGACACGCTCGCGATGCAGATCGACGACGCGCAGGCGCTCGTCGGCCGCTTCGTCCGCGGCTTCGAAACGCACGGGCAAGGAGAAAGGGTCGAGCCGCAGTGGGGTCCCCATCGCGCTTGCGCGATGGGATACCCCGGCGCGGCCCGACCCGGCAGCGATCCT
>Ga0208937_1000442_pt1 | contig 33160 bp, 27 predicted proteins | sample June2015DPH_11_5_FD_184705 | JGI IMG/M metagenome (GOLD analysis project Ga0208937, IMG submission 184705) | Peatland microbial communities from SPRUCE experiment site at the Marcell Experimental Forest, Minnesota, USA - June2015DPH_11_40... | ecosystem: Environmental > Terrestrial > Soil >...
GGTGGCATACACGTTGAGCCCGGCGGCGAAGCTTACTGCCACGATCAGGCCGGCGAGTTCGGAGCCGCCAAACTTCATGCCTGCCAGCATATCCGGACTCGGCCTCCTCGCCAATACCCCACAAAATAGGAAAGGGTCGCCTGCGGCGACCCTCCCGGTTGAACCTCTTCCAGTAAATCTGGCTCCCTGCGATTACAGGGTGGATTCGATTTCGAAGCCCCAAGCTTCCAGCAATGGCTCGGGAATGTACTTGGAATTCTTGTTCCGGCGCGCCCACTCCCGCAACCGTGTAGACCGCAAATACTGGTCGGGGGAGAGCTTGTACTCGTGCACGACCTGCTCGAATTCGGTGACAGTAGGGATGACCGGTCCGATGGGCTCGGGCTTGCCCCAGTTTGGATTTCCGCGTCGCTTAGCCATGAAAAATATTCCCTCTTGTGAATGGGATAAGGACTTCTTCTTTAATAAGTCTCTATCTCGTTTGATTCCAAGGAGCGCCCAGGGGATTCACCCGCAAAAAAGTAACCTAGTCCACAGATTCTAGCCCCTTTGGCCTCTATGGAAACTATTGATAATAATAGATTTCTCTCCATAAGTCAATAGAAAAATTGATTCCGTTGGATATCGTGGCGTATCCCCTTTGGGTACAGGCACTTGCAGTTGATCCCGGAAGAACACGTCGTAGACCCGTTAGGCTATGAATAAACGGATAAACCCTCTAGTGGACCGCCATCCACCAGCCGATAAGGCTAGGAGGGGCACGTCTGTGAAGGATGCCCGTGAACAAGAGGTGACTGGAGTAACCGGAAGGTCAGGCCATTGCGTTGACCCCGGAATCTCATAGACTTAGAGTGCGAGCGGGGGAGTGTACTGTGATCGCCCAATTGGGCGGTGGCGATCGGCCCCGTCCGAGCGTACGCGAAGGCCCGCCACACAATTATCCACCGCCCGGGCAAAACCGGGACGGGACACAAAAATCGATCTGAATCGCGGTTCGAAGCATGAACTTAAAGACTCTACTACTGAGTTCCGACGAAAAGACGGTGCGCATCTTGCGCCGGGTCCTCAGCGACCTGGAAATTGGCGTCGAGCATTGCTCGGTCGCGGACGATGCCATCCGCCTCATCACCCGCCAGCGTTTTGAAGCGATCATCGCGGATGCATCGAATGCGGAGGAAGCTGGCAGCGTGTTGCGGGCGGCTAAAGCCGCGCCCGTCAACAAACGGGCCCTCGCGATCGTGCTGGTGGAATCTCCCGTCGGACTGAAGGGCGGTTTCGAAATGGGGGCTCATTTCGTCCTGCACAAACCCCTGGCGGTCGAGCGCGCCAAAGCCAGCTTTCGAGCGGTTCGGGCCCTGATGAAGCGCGAACGGCGCGTGCAGACGCGGGTTGCTGTGGAGGTTCCGGTCGAGTGTTTCGGGTTGAGCCGGTACATGGCCAAGACCATCGACTTGTGCGAGGGCGGCATGGCGATTCAGTTTATCGGCCGAGTCGCCAAAGAACGCTTGCTCCGTTTCTCACTTGACTTGCCGGGGATGAACGGGAAGCTCGAACTCCATGGAGAGCTGGCATGGGAAGGCAGCGGCGATCAGATTGGCGTCCGCTTTACCGACGCCACCGACGAGGACCGCAACATCCTTCGCCAGTGGTTGAACAGCCAGCTTCCCGAGCCCGAGCAGGACGACCCACCCGTGAATTGCGTTCTCACCGATCTCAGCCTGGGCGGCTGCTATCTCACGACAAACTCGCCGTTTCCGAGGGGCACGCGCGTCATTCTTTCGATCAAGACCGCCGATTTCCAAATCCGCGCCGGAGGAATCGTACTGGTGGCTCATGCGGAATTCGGGATGGGAGTGGAGTTCCTGCAGACCACGACGGAGCAACGGGAACAGGTGCGGCGCATGATCACGGCTCTGCGTGAAAACGGAAGTAAATCTCCCGAGATCCAGGTCGAACCCGACGGACTGGAAACATCGTCGCCCGACGAGAGCATGGCTAGGGTCCAGACCTTCGCAAACCAGTTTTCCGCAACCCAGGCTCCCGCAGCCGGCTCCGGCAGTGAAGACACGCTCGTCGATCTGTTCCGGTACCAGTTTCAGGCGCCGGTCGAAATCTTCATGCACCACATGCGCGAACAGCGCCAGTCTAGCGAGTCGCACTCGCGCTAGGCCGCGCCTTAAACTTCGTCCTGCTCCTTGAGCTTCGCGATCACCCCGAAATCCTCGAGCGTCGTGGTATCGCCTTTCACTTCCCCGCTGCTGGCCAACTCTCTCAGCAAGCGGCGCATGATCTTCCCGCTGCGCGTCTTGGGAAGCGTGTCGGTAAAACGGATTTCATCGGGCTTGGCCAGCGAACCGATCTCTTTCGCCACCCATTTTTTCAGCTCTTCCTTCAGCGCGTCCGTCGGCGGGACGCCTTGTTCCAAAGTCACGAAGGCCGAAATGGCCTGCCCCTTGATGTCATCCGGCCGGCCAACGACCGCAGCCTCCGCGACTTTCTCGTGCGCGACCAGCGCGGACTCCACTTCCATCGTGCTCAGCCGGTGACCGGACACGTTCAGCACGTCGTCCACGCGCCCCATGATCCAGAAATAACCGTCCTTATCTTTGCGCGCGCCGTCGCCCGTAAAGTACGCGCCCGGAATCTGCGACCAGTACTGCTTCACGTAACGATCGGGATCGCCATAGATTGTTCGCAGCATGGCCGGCCATGGCTGCCGGATGACGAGATAACCACCCGAGCCCAAAGGCACCGGCTTGCCCTCCATGTCCACGACCTCCGGCACGACGCCGAAGAACGGACGCGTGGCCGAACCGGGCTTGGTCGCAATCGCGCCCGGAATCGGTGTGATCATGATGGAGCCGGTTTCCGTCTGCCACCAGGTATCCACGACCGGACAGCGGTTATGGCCGATCACCTCGCGATACCACATCCACGCCTCGGGGTTGATCGGCTCACCGACTGTGCCGAGCAGACGCAGGCTTTCCATCTTGTGTTTTTTCGGCCACTCGTTGCCCCACTTGGCGAAGGTGCGGATGGCGGTCGGCGCGGTGTAAAACACGTTCACTTGATGCCGGTCGATGATCGACCAGAAACGATCGGGCTCAGGACAATTCGGCGCCCCTTCATACATGAGGCTGGTGGCGCCGCACTGCAACGGCCCATACACGATATAGCTATGCCCAGTGACCCAGCCGATGTCGGCGGTACACCAGTAGGTATCTTCTTCGCGCAGGTCAAAAACATATTTCGTCGAGAGATAAGTTCCCACCGAGTAGCCACCGGTGGTGTGCACAATGCCTTTCGGCTTACCCGTCGTGCCCGAAGTGTAAAGAATGTACAGCGGGTGTTCGGCATCGAGCGGCTCGGCCGGGCACTCATCCGGAGCTTTCGCCATCAATTCATGCCACCAGTGGTCGCGGCCCGGGGTGCTGTTAATCGCCGTGCCTGTGCGCTTGTAGATCACCACATGCTTCACTGACGGACACGACTTCAGCGCCTCTTCCACCGCCGGAAACAGCTTGACCTCGGCGCCGCGCCGGTACGATCCGTCCTGCGTGATCACCGCCACGGCGTGCGAATCGTGAATGCGATCGACCAGCGCGTTCGCAGAGAATCCGCCAAAGACAATCGAATGCGGCGCGCCAATGCGGGCGCAGGCCAGCATGGCAATCGGCAACTCCGGCGTCATGCCCATGTAGATGGCGACGCGGTCTCCTTTGCGGACGCCAAGATCCTTGAGAACATTGGCGAACTTCTGCACTTCCTTCCACAGTTGCTGGTACGTATAGGTACGAACTTCGCCGGGCTCGCTTTCCCAAATCAGCGCCGCTTTGTTCTTGCGCGCCGTCTGCACGTGGCGATCCAGGCAGTTGTAGGAAAGATTGATCTCGCCGCCGACGAACCACTTGGCCCAGGGCACATTCCACTCCAGAACCTTGTCCCATTTTTTGAACCAGTGCAGCTCTTCGGCGGCGCGAGCCCAGAATTTTTCCGGCTGCTCTACCGACTCTTGATAGAGGGCTTCATATTCGGCCAGGCTCTTAATCTGAGCCTTCTGAGAAAACTCCGCGGAGGGCTCAAAACTGCGCTGCTCGTCAAGAACCGAATCGATGTTCGTCTGCGTCACGGTTGTTTCGGCCATGGATTGTCCTCGAGTATGGAAATCGTTGGGTGGCGCTGTTCCCGGCGTTGCTCCGGAGATCAAATGATTCCACCGCTTACTAGCGGCCCGTGGTGAAAGCCCGACTGCGCTCTTCAATTCTCAGTTTGCCGGACTTTGTCATTCCTCGCAAAGCGAGGGGTCCGCAGTTCGCCGCAGAATGCAGATCCCTCACCCCGATCGGGATGACAATTCATGAAGGGTGTCGCGCGTGTACTGCTCCCCGACTTTCACCACGGGCTTGCTAGCCTCTCTATGCATTCCTCTTATACTTCGGGAATCAGTTCGCTCACCGTCCCACGCTGCAGCAAGTACGCCCCCGGCCCCTGCTGCCCGCGAACCGAACGGCAGAACTCGGCCACAAAGAATCCCGCTTTCATGGCCTCGCAGAACGCCCACCGCGTCGCTTCGCGCCACTCTCGCGCGAGTCCCATGTCCGCACGCTCGATCTCCAGAATGTCGCCCGGAATTTCAATGCTCACGCGCTGCCGGCCGAGTGATTCCGCCACATCGGCCCGCGCCGGTTTCCCGCTGGGATCGAAGCGCACCAACGGAGCCAGCAGCTTCATGGCATCGAGCGTTTCCACTCGTGCATTCTTACCCGCCAGCCGATCCCGCACCCGCCGAGAATCGAGCACCCACCGCACCCACAGCCGGTCCGTTCCGTTCCGATGCAGCAGGCTGGAAGTTTCCGGGCCGTAGAAATCCATCTTATAGGTATCGGAAACCACGCCCAGTTTGGAAAAGTTAAAGTGCGCGTTCCGGCTCTGCAGCGGATCGTAAGTCCACGTCATTTCATGAACGCCCATGGCCATGGCCCGCTCGCGCTGCGCCTGCTTCAGTCGCGAGCCCAGATCCAGATGCCGATACGCATCGAGCACCGCCAGCATGTGCGAGTGAATCATCGGCTGTCCGTGCTCGCGGCCAAGAAATCCGAACGCGAACCCAACTAACCTGTCCTTATCGAAGGCCCCCACGAAAATGTTGCCTGCCGCCTGGCAGGCAATGGCCAGCGTGAGGGGCAAAGCGTCCTCGTCGGTCATCCCCCAGACTTCTTTCTCGACTGCTTTCAACTGGCTGAGGTCTTCGATGCTCTTGAGGTCGCGAATCCCAATCTGTTGCGCTCCGCTGCGGGATGTCATGGCTGGCCTTTCGCGTGCTTCGAGTTCTGGTCGTTAGGATTGGCGTTGGGCATGTCAATCTCCGCGCAAACATCCGGCGCTAAAGAGACATCGTGTACAGCACCGGTCGCATCCTTGTCAACAGCAATCAAGGTGTTTGGGTTTCCCCGCGCAGGGAGCCGATGCTAAAATTGCACTCCGATTCCCGTAGCGTCTCTAGCAGGCTGCGGAAAAAACGATTGTCGATGCCCAGCCCCTAAAGGGGCATCTGATCTCGAAAAACTTGCGGTATCGCTAAAGCGATGCCCTGATACGAATCCGAACTGTTCCGCAGCCTGCTGGGGCCTGGGACGAGCGATATGGCGAGGCCTGCGATCTTTTTCTTGTTGTTTGTTGTGACTAACGCCTCATTGGTTCTGCTGTATCCTTTTACCCTGTCTCGGTTCCTTCTCGTGGCCTTAATTTATGCCGCCGGAACGCTGCTCATACTGTACCTGCTGTTTCATCCGCGCAACCAATGGCTGGTCGCCAACCGCTCGCGGGTGGATGGCGAGGGTTGTGTGGCCCTGACTTTCGACGACGGCCCCGACCCCGTAGACACGCCCAAGTTACTCGACTTACTTCGGGAGAAAGGTGTGAAGGCAACGTTCTTTGTGGTGGGGAAGCGCGCGGACCAGTATCCGGACATCGTGCGCCGCGCCTGGGCGGAAGGGCACCTGGTAGCAAACCACACTTGGTCGCACCACGCTTTGTTTTGTTTTCTCATGCCTGGATGTCTGCGGGCCGAGATCGAGCGCGGCACGGAGAGTGTGCGCCGCTGCTGTGGTTTCCGGCCGCATTTTTTCCGCTCGCCGGTTGGCTTGCGTCATCCCCTTTTAGGGCCCTATCTCAAGGACGCGGGACTCGAGTATGTTTCTTGGAGCATTCGGACGCGTGATACACTCACTGCGAATTCCAGTGTTCTTGCCCAGCGCATCTTGGGCAAAGCGGCTAGCGGGGACATCATCCTGCTGCACGATCATTTGCCGGCAGGAGCGGATGTCATGCTTGAAGCCTTGCCTCGGGTCATCGATGAGCTCCGGGAGCGGGGATTCGAATTCGTCCTGGCCGGTGCACGGGAGGATGTCAGCGACAGAACACTGGAACCTGCCTCATGCGAACCTGCGCGCTAATTCCGGCATTCAACGAAGCCCCTTACATCGCCAAAGTGGTTGCGGGGGCCAGACCGCATGTTGCAGAGGTGGTGGTGATCGACGATGGCTCCAGCGATGGGACGGCGGAAGTTGCCCGGGTTGCCGGCGCGACATGTTTGCAATCGTCCAGCAATTGCGGCAAGGCCTCGGCCCTGCGCACCGGCATCGCTTTCGCGCGCGCCCACAACTTCACACACGCGATCACTCTCGATGGCGACGGTCAGCATCTGCCGGAAGACATTCCGGTCATGCTTCGCGTCGCCGAAGAGACTGGAGCGGACCTGGTCATTGGCGCGCGCGTTTTCGATCGTGCCCTCATGCCTCGCGCTCGCTATTTCTCGAACACCGTTGGCAGCCGGCTGGCCTCGGCGCTCGTCGGCTGCAAAATCCGGGACAGCCAGAGCGGATTCCGGCTATTCCGCTTGGACAAACTTTGTGGGACCGAACTGCGGAGCCGGTGCTACGAATTCGAGATGGAGGTCCTGATCAAGATGGCCCGGTCAGGCTGCACCATCGCGCACGCTCCCGTCCGTACGGTCTACGACGATGGCCAGGCGCGCTCCAAGATGAAGCCGGTGCGTGACACGGTGCGTATCTGCCTTTGGTCGCTCGCATTTCGCTTTCTGGGAGCGTGACGTGATCTTGCGGTCTAGACCATGCTGGCTCCTGGTGTTTTTGATTTTCCCGGGAATGCTGGCTGCGCAGTCCGACGATCTGCTGACGCGCATTTGGGACGGCGTTCAGCAAGCGCAGAAGAAATACACGAGTGGCTGCGGAACCATCATCGAAACCCGCACCTCCAGCCTGATGGTGAAGCCCATGGTGCTCCGCGGCAAGTTTTGCGCCGAGGGCACCAAGCGATTCACGTTGGAATACTTCGAACCGAACCCGATGCGCATTCGCTTCAACGAGAACTACCTCAACGTTACGATGGGCGGCAAGACGGAGGTTCTCGAAGTCGGAAGCAGCGTTCGCCGCGCACAGTCCTACTTCAGCCGGGAGAACTCCATCGCAAACCTGAAGAAGAATTTCACCATCACCGCGCAGGAGGACAGCCGGGGTTACGAAATGAAGCTCGTCCCCCGATCGGACGCATTTCGCCGCCGCCTAAATTACGTTGTGGTGAAGATGAACAAACGGGACTTCCTGCTCCGCTCGCTGGAGGTCGACGGCAAGAGCGGTGTGAACAGTGTCTTCGCCATCGACGTCAGCTCTGTGAACCCGAAGATTCCGGCGGGCACGTTCGAGGTGTACAGACCAAAGTGATCGAGCGCAGCGAAATCGAGACGATGATTCCTCATCGCCCTCCGTTCTTGTGGATCGACCGGGTCGAAGAACTGGAGCCGGGAGTTCGCTGTGTTGCCGTGAAGTTCGTCGATCCGGCAGATCCGGTTTTTGCCGGGCATTTTCCCGCCAAGCCCATTCTGCCGGGCGTTTTTCTGATTGAAGCGGTGGCCCAGACCGCGGGAGTGATGCTGGGATCGGCGGCCCCGCAGGGCGTTGCCAGAACTGGGGAAGGACTGGCCCTGCTTGCGGCCGTAAACCGCTTCAAGTTTTTCAAGCCAGTAAGTCCGGGGCAGGAACTGCGCATTGAAACCAGGAAGCTGACCGACGCCGGGAAGATGGCTTACATCAGCGGCACGGTGTGGGTGGACGCGGAGATCGTAGCCAGCGGCGAGTTGTCGGTGGTGTCGGCCTGATGGGCGAGCGGATGACGGAACGGGCGACAGTGCTGACGATGGAAAAGGCCACCCGGTGATCCGAAGATTTCAGACTCGCGCGCGGCAGTTCGTAACCGCCTTGCTGAAGGAGAGGCTTGACCCTGGTCGAGCTGCCGCCGCCGTATTTTTGGGAATCTTCATCGGCATCGTACCCATCTACGGATTCCAAACCCTGGCGGCGGTGGGTCTGGCTTTGCTCTTCAGGCTTAACAAGCCGCTAACCGTGGCCGGTACTTTCATCAACAATCCGCTGCTCCAGCCCGTGATTGTCGTGTCCTCCGTGGAACTCGGCTATTTTCTTCGCGGCGGCTCATTCCGGCCATTGAACCTGTCCGCCCTGGCTGGCGCGCACTTGCACTTGAAAGAAGAGCTTCTAGCCTGGGTGATTGGCAGCGTACCGCTGGGGATACTCGTTGGCGGCGTTGGGGCGGCGATTACCGCGGTTGTGATCCATCTTCATCGGAAGGCTGCCGCCAACCGGGAACTGCGGGACCGCGTGCGTTTTGTGAAGCGGATGTTTGCCCGATGCGCGTGGGGCGACCGTGGGTTCGTCCGATGGAAACTGCGGCTTGATCGGATCTTCGGCTTGCTTGCTGCCGAAAACCTGGGATCGGGAACGGTAGTGGATCTCGGCTGCGGCTACGGCATGGCCCTCGGTTTTGCGGCTTTCGGCGACAGCAGCCGGCGCTTGGTCGGTTGCGACTTGGATGCGCATCGGATCGCAGTCGCTCGCGAGGCTCTGAGCGCGCTGAACGCAGACCTGAGCGTTGCGGATGTGCGTCATTTCGACCTTCCGCCCGCCGGTTTGATTTTGATTCTGGATGTCTTGCAGTATCTGCCCGCCGATGAGCAACTGGCCTTGCTGAAAGGGTGCTGCTCGGTGCTCGCGCCCGAGGGAGTACTGATTTTCCGGGTCCATGATCGCGAATGCGGCCTGTGGTCGAGAATCACCATGGCTTTCGACCGGCTAATATTCGCTTGCGGGAGCGCTGGCGTCCGGCCCTTGATGCTTCCGGCCGTCGAGTACCATAGTGTGCTGGAGAACGCCGGCATGCAGGTTGAAGAGCGCCGCTTCCGAAACCGTTTGCCTCTGGCCCACATCCTATTCGTCGCGAAGAAATTCGTTGCGAAGAAACCGTTGAATGAAGCCGAGGCCGCGCCATGATGGTCCGTTTCATGCGCTTGGTGGCGCGCTTGGTCGTAGGTCATCCGGGGTTGGTGACAGCCTTGAGCCTGGTCCTGACCTTGCTTTTATATGCCAACATCCACAACCTGCGCACAGGTACCGACCTCACAGACCTGTTTGGCAGTCGCGACCCGCAATGGCGGGCCGCGAGCCAGATCGGCAAAGAACTGGGCTATGGCAACCAGCTCTTTGTGCTGATCGAGGCCCCGGAGGGAGGAACGGACACCACCGGCGAGATGGAGGAAATGGCCGACCGTCTCACCGCCGACATGCTGTCCAGCGGGCTGTTCAAGCAGGCGCGCTGCGGCTTGCAGGAAGAAGAACTGCTCAACATTGTGCGGTTCTTTACCTGGAACTTTCCGTCATTCGTCCTGCCAGAGCAAACGGAAGATCTTAAACGGCGCCTGTATCCGCAACAGATTCACAAAACCGTTCGCCGCGCCGCAACTGAACTGGTCACGCCGTTTTCCACTCTAGGAACTAATTACTTCGTCGCCGACCCTCTTGGCCTCATGGAAGTGGCGGCGCGCAACAGCCGGGGGTTCTCGCAATTCTCCAGTTTCGACCTGACCTGGGGATCTGGGAACCGATTCTTCAGCAAGGACCACAAGGCACTGCTCATCATTGCCGAGCCTCGCCAGTCGGCCGTGGACTATAAGTTCGCCGAGCAAGTCGTGCAATGGACGCGGGAGCATATCCAGTCGATAAGCGCAGAACCCGCCTTCCGGGACTCCGGCGTACGGGCCACGGCGGCCGGCGCTTACGTTTACGCGCAGGAAGACCATAAGTTCATCGAAAGGAATATCCGCCGAATTTCTCTGATTTCGATCGCCGGCAATCTCGTGTTGTGCCTGCTGATCTATCCGAGAATTCCGCTGCTGCTTTTGTCGCTGCTGCCCACCGGCCTGGGCATTCTATGGACTACCGGCGTGGCGAGTTTCTATCCTGGGGAAGTAAATCTCATCAGCCTGTCTTTTATTGCAATTCTCGCGGGACTGGGGGACGACCAAGTCGTACATTTCTTTAATAGGGTGCCGCAGGAATGGGCAAAGGGCGGGACGCTTAACGAGGCCGTGTTTCGCACCTTCGAAACCACCGGAGTTAGCGTTTTCTTCTGCATACTAACGGCGGCAACATCCACCACGGCGCTGGCGACCTCCAGCTTCAAGGCACTGGCGGAGTTCGGGTTCATCCTCACCGTCGGAATGTTCATGATGATGTTCCACACTCTGTTGACCGTTCCCGCGCTGATGCAGCTCTGGTGGCGGTTCTCGAAACCGCGCGCGCCGGAGGCCATTACCTTCCGCTTCCTTCCTTTGCTGGCGCGGAAATCTCTCGATTTTGTGGGCCAGCACGCCCGCCTCGTCGCTGCCTTTTCGTTGGCCATATTTCTGGTGTCATTACTGGTTCTGCCTGCCATCAGGATTGGAGGGCGCTTCGAGATCAATGGTGGCGCCGACAACCCAGCCATTGCCGCGCAGAACCGCCTTTCCGCAAAGTTCGGCATTGAGGGCAGCCCCAACGTGCTCTTGATCGCGGGTGGCCAGGAGGAAGTCCTGCGCAGGGCCGAAGAGCTGACGGCGGGTCTAGAAGCCTATCGGCAGCGCGGCGTCCTCAAATCCATTTTCTCTCCCACGGACCTGCTGCCCTCAGCCCGCACGCAGAACGAACGGGCCGGCGCGCTGACGGGCATCAATTTGGCGGCATCCGCCCGCGCCCTTGAGGATTCGCTCCGCGAGAATGGTTTTCGAATAGGGCCGCAGCAGCCTTTTATCGAGCGGCTGCGAACCCTAGGACACGGCTATGAACCTATTACCCTGGAAAAGGCCGCCGAGTTTCTGCCTGCCGGGTTGCTCGACAACAGCATTCGCAAGACGAGTGACGGCAGTTACGTCGCGGCCATCGCCTTTTATGCCACGGACCCCAATGCTATCCAGGTGGTTCCGGAGACTGTCATCGAGTCCTGGCGGAATCAGTTTGGTCCGTTCGTGGAGTTCTCTTTCGACAAGATCAACCGCGACATGCAGAGCCGAGTTCTTCACGACAGCCGCAGGGCGTTAGTGTGGACGGCGGCTGCCATCGTCCTGATCGTCTATCTCTGTTTCCGCAACCTCCGCGTGTCGCTGGTCGTGTTGATGCCGATCATATTCGCCATCATCGTAACTTTCGGGCTATTGCACTTGGTGGGACACCACTTCAGTTTCATGTCCATTACAGCGATCCCGCTCATTATCGGCATTGGGATCGATAATGGTATCCACTTAGTCCGCCGTTACCTGGAAAACGAGCGCTACGGGATTCTCGCGATCGCGAAGGCTTCGGGCGCGGCGCTGATTCAGTCGAACCTGACTACGATCGTCGGGTTCGGAGCGCTCATGGCCTCCAGTTTCGCGCCGCTTGCCGAGATGGGTCTCGTAACTTCATTGGGCGTCGCTCTGGCATTGGCTGGCGGCCTCTGGCTGGTTCCCGCTGTCATTCTCTTGGGGGGAGAGAAAAGAGCGCAGCGCCAGACGATACAAGCGACGGTGGATTGGGATTGAGGGCTTGTAGGAGTGCTTATAGCGAATCCAGATTTGCTGTAACCACACGCAGCCGCCGAGCTGCGCTCGGCTTGGACGGCCGAGGGCGGCCGTTCCTACGCGAGCACATTGGGTGTTCTCACACGAGAGGACCGCTGAATCCCATCTGGCACGGGTCGCCTGCAAATGTTCGTATATACTTGAGGCAACCAAAACCAACGCGATGAAAAATTTACGATGAAGCAGCACGTCCGCGATACGACCATCGACACGATCTCGTCGCGCTGCCCCGAGTGCGGCAAGCCGATTACTTCCGTGATCGTCGATCAAGGAGGCAAGGTCTATCAGCGTCCGCAGTGTTCATGCCACGAATCCACCGGCTCCCTGATCTTCTCCGATGCGGATTTGTACCGGAGGCTGGACGAGTGGAACAAGCTGGTCTTTCCAGATGCCCAGCAGGCAGCGCCAGCCCATGGGCTGGCATGCGACTGTGCCACCGCCAGCCACAACGAGCCGTGCTTGGCCGTAATCGACATCACGAACCGCTGCAATTTCAAGTGTCCCGTGTGTTTCGCGGAGGCCACGGGCGACGGGAACCACTACTTCCTCGATACGAAACTAGTGGGCAAAATGCTCCAGTCGCTACTGGATCGGCCGGTGCCGTGCCGCCACATCCAGTTCTCCGGCGGAGAGCCGACCCTGCACCCCGAGTTTCCGGGGATCCTTCGTACCGCCCGCGAGCTGGGTTTCACACATATCCAGGCAGCCACGAACGGAAGCCGCTTCGTCAACCCCGACTACGCAAAGCTCTGTGAGGATTCGGGCCTGCACACGCTTTACTTGCAGTTTGATGGCGTCAACGACGAGGTCTACCTCCAATTGCGCGGCCAGCGGCTGTTGGACAAGAAGATTGCCGCCGTCAACAACGTCGAGAAGACGAACATGCGGATCGTCCTGGTGCCGACCATAGCAAGCTGCGTCAACGTCGACCAACTGGGGCCCATTTTCCAGTTCGCTCTCGAACACAGCAGCCACGTCACCGGCATCAGCATACAACCGGCCGCGCATGTGGGCAGGGTCGAAGTCGCGGACGAGACCTCCGAGCCCTTCAATCTTGCCACCATGGCCCGCGAGTTTGGCCGACAGACGGGATTGACCCGCTTCCCCGACGATTGGTTCCCCCTGAACTCGATATCGTTGATCAGCCGTGCCCTCGACCGCGTCCGTCGCGACGCCACCATCCCCCCCCTCAGCGATGCCCATTGTTCACTCGGCACGTTCTTCTACGTTGACGACAACAACAAGCCCTTCTGTCTTAGCAGTTTCTTCGATCTCGACCGCTTCTTTCGAAGCATGGCTGAGATAACTCCGGATGCGGATCGGGGCATCATCGAGCGGCAGATTTCGCGCATCCGCCAGTTCGGGCGACTGTCGCGATGTTTTGACAAACGGAAGGCCCCGGAGGGACTAACGTTCCAGCGTATGCTGCGCAGCCTGGAAGGGTGGGAGGATAAGTCCAAGGGAAGGTCCGCAGGCTGGTTTCGCAGAGGCTTCAACGGCATATTCGTGGCGGGCATGCACTTTATGGACGCTCGCAGTTACAATCTGCGCCGCCTCAAGCGGTGTATCATTCAGTATGTCGCTACCGATGGACAACTGATTCCTTTCTGCAATTACAACGCGGGCGCCAGGCTCCGCAGTGCCGAGGAATTGACTCGACTCGAAAACGACTCGTCGCCCCGGCCGACGGGTTGCGGCCATGCCGATGGCGCGGTGGTACAGGGCGACCAGCCAATGCAAGCCGACTAGTTTTACCTAATTCTTAAGTTATCGGATTTGAATTCATGAAATCGTCGCTTGGCTCGGCAACGCTGTTCTTCTCTCAAGTGGCAGGTTTGGGGCGAATTGCCGCTCTTCTGCTGCTTTCTGGTTTTGTGCTTTTGCCGCTGACGGCGGAAGCCGGTCTGCCTAGGGCTGCCATCTCGATTCCCACGGACCAGAACCTTGCCGCAGGCTTAAAGGCCGCTGGACAGTGCGAATTCCAAGGCAAATTGATCGTGCTGCCACCGCTGCCTTTCCAGTTCGCCGGTGACGAAGGCCCCGCCAGCTTGTTCGATGAGCAAACACGAGCTGTCCAGAACATGCCCGAGGGAGCTCCCGGTGGATCGGAGGTCTGGCTCCATGTGGTTGTGGGAGCCGGCTCTCTTACCGGTCAGGAATCCGAGAAACAGATCACCGAGCGGGTCGACGCGTTCTTGAAATTGCTGCCTCTCTCGGCGCCCGCGGTACGCGGAGTTATCGTGGAAATCAAGGAACCGCTGACGGTCCCCGATCTGCTCGCGTTCGGGCTGCTGCGCCTGGCGGTGACCGCTAAGGCCAGCAACGCCGGCTTGCGGCTTGCGTTCGTTTTCCAGCCCGGGTTTGTCGGGCGGCACGGCGACCTTGTAAAGCGGCTTGCCACCTATTCCGATCTGCTAGGTACGACCTATTCGCAAGGCTGGCGCGAGGATGCTCGGTGGATTGCCGAGCAGGCGCTGAATAAGCCACTTATCCTCAAGTTAGACGCCGGAATGTCCGCAGCTACCGCACCGTATCTGACCGCGGCGCTCGCGGCCACCGGCACTTCCGTTGAAATTGTCTGGTCCGAACCCCCAGACACCAAGGCCGCAGGCGCGGTGTGCGCATTGAACAGCTTCCTGACGCATTACATTCCCGGCAACATGTTCCCAGCGGATTCCGCAGCCTCGACGTTCAGTGTTGCGGTGGATGGCGTGGGGAACGATGAGCACCGGTGGTTCGGCGGCGGGCAGTCGCCGGATCTCGTGATTGTGGCGCGCGTGAATGGGAACCCCGACCACCCCAAGACGGTCAAGCTCCAGGGCGTTACTACGGAACAAGGACAATTCGAGATCCAGTGGTACGACCCCGCGACTGGCGCCCGGCTCCCGGCAGGCGAGCCGGCCAAGACCGACAAGGGCCTGGCGCAGACATGCGCTTGCACAAGCGAGTATGCGCTGATTTACGTCCATAGACACAGCGACGCCGATAAGACGATGTATAGCACGGTCGAAGTTAAAAGCGGAGTCGAGCTCAAGGTCGAGGAAATCATTGCCCGTTGGCAACAGTACCGCGAAGCCCAGAAACAGAAGCTCGATAACTATGTGGCCTCCGCTTTCATGAACCTGCATTTTGAAAGCACGAATCTGGGCCCGGGGTTCGACATTTCCATGAAGCTCGAGCAATTCCTCAACCGCGCCGGACAGATGGAATTCGCCCAGAAGGAGCTTTACGTCAACGGCGTGAAGTTCGGCAAAAATCACGAGTTTCCGTTGCCGCAAATCGAGCCGGATAAAGTGCTGACCCTGCCCCTCGAGTTGAAGCTCAACGAACGCTATAAGTACAAGCTCCAGGGTACGGAACAAGTCAACGGAGCGCTCTGTTACGTCGTTGGAGTCGAGCCCTTGGCCGAAGACGAGAACCTTTACAGCGGAAAAGTGTGGATCGACGGCACTATTTTTCGCGAAGTAAGGCAGTACCTGACCCAACGGGGTTCGAAGAGCAACATTGTGGTCAACGTCGAAACCCAGAATTTCGAGTTAGTTCCCGACGGCAAGGGCAACCAGTTCAACTTAGTGCGGTCGATCTCGGCGCAGCAGTCGTTGAATGCGGCGGGGCGCGATTTTGTGCTGCAGAGGACCGTGAAGTTTTCCGACTACGCCATCAACACCCCGCAATTCAGCAGCGAACTCGCGTTCGAACGCAGTTCCAAAGACCCAATGTACCAAGACACCGACCAGGGGCTGCGGAGGCTGGCAATACAAGGCAACGAGCGCGTCCTGGTGGAAAAGAGCGACAAGCGCATGATGTCCCTCGCTGGCGGGGCCATGTACGGAGGCACGTTCAACTTCCCCATTCCGTTTGCCGGCATCAGCATCGCCGATTTCGATTTCCGGCACACCGGCGCGCAGCTCTCCACTTTTTTTGCCGGCCCCATTCTGGTTACCGACCTTTCGAAACAGTACGGCCCCAAGTTCCGCCTGGCAGTGGATTTGGCGCTCTCCGGCCTGCCCGGCGAGTACCGCATGTACAGCGACAACCAGGAATTGACGCAAGGAGACGTTTGGAATTGGGAGGAAACTACCGGACTACGGGCCTCCTGGCAGGCCACCACTCATCTTAGCCTGACGGCCTCATCGTACTTGGCGTTCGACTATTTCCGCCGAACCAGCGACGCCGTTCCGCAATATACATTGCCGCGCAATGGCGTCTCCGTGCTTCCGGGCGTCGAATTAAAATACACCCGCAAAGGCTATGTGTTCACCGCGCACGGAACCAGAGGCGAGCGCATCGGCTGGAGACCGTTCGGATGCGCTTTCTTGACCCAGCCGCCATACCCATGTTCTTCTTCGCAGAAGAAGAACACGCCGCCTCCAAGTGCCTTGTTAGTCCAGCCGCCGCAAAACGCCTACACCCTCTACGACGCCGACTTCAACAAGGATTACTACATCGGTAAGTTCACTAAGGGCGGATTTGATTTCTCCTACTGGGGTGGGGACCAACTGGATCGGTTCTCCCGTTACTTTCCCTCATTCTTTTCGGAGCCGCGCCTCCATGGCATCCCCAGCGGCACGGACTCTTTTGATGCCATCGCCATGGGGAACGTGCACTACGGTTTCAACGTGATGGACTTCATCAAGTTCGATGGGATGTACGCCTATGCGCGCGCGCGCAACCTGGAGGAGTCCAGCCAATTCCGCAAGTTTGACGGCCTGGAGGTCAATTTCAATACCCCCGGCCCCAAGGGCACCTTAGTGCAAGGTACGGTTTCCTATGCGCTGGACGGGAACCTGGCGCGATATAACTCCCGTTGGGGCGCTTATCTTATGATCTACAAGCCGTTGCGCTAACTGAACATATGGCTGAAATACCGGTCGAAGATAAGAAGACCGCATTAGTGACGGGCGCTTCGGGGGTTATCGGCGCCGCCATTGCGCAAGCACTGGGAAGCGCGGGGTTCTGCGTAGGCGCGCACTATCATCACGCGAAAGAGCCCGCGACCGAGGTGGTGGAGCGCATCGTCGCCGCCGGCGGACAGGCGCTGGCCGTGAAAGCCGATCTGTCCCGCCAGGAGAGCGTGGCGCCGATGTTCGATCTCATCGAACAACAATTCGGGCCGGTCGACTACTTGGTGAACAACGCGGGCATCAACCGCGACGTCCTGTTGGCATTTATGTCCGACGAGCAGTGGGACGAAGTGATCGGCACCAATCTTCGCGGCACTTACTTGTGTTCGCGGTTGGCCTTGCCGGGCATGATGCGCCAGGGGAGCGGAGCGATCTGCAATATCGTGTCGCCCAGCGGAGTTCGCGGCCAAGCCGGCCAGTGCAATTACTCGGCTTCCAAAGGAGGCATTATCGCCTTCACCAAGGCGCTTTCCCGCGAGGTGGGGCGATTCAATATCCGAGTCAACGCCGTCTGCCCGGGCGTGGTCCCCAGCCCCATGTCCGCCAAGTACATCGAGAAAGAGGAGAAACGGCTGCTCTCCGAAATTCCTCTGGGGCGTTTTGGCAAACCCGAAGAGGTGGCTCCGCTGGTGGCATTTCTGGCGTCTCCGGAGGCGAGCTACATCACCGGACAGGTGATTGCGGTCGATGGCGGATTGCTATAGTGAATTCCCGGTCAACGGAGAGGGACGGCAAGAGGAACAGCGGATGAGTCGTGCCAATTGCTGGGCGATCGAGGACTATGCTTATCGTTCCTGTTCCCAGCCAGCGCGGAAATTTGGCTTTGCGGTTTCGCCCCACAACCACTCCTGCCACTCGATTGAGAACCTGGCCTCACTGAACCAGGTGGTGAAGTTGTGGTTCATGCGGCCGTTCCGGCATGTTCTGCAGCGGGCGTTCGGACTGGCGCCGGGTTCCGACCTGGACTATGCCGAGGTCTATTACCGGCCGCCACTGACGGTTGAGGATGTGTTGCGCACGGAGTCCGCAGGTGTCGCACCTCTCGGCTTCGACGGTGTCCATCTGGGGATTACCGACCATGACGAAGTTGCCGGCAGTGTTGAACTGCTGCGGAAGCATCCCGCAAATGCGCCCCGCAATGCTCTCGGCGAGGAACTGTCCTTTCGCTTTCGGGACTATCTCTTCCACATGGGAGTTACGGATTTACCCGAGTCCAGCGTGGCGGAGACCCATGCCAGTCTGCAAGCGGCGGCTCGTACGGAACGGCTGGACGATTTGTTCGAGATACTCCGCGCCAGTGGATGTCTGGTGGTGCTGAATCACCCGCTGGTTCCCTGGGGCAAGGACAACGACCCGCGCCGCAAGATCCCGGTGGAAGAGCTTCTGCGGCGGTACGGCTGGGCAATTCATGCTCTCGAGTACAACGGAATGCGGAGCCGAGAGGAAAACGACCGCGTCCTCGAGTTGGCCAAGCAGGTGAACAAGCCCGTGATAGGCGGCGGGGACAGCCATTTGCTGCTTGCCAGTTCCGTGCTCTCGGTAACGCACGCTAGGAGTTTCCGGGATTTCGCGGCTGAAGTGAAAGAGGGCCGGGCCGTGCCCCTAGTAACGCCCGCGTACTTTGCTCCCCTGCGCTGGAAAATCTTCTTGCGGGTGCTCTATTTCATCGCCCACTACCGGCAGATCGGCCATTTCCGTGGCCAGCCGGTTCGCGACCTGCTCGCGGACAGAGCGGTACTTCTGGATCCAATAGGCGTTGCTTCACGGGGCTTTCTGAGTTTAACCTCGGCTTGTCACCTGATACGGTGAGCTTATAGCGGGCAGTAGGGATAGTGTTCCGTTACCGGGCCGGAACTGGTTCCGCAGGCTTCGATGCTGCTAGGTCATCTTCCATCCAGCGGAATATTTTCAAAATTTCCTTCTGGCCGGAGCCCCATGAAAATACCGGTCCACCTGATTTCTCAATCGCAACTTTCACCAGCGACGTGCCATTCGGCTGGGGGTCAACTCGCAATCCCACGTTGTAGCCCCAAGACCAAGCAGTTGTTCCAACGTGAAATCTAACAACACGGTTTTCCGGGTCCTTGGACTCGATTTCATGGTGTAACGCAATCACTCTGACGGCGGACTTGTAGACATCATTTGCAGGAGCTACGAATTGCTTCCTACGCCAATCCTGAGCGGACGCCACAAGCGAAAGAGTAGCGACGCCAAGGGCCAACAGAGCACTTCGATACCGCATCTTTTTCACATTTTCCTTCCAAACTGGCCAATGATGGTTTTGGCCGATTTACAAGCTGGAGACTACGGGCAAGATCGCGTCCTGTCAACGAACCGGGTCACATCTTGATGTACGATGATCGCCAGGGCCGTTGCAGGAATAATGCAAACCTCTCGGCAGTGGGTCAGTCGTGCTGATCCACTACCGAATCCAGGGCCGCTGCGGCCGCAGGCAACTGCGGAGCTGCTCCACCCCGGTGAGGGCGGCTGTCCCGGCGCGGGATGAGATACGGCAACAGCGAAACCCCTCTAATCGTTATGCTATACTGCCACAAATAAACATCATGGCAAGCGTCAAGGAACAGCTTAAGCCAATTATTCTTAAGAGCTTGCGGATCACCGACTTGACCCCGGAGGATCTCGCCGACGATCAGCCACTGCTCGGTGGCGACTTGGAAATCGATTCCATCGATATCCTTCAGCTTATTCTTGAGATTGAGAGGCATTTCGGTATCAAGCTGGTGGGCGCCAAGTTCGACGAGAAAGCGTGGGCGAGTGTCAACGCTTTGGCAGCGACCATCGAATCCAAAATGGCGGCAACCAGGACCTAACACATACACTCCATGAGTAAGTTCCCCCATGCCGGCCCACTATAGGACGAAGCCACCGGCCCGGGTCCTGTTGGTGGAGAGTAACAACATGGGTAAGTGGGTGGGGACTACTATGCCCTACGAGGTGCATATCCCGCCCTTGGGCCTGATGTACCTCGCGTCCTACGCCCGCGCGGCCCTGCCAGGCGTGGAGTTCCGCATCGTCGAGTCCTCTCTGTCCGCTCCGGACGACGAGCGCTTCATCCGCATCTTGAACGAGTTTCAACCGGATGTCGTCGGTATCCGCTCCATCGCCTTCTTTCTTGAGGAACTCCAGCGCATCGCGAGTTTGGTGCGCGCCCACAGCGATGCCACCGTCGTTGCCGGTGGACCTATCGTGCACGCATACAAGCGCCGGCTCCTTCAGGAGGTGCCTGAACTGGAGATTGCCGTAAAAGGGGAAGGCGAGAGGGTTTTCGTCGAACTCCTTTCGGGAGCGGCGCTACCCTCAATCGCAGGACTTTTGTATCGGACGGACGATGGGGTGGTGGAAAATGAAGACCAATCCAAAGTGGCGGACATCGACAGCCTTCCTTTCCCCGCCTACGACTTGATCGACCTGGACCAGTACCAGCGTCAACTTAGTTACGCATATAATCACCGGCGGCAGGGAGTCCTGCTGACCAGCCGCGGCTGCGCGTACCATTGCACCTTTTGTTTCACCCACTGGAAGGGCATCCGGCTGCGAAGCGCCGTCAACATTTTCGAAGAAATCAAGCAACTGCACACCAAGCACGGAATCCAGGACTTCTATGTCGTCGACGATATCTTCAACGTCGACTCGAAGCGCTCCATGGAACTGTTCGACCTGATTGTTGCGGCGGGCCTCAAACTGCGGCTCTACTTCGTCAACGGCTTGCGCGCCGACATCACCAGCGAGAAGTTTGTGGACCGGGCGCTCGAAGCCGGCGCCGTCTGGTTCACCTACGCCGTCGAATCTGGAACGGAGGAAATCCAGCGCCTGGTGAAGAAGCGCCTCGATCTGGAAAAGGCCAAGCGCATCATCGCCTATACTCAGCGCCAGAACGTCGCCGTGAACGTTTCGACCATGTACGGCTTCCCCACGGAAACCCGCGAACTAGCGCAGCGCACCCTGGATTGGTTAAGCGAACTGCCCAAGCCGTCGTTGTTGCCCTACCACTTTTGCTTGCGGTTCTTCCCGGGCTGCGCGATCAACCAGCAGGCTTTAGAGGCCGGTTGGGACCCAGAGCGTCTGGAACTCACCAGCCGGTTCTCTTACAACGATCTGCCCGTGGGCACTCCCACATTGTCGAAGCATGATATGCACGGCATTCAGCTTGAGTATCACCGCCGCTTTGGACTGAGCAATCCCGCCGCCGTTGACGGCGCGATCCGCACACTCCGCTCCATCGGGTATAACGACACGGAGATCGTTCACATGTACTCGGTGTTGAAGAGGAAAGTGATTCACAATGTGGACGACCTCATGACGGCGGGCGGAAATTGACGCGCTGGTACCAGCACCGTTTTCACAACGTCCTAACTCACCGGATTGTGTTTTGCACCGTACCGTGGATGCCACGCTTCGTTCAGCCCCCCATCGCAGCCGTCACGGCGCTGATCTTCTTCTTCCTGTTGAAGCGGGAGCGGCGGGCGGTGGCCGGCAATCTGCGGCGGATCTCGGGCAAGCGCGGGCTCCGACTGCAGTGGAAGGTCTATCGCGTCTTCTATTCGTTCTGCGACTTCATGGTTTCCTATTGCTATGTCCCGCAGGCCACCCATGCGCAACTGCTCTCCATGCTGGTGGACAAGGATAAGGCACGCGGCGCCGCCAAGATCGACGAATGCTTGGCCGCGGGCAACGGGCTCATCGTGTGGACGGCGCACCTGGGGAATTCGGAATTCGCCTCGCGCCTCCTCGAAATGCACGGCCGGCCCGTCAACGTGGCGCGCTTGGTCGAGGACAAACCGGCGGAGATCATGCTGCGGAATTTGATGACTAACGAGCGGCTTAGAATTGTAGATCTCAGCGGCGGCGCGCGGGCCACCGTCGAACTCTTACAGGCTTTGCGTCGAAACGAAATCGTGGCGATCCAGGGAGACCGCGTCTATCGGCGTCATAGTGCCGATGTCCCGTTTTTTTCCGAACCTGCTGCCTTTCCGCTTGGCCCCTTCCTGCTTTCGCAGGTGTCGGGCGCCCCGGTGCTGCCCGGTTTCGTGGTTCGCCAAGGTTGGCTGCGCTACCGCGTTCTCATGGGCGATCCGATCCCGCCGATCTCATCCGACGACCCCGACGCTGGCCCGCAGCGCGGTTTGTGCCAAGCCGTCAGGTTCCTGGAAAAAGCGTTGGCGGCACATTACGATCAGTGGTTGAATTTTTTTGATTTTTGGCCGGTCAATTCCTGTGACTGATATCCAGAAAACCATCGTCGTTACTGGTGTCGGCGTTATTAGCCCCTATGGCATCGGGCTGGACTGCCTGCAGGCAGGCATGTTGTCGGGCAAGTGTTGCCTCGCGCCCACGAACGATCTCTATCCCGGTTTCGCAGGAACGACTGCCCAGGTCCAAGTCCAGGCTTATGAATTGCCGCATCCGGCGGAGGGTTTCACCTCCCGGCATTCCCGTACCGATCGACTTGCGGCGTTGGCCGCTCGAGACGCAGTAGCGGATTTCGATTGCGAGAACTCTTCTTTCCGGGAGAGCGGCGTCGTGATGGCCAGCACAGTCGCGGGCTTGACCGAGATCGACCCCGGAATCGCTCATGATCCGGCCGCTTGGTATCGGCGCGGCGGTCTCTCGCGGGCCGCGTCCTATCCGGTGGCGCGCGTGGCCGACGCCGTGGGTGAGCATTTGGGCCTTCGCGGACCGCGCTGTGCCGTCTCCGTGGCTTGCGCTTCCGGAGCGATGGCGATCGCGCTCGCCGCCAACATGCTGCTTGACGAAATCGCGCCCATGATCCTGGCAGGAGGCAGTGACGCGCTGTGCCCGTTCACGCTGAGCGGGTTCAACTCTCTGCAGGCGTTGGACCCAGATCCCTGCCGGCCCTTTGACCAGAAGCGCAAGGGGCTGAACCTGGGCGAAGGATCTGCCGTGCTCGTGCTCGAAACGCTCGCCGGGGCTGCGGCGCGTAATGCCAAAGTTCTAGTGGTGCTGCGTGGATGGGCCATGACCAACGATGCGTTTCATCCCACCGCGCCGCAGCAACAGGGAAACGGCTTGGCCGATTGCATGCGCCGCGCCATGGAAATGGCGGAGGTCGACTGCGATGAGATCGGCTATGTGAATGCCCACGGCACGGGCACGCCGCTGAACGATATTGCCGAGGTCAAGGCATACGAGACCGCCTTCCGCGGACGCAGCCGACCAGTTCCCGTATCTTCGACAAAGTCGTATTTCGGACACTGTCTGGGGGCAGCCGGCGCCTTGGAGGCAGCCATCACGATAACGGCCGTTCGCCGCGGCGCGCTATTTCCGACTCTGCGACTGACCGATCCCATCGAGAGCCCGCGCGTGGACTGGCTGCGCGGAGAAGTTCGACACCAGCCGCTGCCGCTGGCCATGTCGGTTTCGGCAGGCTTTGGCGGCAGCAACACGGCGCTCATATTCGGGAATATCCGATCATGACTCCAACGTTGCCCACCATCACCGGGATCGGTTCCGTGAGTCCTTATGGGCCGCTCGCCGGACTGATCCCGCCCGAACTGACCGCACAGTGTCCGTTGGAACCCAGCGCCATCACCGCATGGAAGACCGCCGGGCTGCGGCGAGCGTTTCTCGTGAAGCCGTTTCGCCCCGCAGACGTGGTGCCGGGCCTGAAGACCAGACGTCTGGATCGTCTGTCGGCGTGGGCCTTGGTGGCTTCTTCCCTGGCGATTAAAGATGCTGGGATCGACCTAAGCCAGGTGGACCGATCGCGGGTTGCAGTAGTCTTCGCTACCAGCTTCGGCTGTGTTGAACTCACAGAAGCCTTCTACCAAAGCGCTGCCGCAAATGGTTGGTCCGGGACCGATCCTAGTACCTTCCCGGAGACGCTCGCCAACGCTCCGGCCAGTCACGTGGCTTTGTTTCACGACCTGCGAGGGCCTAATATCACGGTCGGCAGCAAGGGCTTTGCGGGCGAGAGCGCGCTGATCCAAGCCGCTTCCCTGCTCCGCCACGGGCAGGCAGACTTGGCCATTGTCCTCGCCGGTGACACGCTTACGCGCGCCGTCTACGAATGGTACGAGGCAGCAGACCTACTGTCGCCGGCCTGCTATAACTCGGAATCCTTGCCGGTAGCCGACGGTTTCGTGCCCAGCGAAGGTGTGACCGCGCTGGTGCTGGAAGCGGCGGGCCGCTGCGAAGTGAGATCCGAAGCCCACTCCTATGCCCGTTTCCGCTCCGGCTGCTGGGTGGCAGGCGGACAGCCGGTGGAGATCGCTCGCCAGATGCTCTGCGGATGCGTCCCCAGCCTCACCATCTGTGCCGGAAATGGCGCGCCTTGCGCCACCAGTCCTACAATCGGCCTGGCTCGCGAGATTGCCGGCCAGAACGCCGCCGTCGTCCCGCCGCAGGCCGTTGCTGCGGGTCTGGCCGATACGGGCGCTCTTCTCCACTTGATCCTGGCCTTAAGCAGTCGGCCCAGCAGCGGGCTGGCTCTGTTGTTAGGAACATCGTTAGGAACGTCCGGCGACAGTGGGTTCGCAGCTCTTCTGCTGGAGTTACCTTGAACATGAATGTGCGAATTGCATCGGCGGCGTATGCCGTTCCGCCCGGCGTTGAGACCGTGGAAACGGTCTTGGAGCGCGAACGAACTCGGGTGGAAACAACGCTCGCTCCACTGGGCCCGCAGGCGAGACGAAAGGCCGTGGAAGGCCTCGGACTAAGTCGCGTCCGCGTCTGCGGCGACAAGCAACCCTATGACTTAGTTCTTGAAGCCGCTTCCACGGCAATCGCGGAAGCTGGGATTACGGCGCAGGATATCGATCTCATCCTCGATTACAGCACCTTTCCCGGAGATAACTCGCAGTATCTCTCGTTTGCCCACAAACTCAGCGCCGAATTAAGGGCTGAAACTTCCCTGAATTTGAGTTTCAAAGCTGGCGGCTGTGGAGCGCTTCACCTCGCAATCAAGACCGCGCTCGGTTGGATGAGCACCGATGAAAGCATTCAGACCGCGCTGCTGGTGACAGGCGACACCGCGCCTCACGGCAACCGCTCACTGCTTCCAATTACCGTGCAAGGCGACGCCGCGAGTGCCGTTATCCTGCGCCGGCAAGGCACGGAAGGCCCTTTGCTGCTGGGCGTCGAAGCCATGACGCTCGGCCATCTGCACAACGCCATTGCCCTGGTCATGGCCAACGGCCACCTTGAGATTAAGGTCGATGCTGTATGCATTGAAAACGAAGTGATGCCGATCTACTATCTCAACCTGTTCCGGCTGATGCAAAAAGTCCTGGCGGCATCTTCCCTCAACTTGAACGATGTTGATCATTTCATCTACTCCAACATCAGCGACCGCGACCGCGAGGGTTTCCGCAGGATGGTGGGACTGCCCGATGGCGGCCTGCCGCCAACTCCCATGGCGGAGTATGGCCACACATTTGCCAGTGATCTCGTCATCAATTATGTGCATATGCGGCGCGAGGGCCGAATTCGTCCCGGGCAATTGTTGCTGTTCGCTTCCGCGGGGATCGGTTTCACCTGGGGGGTGACGCTTGCCCGAGCCTGAAAGCGACGTGCTCTGCGAATGGCTTCGGCACACGGCAGCGGCCACGCCCGATGCTCCGGCTATTGTCGAAGAAAATCGGGTAACTTCGTTCCGCGAGTTATTCGAGCAAGCCGCGGCGCTGGCCCTGCGCTTCGTCGAACACGGCGTTCAAAAGCAGGATCGCATCGCTCTGGTGATGCCGAAGACCACGGATGCGATCGTTTCTATTTTTGCCTCCCTTCTCGCCGGAGCTATCTATGTTCCCATCCATCCTACATGGCCCAAGGAACGAATCGAAGCAACCGTGGCGGACTGCGCGGCGCGGTTGGTGATCGAAGGCGCCAGTTTCCCGTCGCGAATCACCGATCGCCAGACGGGCGCGAGCATTGCTTGGCAAACGGCTCTCACCAGCACTGCTCTCACAGCAGAAGACTCGCTGCCCAGAGTCGATGCCGGCGACCCGGCTCTTATTCTGTTTACCTCCGGATCAACGGGCCGGCCCAAGGGAGTCGTCCTTTCCCACCGCGCGGTAAGCGCTTTCGTAAGATGGTCCGCGCGCGAGTTTCAGATCTGTTCAACGGACCGCATTGCATGTCCGTCGCCCCTGGGTTTCGATCTTTCCACCTTTGACATTTTCAATATGGCCTTATGCGGCGCCACCTGCGTTCTAGTCCCCGGCCATATCGTGTGGATGCCGCGCTTCTTAGCGCAGTTCGTGCGCGAGGCCCGCATTACTTGTTGGTATTCAGTGCCGTCTATCCTGGCCGGCATGTTACAGGAGGGACGGTTGGCGGAGCATGGGTATCCCGGCCTGCGCCTCATCCTCTTCGCCGGCGAGGTTTTTCCCGGTCCAAACGTGGCGCGGTTGCAGGCCGCGATTCCGCAGGCTGTTTTCGCGAACCTCTTTGGCCCCACCGAGACCAATGTGGTCACGTGGTATCGCGTGCTGCGCGATTTCGATGGCTCCGAGCCGCTGCCTATTGGCCGTCCCTGCCCCTACGCTACGGTGACGATGGAGGCGTCGAGCGGCGAACTGCTCGCGGGCGGCGACTCCCTGATGAGTGGCTACTGGAACCGCCCTGGAGAGACCGAACGCGCCTTCGTCACTTTGGAGGGCACACGGTATTACCGCACCGGGGACCGCGTTTCGCTCGCGCCTGACGGCAACTACTTTTTCCTAGGACGGCTCGACCGGCAAGTAAAACGTCGCGGCTTCCGAATTGAACTTGGGGAAATCGAAGCCGCGCTCCTCCGCCAAGAAGATATACTGGAAGCGGCGGCGGTCGCTGCCGAGGATGGGCAGATGGGAACCGTCATAACTGCTTTTGTCCGCGCCCGCTCCGCTGGCGCTGTCACCTTGGTCGAAGCCAAAGCCCACTGTGCGCGGACACTGCCTCCGTATATGTTGCCCGACCACATCGTATTTCTGAATACCATACCCAAGGGAAGCCGGGGCAAGACCGATTACATGGCTTTAGGCAGAATCGTAACAGAACTGAACCAAGGACTGAACCATGGAGATCAAGAGCGGGGAGATCAAGAGCGAGGTCCGGAAGTACATCGCCGATAATTTTCTGCTCGGCGCGCAACGGGCCACTCTCGAGGACGCTATGCCCCTCATCACCGGCGGCATCATCGACTCGATTGGCATGATCGGCCTCGTCGATTTTCTTGAAAGCCGCTTCGAAGTCGAATTCATGCCGCGAGAAATCGACGTGCATAGCTTGGATACCGTGGAGCGGATCGAAGAACTGATCCGGAAGAAACTGGCCAGCCGAAAAGCCGGCGTGGCCGCCGGTAACGGACAGCAAATTCGGTGAGGTGTCGCGGTGAGGAACCATTGCCGATTGCGGGGACTAACACTGATGGCAACGTTGCTGCTGGCCGCCTGCTCGCGAATGCACAAGGAGCCGTTTGAAAAGGCCCCGCTGTCCCCTGGCCAGATCGAGGTCGTGCGCCTCTCGGAGCGCGCCAACCTCGTCGTGGAACGCATTCGTTTCTGGTCCCACGAGATGAACGAGCCCCGCTTCTTCCTGGCCCTGGTGCCCAAGACAAAGGTTGCGCCTTCCGAGGTACTCATCTTGAATCACGGCTGGTGGGACCGGCCGGAGTATCTATTGCAATATCTCAAAGTGGACGAAGTGTACGACGAGATGCTGGGCCGGGGCGAGGTGCGGCCCGCGATCGTGATCCTGCCCGACGTTCGCTTCAACAGTTTTTACCGCCAGTATTCGGACCGCTTTCCCTACCCCAATTATCTGACCCTGGTGGCGGAGGAGGTCGCGGGGACGGTCTCACGCCACTACGCCATCCCTTTCGAACGCCAGCGTTGGGCGATCGGCGGTTTCTCTTTCGGCGGTTATCTGTCGCTGGATGTGGGGCGGCGCTATGCCGGCCGCTTCGCCAGCGTCAGCATTGTAAGTGGGCTCGTCGATGATCAGTGGAGCTTCTGGCCGTCGCAATCGCCGCCGCCCGGGGCACTCGATTCTCAGGGCCGGGGCAAGCACACAATCGTCGTGCCCGGCCCTGTTCCCAGACTTTTCCTCGCCTGTGGAACGGACGATCGTCTTTTCACTACGATGCGTGACTTGCACCAAAAGCTAACGGAACTCGGCATCCCGCACGAGTGGTCGACTGGGCCGGGCGGGCACACCTGGAAATATTGGTCTTCGGTTCTGCCACAGATGTTAAAGTTTCATCTTGCTGGCGAACGAAGTCAGGTTGAGGCCAAATGAGAGCATTGCTGGTTCAAAGCCCCGCGACGTCGCCATGGGTCCCGCGCAGGCAATGGGAACCGCCGAGCGTGGCGATGGCAACGATTGCCGGCCAGATCGATAACCACGACGTCAAAGTGGCGGACATGGTGGTTTGGCGCAAACAGGCCGTCCCACGCTACTTGCAGGTCTTGCGGGAATTCAAGCCGGACGTCGTGGGCTTCACGTCCATGACTTTTCAGTATGACACCACCATCGGCTTTGCCTATTTGACCAAGCAGTTCGACAGCCAGATTCGAACCGTGCTCGGCGGTTATCATGCCACGTTGTTTTCCGAGAACATCGCCGCCGGTCCGGATGCTAACTTTTGGGACTTCCTGGTACGTGGTGAGGGAGACTTTGCCTTTGGAGAACTGCTGAATAGTATCGAGGCCGATGGCAAGGGGATGGAAAACATCCTCGGGCTTACTTACAAAGAAGAAGACCGCTTCCGCCACAACCCGGCGCGGCCGCTCGAAGACCTAGACAAGATCCGCATACCCGCCCGCGACAAGCGTCTCGCCAATGGATTCCACATGTATTTCCGGCGCGCTGACGTCATCGAGACCTCGCGCGGCTGCCTGCATCTCTGCAACTTCTGCAGCATCCGCGAAATGTACGGCCGCTCCTTCCGTCTCTTCCCCTTGGACCGCGTTCTGGCCGACATTGAAGACGCTTACAGCCGCGGCGCACGCCACATTTTTTGCACCGATGACAATATCACCCTTGATATGGACCGCTTCGAGCAGTTGTGCGACGGAGTCATTCGCTTGAAGTTGAAGAACCTGATCTTCACCACCCAGGCGAGTCCGATTGGTTTCGCCCACCGGCCCGACGTTCCGAGGAAAATGGCCCAGGCGGGGTTCGTATCCATCTTTCTGGGTATCGAGAATGTGTCCGTCAAGAACCTGAGGACGATGAATAAGCCCAACACACTCGACACCATCGAGCGCGGCGTGGCCGCCCTGCAGAAAGAAGACATTATCGTCATCGCCGGCATCATCAATGGGCTTCCGGATGACGATCCGGAGAGCATTCGCGAGAACTATCAGTTCATCAAGAAAATGAGGATTGCCAGTGTCATGGACCAGATCATGACGCCGTATCCCAAGACTCCTTTGCGGGAGGAAATGTTAAAGGACGAACGCATCGCCAATCTCTCCGATTTTCGATGGTATGACGGCTACTTCAGCAATGTGCGCACCCAGCAATTGTCCCCGGAGGAACTCAATTTTGTGCGTTGGAAGATTCGCCGCGAGGTCGTCGGCATGTGGCGCGCCACCAAAGCGGACTGGAAGTTTTTCAAGGGATACACCTACGTTTGGGAGTTTGGCTTCCGCTATATCGTGTGGCTGAATGAAAGGTTGCTCGAACTTCTGTTTGGCGTCGAAGGCCGATACAAACTTCAGATGCGGCAGTTCCTGCAACTGAACGATTTTGGCATTGAGATACCGGGGCGCCAGAGGGCCGACAGTTACCATCCGGTCTACGGCAGCAATCAGGACCCTTACCGCGACACCCGATGGAGCCTGCTCAAGCAGCGCCTGCCTTTCGCCTGGCGCAAACGGCTGACCACGGGGCCGGCGTCAGCGGATTCAGCATTTTTAGCCCGCTAGTGTAGCGACGGCCAAGCCGCTCGCGCAGGGGCGGCCCTCCAAGCCAAGCGCAGCTTGGCGGCCGCCCGTGGTCACAGCAACTCTGGATCCGCTGTAAGCCACTCCGTGCGATCCAGCCGTCTACTTCTTCTTTTTCCCTTGCAGCTCGCCCGTGACTTCCACTTCCAGCTTTGTACCCACTTCATCCAGCGCCGCTTTCAGGTAATTCCTGAGGCCCCAATCGTTCCCGTAATAGGGTCTCACGGGAATCGTCGCGATTTCGGAGTTGGTCTTTGGGTCGATGAAGTGAATGGAAAGGATCAAGTGATAGTTGTCGTAGTCGACCCGAACATCCGAAAACCTGATATAGAGGTCGTTGCCCGCCGCGTTCTCGTCCCCTTTGTCCTTGGCTGCGGTAATGGTTCGACCCGGCAAGTATGCCACTTGCAAATCCCGTAAGAACGCTGCGTTCAAAGAATTGATTATGTCGGTCCACTCGGTCTTGGTTTTATAGCCGTGGACCGCCCACTCGTCAGCGTCCAAATCGACCCACCCAAGAAAGATGTGGTTCATGTTTTTCATGTCCACGGTCGATTCCTTCGTCAGGTAACGCTTTACACCGTGGCGCGCCTCCAGAGAAGTGGGGAACGAAATGCAGAGCAACAGCAATACCGCCGTGACCACCAATCGCTTCATAAGAATCTCCTTCGATTAACCACCGTTCAGGTTGCGATCCAGCCGTCTACTGATTCTCTTTCGGTTTACCCGCAACTTCCAATTGCAGCTTCCTGCCCACTTCGTCCAGTTCCTTCTCCAGGCAACTCACGAGGCCGCAAAGCCGCCCGGTGTACGTTCGGACGGGAATCGATGCAATCTCAGAATTGGTCTTAGGGTCGATGAAGTGTACGGAAAGTTTGAGGCGATAGTTTTTGCCGAACGAGGCATCGGAAAACTTGATGTAGAGGTCGTTGCCCGCCGCGTTCTCGTCCCCTTTGTCCTTGGCTGCGGTAATGGTTCGCCCAGTCAAGTATTTCGATTGGCAATTATGCTGAAAGACTGCATTTGCGTTGCCAATTACATCAAGCCATTCTGCCTTGGAGTAGCCTAACTCCGCAAAGTTATTAGGGTCCACATCGACCCACCCAAGAAAGATGCGGTTCATCTTGCTCATGTCAACGCTCGGTGCCTTGTCGCGCGCCTCCAGAGAATTCGGGAACGAAATGCAGAGCAACAGCAATACCGCCGTGACCACCAATCGTTTCATTAGAGATCTCCTTTTATTATTTCCCGCTCAGGTCGGGAGCCCTGGGTGTCTGTTCGATAACTTGCGGATTTCCGCCGCAGCTTCATGCCAAGAGGCGCCATATTCTGGAGGTTGTGCAGTAGCTGCGGAAGCATTGTATCACTCTAAACAACCAAGACCGGTTCCATCCCTAACGCTGCGCGTTAGGCCCCGTATCGCGTGCGCGACCTGAATGCCGTACGGCGTGCACCCGGCATCTCTCCGGCGCATATGGCCTGTGCGGAAGGAGACGACTGGGCCAATGTCGCAGCCTGATGAATCACGCCCACTGAAGCAATCGGGATATCAACCGGCAAGAGGATTTTCTTAATATTCCGCATCACATACCCGCCGGAGAGTCAAAATGCCCCGTGACCAGCTCCCTTAGTGCGTTGAACTTGAGCTCGGTGACGTTTCGGCTCGAATTTGCTTCCCGGATGGAATCTGCGTGGCATTCCAACCACCGCCAAGTGCCTTGATTAGCTGAACGCTTGCCACCATCTCTTGCATCCGAAAGTTCACGGCTGTTTGTTGGTCGTTCAATAAAGTCGTTTGAGCGACGATCACATTCAGGTAAGGATCGACTCCCGCTCTGTAGCGAACTGTAGCTTCGTGCAAGTTCCTCGCAGCGGCTTCGACAGCTGCATCTTGCTGGTTGACGACCTGAGACAGAATTCTTAGAGATGCCAAGTTGTCCTCAACCTGTTGGAAGGAGGTCAATACAGTTTCCCGGTAATTCGCCACCGTCTGCTCGTAATTCGCCTGATACTGCTGGATCGTAGCCCGGCGCAATCCCGCATCGAAGATTGTTTCCGCAAGGCTCGGCCCGACCGACCAAAAGCGGCTTGGCCACGTGAGCCAACTGGAGATCGAAGAATTGCCGAACCCAGCCGAACCGCTCAATAGGATATTGGGAAAATACGCGGCCTTCGCCACCCCAATCTGGGCATTGGCTTGGGCGGCACTGCGCTCCGCAGCGGCAATGTCCGGACGTCGCTCGAGAAGTTCGGACGGAACGCCTGCGGGCGTTGCTGGAGGTTTTGACTCCAGAGCTTGTGCGGGAAGGGAGAATGTCGATGCCGGCTGGCCAATCAAGACAGCAATGGCGTGTTCATATTGGGCCCGCAGGACTCCAAGGTTGATGTCTTGAGCCTGCGTCGATCTTAACTGCGCCTCGGCTTGCGCCACAGCCTCGTCATTAGTCAGGCCGGCTCGATACTGGCTTTGGGTCAAGTCCAGAGTTTCCTGGTAAGCGACTACAGTGGAATCGAGTAACTGCTTCAGTGAGTCCTGTGCGCGAAGCTCATAGTAATCCACCGCGAGCTCTGCCTGTTCGCTCAGGCGCACATTCTCCAGGTCGGCGGCGCTGGCCTGCGCCGCATAAACATTCGCCCTTACGGTGCTCCGAACGCGTCCCCAGAAATCAGGTTCCCGGGAAGCATCAAAAGGTAGCGAGTAGTCAGTGTACGATTTGATGGTCACAACCGAGGAACTGCCCGTCAGCCCGTTGAGTTCTGCTGGTGAGGGGCGCAAATACGTGAGACTTGGATTGGTTGAGACCGTTGGGAAGTACTGCGACCGAGCCTGTCTCACCAGGGCCCGCGCCGCGAGAAAATTGGCCGCTGCTGCCGCAATGTTTTGGTTCGAAGAACCCGCCTTCTCTTCGAGTTCATTTAGTTGGGGATCATGGAAGGCTTCCCACCATTTGCCGCGATTCTCGGCATCGTTTTGGCCGCGCGACCTTCCATTCGCTCTCAGACTGGGCAACCTGCTGCGGGATCTCTTTGTACGCGGGCGGAGCTTGAACGGACGGTCGGGCATATCTCGGACCGACCACGCACGCGGCTTGGAGTAAAGTGCGGGCAATCAACGCGAGCAGCCCTAAATGCCTGGCACTCCCGCCGAGCCGTCGCGGCAGGATACTGCGCTGAGCCCACTGAGTCGCTTCTACCTGCGAGCCACGCTGTCTGCGCACCAGTACTAAGGCTTGGCGCATTTGGAAACCACACGCAACTCCTTAGCAGCCCGTGGTGAAAGTCTGGATACTGGAACGGAGAAAGATTGCGTAATCCACAGGGATGGTTCGTAGAATCAGCGCATGGCGATGGGCAGGCGCAAGCGGCGGGAGAAGCAAGAAGGGTTA
>Ga0208937_1000443_pt1 | contig 33076 bp, 18 predicted proteins | sample June2015DPH_11_5_FD_184705 | JGI IMG/M metagenome (GOLD analysis project Ga0208937, IMG submission 184705) | Peatland microbial communities from SPRUCE experiment site at the Marcell Experimental Forest, Minnesota, USA - June2015DPH_11_40... | ecosystem: Environmental > Terrestrial > Soil >...
CCCACCGCGTCCGCCGCAAACGCCAGCGGCTCAGTTCAAACGACCCTATCGAAACTGCCCCGGCCACACGACCTGTGCACCCCCGCACTTCTTCTTTCGGGGCAGTCCCGATAGGGCCCTAACGTTTATCAGGAGCAATTCGAAAAGATGCACTGGCCGATTCGTTCTAATTCTTGGCCGGGAGAACTCATGCAGAGACTCACACTTCGGAATCTTATTGCTTTGCTGCTCGCCACGTCGGCGACGCTTATCTCACGGATGAATCAGGCGCGTGGCCACGATAGAAGTAGCATTGGGAGCACCGGCCACCGCCTGCGTGCGAATGAGGGCCTCGAAGTACACGGGCTGCCCGCGGGTGCTTGAAATGCCGAGAGCCTGCTGGAGCTTTTGCCGGTTGTCGGCATACGCGAGAAAAAGCCCTGCAGCTTCCGTACCCTCTTGTTGCAATCCTTGCAGAATGAGAACTGTGCCGCGCCCATTAGCAAGGGGCAGGAGTGAGATGGTTGCGTAGTCCTCTCCCGAACTGCCCGTGAAGACCAGCCCGTGGTAGGTTTCCTGTTCACCGGCCTTGGGATGGAGATTCTGGAAATATTTCAGGCTTTCACCCACGACGCCTTCGCGCTCTTGAAAATTGAGTTTGTGCTGGAAGTGAAACACCCAGGGGTTGGAGCTTGGGCTGCCTACGAGAACAAGGTTACCTGCCTCCAGGTCACGTGGGCGAAGCTCCCGGGCAGATCGAATAGCGAGCCAGTCGCGAGAGTTCCCGCTCAACTGCATGAGTGTCTGAACCACCACTAGATCGGCATATGAAGTGAGCAGGGAACTGGACAGATACCTCATCATGCGCGCCTCGCGACCTGTGGGGTGCGGATTGGAGAGATCCTCTCCGCTACGGTAGGCGGGGCTCAGGTACCGCTCCAACGTCACCGGCTGCTCGTCAATGAGGCGCATCATGCCGTAATTGACGTCCGCCACCACCACCTCAACGGGACGATTGGGCGGATCGAAGAGAGCCGCCAGTGGCCAAGGTGGCGGAATGGGCGGTGCAAGCGGAGGTTGGCGAAGCCATGCAATCAGAGTGGTGACCAGAAGCAGCGCCGCGAGCACCCAGGGCAGCAGCCTGGCCCAGGACTTGGGTTGCTGGCCGGTCTCAACTGGCGCAGGCGTCGCGGACGCTCTCTGCTCGACGGGCCTAAATAGTGTTGTATAAGCCCCTTTCGGAATCTCAACAATCCAAGTTTCGTCGCGGCCTTCTCCGTCGAAGTACTCATGCAGCTTGAGCCGCAACTGGCGGATGTGCACACGGGCAGAACTGTCCTCGACGACACTGTAATCCTCGTCTTTGCCAAAAACGGCCTCGCCAATGCGGTGCTCAGTCAGATCCTGCGGCTGGCCATGAAGGGTTCTCTCCGCGAGGTAGCACAGCAGATCTCTAAGTTTCGCCGACTTCTGGAAGCAAGCGCTTGCGGTGATCCTTTCGATCAACTGCCAGCGATCATCCCCCCGAAGTTCTGGATCCATTTCCTTCATCAGCGATTAATCCATCTCCGTTTGATTCGGCTGGTTTCCAGCCAAGTCTTCGCACGCGACATGGATTGTTGAATTGCGGCCTGATTGTAGCGTATAGAACGCGCGAGGAAAAGCCGGTCTGGAACTGCGGTCTCCTTGAGGCTGACTGACCATCCTCCGCAGTGCAGAGCCGACCACCTGACTGGTCCCTTGGAGATGTCGCCCCTGAGGTGAACCCGCTTCCCCGTGGCCCACGCTCTGGTGGTCATTTTGACGTGAATCACATGTAAATCGCATTGATTATAAAAGATTTATCCTGTAAACCCCTTTTCGGACTCACTCGGTTTGCAGCAAGGTTATCGACGGCTTCCAAATCCTTAGTTTTGTTGTGTTGTGAAATGCCGGTGCGAATAGCCGAGCCTCAAGAAAGCAAAGAGCGCATGACCAGCGATCTGGCACAACGCTTCGGGCAGAACCCTATCCTCAGGCCAAGGAACCTCCGTCCGAGCTTCGCAGGCATGGAAGTGACGTGCCTTTTGAATCCCGGGGTATTTCGGTATCAGGATAAGATCTGGTTGCTGGTCCGGGTGGCCGAACGCCCGCCACAGGTTCCGGGCAAAACCTCCTTTCCCATCCTGGATCCCGAGGGCCGCTTTGAAGTGCTCCAATTCGATTCGGACGACAAAAGACTTGATCTGAGCGATCCCCGCGTGATTAGTTTTGACGGGCGGGACTACCTCACAACTCTCTCCCATCTTCGTCTCCTGGCCAGCGACGACGGCGTGCACTTCGTCGAACCGGAGCAAAGCCAGCCTCTGATGGGGACCGGCGAACTGGAAACCTACGGGATTGAGGACTGCCGTGTAGCGAAGATCGACGGGACCTACTACCTGACTTATACACAGGTCTCCAATAACGGAGTGGGGGTAGGGCTGCGCACAACACGCGACTGGAAGAACTTTGCCAATGAGGGGATGATCTTTCCGCCGCACAACAAGGACTGCGCGCTCTTTGAGGAGCAAATTGACGGCAAATACTACGCGCTCCACCGGCCCAGCAGCCCGGAACTGGGCGGCAACTACATTTGGCTCGCCGAATCGCCCGACCTCATTCACTGGGGCAGGCACCGTTGCGTGGCCCATAGCCGCGAGGGTTGCTGGGATAGCGCCCGCGTTGGCGCAGGAGCCGCTCCGATCCGGACACCTGAAGGTTGGCTAGAGGTGTATCACGGCGCGACGAAAGAAAACCGGTACTGTCTTGGCGCACTGCTGCTGGACCTCGACGAGCCATGGCGGGTGCTGGCACGCTCCGAGACGCCCATCATGGAACCGCTGGCTCCCTACGAGCAGGAGGGCTTCTTCGGCCAGGTCATCTTTACCAACGGTCACCTGGTCGATGGCGACCGCGTGACCATCTACTATGGCGCCTCCGACAGCGTGATTTGCGCCGCCACATTCTCGATCAACGAAATTCTTAATTCCCTCGACGTGTCCCGGGAGTGTGCATGAACAGGCTCATGAAGGAATACAACCTCTTTCTTTCGTGTCCCCGAGACATGAGGATCCTGCTGCTCACGAACATGCTCTTTGCATTTGTTCTGCCTGTCATCGAAATTTTCGTAGCCGCTTACGTCATGCGCAACTCTCATGCAGTCAGTAAAGTGCTCACCTACCAACTTGCAATCTACACTGCAACCCCAGCCGCCTTCCTGATCAATGGGTTCCTGCTGAGAAGCGTTAGTATCAACCACCTTTACTCAGCTGCGATGCTGTTGAGCGGGATCGCGATGATCTTAATGATGTCTTCGCCCGTCATTACGATGTCTGGAATCGCAATCTCCGGCTCCATGATGGGCCTGGCCACCGGATTGTTCTGGGCCAACCGCGGCTTCTTGGTGCTATCGACAACCAATGACAGTAATCGAAACTACTACTACGGCCTGGAGTCCTTTTTCCTTACATTCACGTCGGTGATTGTCCCTATGGGAATTGGTCTGTTCATAGCGGGCACGACTAGAAACAGATGGCTTAACGGTAATCCGAATAATGCGTATCGGATTGTGTCGATCTGTGTCATCGTCCTTACCGTTCTCGCATCCATTGTCGTGCATTTTGGAAGATTTGAAAATCCTCCACTCACGACGTTTGTGTTCTTCCGCTTCGATCCTTTATGGCACAAGATGCTCGTGCTGGCCGCACTCAAAGGTTTAGTCCAGGGCTACATAGTCACTGCGCCGGCGATGCTAATCATGATGCTCGTGGGGCAAGAAGGTACTTTGGGAACCATCCAGGCCGTCGGAGGAATCGTTTCGTCGTTTTTCCTATATGGAATCGGAAGAGTAGCAAAGCCAAATCATCGCGTTCTTGTGTTTTCAATCGGTCTCCTGTTGTTCTTCATTGGAACTGTCGTCAACGCCGCCCTATTCAATGCAACGGGCGTCATCATCTTCATGGCTTGTCTCATATTGGCGAAGCCCATTCTCGATTTGGCCTACTTCCCCATTCAATTCCTTATCACGGAAACAGTTTCACGCGGCGAGGGTAAGAATCAGTACGCGTACATCCTCAATCATGAATGCGGCCTGTTTGCGGGACGAGCGCTGGGATGTGGCTTATTCCTGGTTCTTGCAACCTGGATTTCGGATATTGCTGCCTTGAAATACGCATTGCCAATCGTGGCGGTCCTTCAACTTGCTTCTATTTGGATCGCGTCCAGAACTCTCACACTTGCTGCACAGGCGCAGGCCAATGCACTGAAGGCGGTTCCCGCAGATGAGGAGGTTTTTGCGCAATGACACTTCACAACATCGGAGACGAGACGCTAAATTCAGGAGGGACGCATATGCAACCGACATGTCAATCGACAATGCAGAGACTTCTCACTCTCACTCTGCGACTCTCCGCTGTATTCCTGATCGCATCAGGAATATCGTGGGCGCAACATGACACAGCAACCGTCGCCGGAACAGTGACAGATTCCAGCGGTGCGGTTCTGCCGGCAGCGAATGTGACCGTCACGAACGCGGATACCAAGTTGGTATTCAAGGGCGTCAGCAACCAAGCCGGACTATACTCGATTCCCAACCTGCCGATCGGGGATTACACCCTTGACCTTACACATGAGGGATTCAAAACATTCTCTGCGCCGGGTCTGCATTTGGTTGCTGCGCAGGTTCTGGAAGTGAATGCCAAACTTTCAGTCGGTTCGGTCTCTGAAACAGTGCACGTGACTGGTATTCCGCAACTTCTTGATACTGAGAACTCGATGGTTGCAGTGACCGTTGAGAGCAAGGACATCAACACGATCCCTATGAGTGTGAATGGCGGTCGTGACGCCTCCAATATTCAGTATGCGATCACCCCAACAATGATGGGATACTGGTATCAGGACGACATTGCGGGGTCGCAGCAGTTTTCAAAGTCAGTCCTGATTGATGGCATCGATGCGACTTCTGCCATGCAGGGCGTTGTCCTAACGCAGGGTCAAGATTCGATCTCTGAAATGCAAGTGCAGATCGCCGGCGTCAATATCGATCACGCTGCTACAGGTGGCGGCGCCGTCTTATACGAGACGAAATCCGGAACCAACTCCCTTCACGGCTCTGCCTTCTACTACACGCAAAACGAAGATCTAAATGCAAATGATTGGGCTGACAACTACTTTCTCGCCCAATGCTCATCTTCCAGCGACGTCCCTGCCTGCCGCTCGCAATATGGCAGAGCAAGAGACAGGTTTAACGACTACGGGGGAAGCATGGGCGGCCCGATCTGGAAGAATCATACTTTTATCTTTGGAGCCTGGGAGAGATATTCTCAAACCAACAACATCCTTACTCCTGCGAGCGCGACCGTTCCAACAACGACCATGCTCGGTGGCGATTTCAGCGCTCTGCTTACCCAGGGAACCTACCAGGGTGTAATTAATGATCCAACGACACAGCAACCCATTATCAACCCGTGCACAAGACAGCCCTATCTCTATGGTCAGATTTTTGACCCTGCTACATGGACATCCGTGAACGGCATTCCCTGCGGAACGCCATTCCCCGGCAACATAATTCCGACATCAAGGTTCGGCACTCTATCGAAAGGGATCATTTCTCTCTATCAGAAGTACTATGTCCCTACCTTGCCGACAATCACAAACAACTTTTCTACCAATAACGGGGGGCCTGCGATCAAAGACAACTTCGACTTACGGGCTGACGACAAACTTACTGCACGTCAGAGCCTTATGTTTGGATTTACATACGTGACGCTCTTCAACGCGGGTTCGTGTGCTGGGTGCGGGCTCGGTTACTATACCGGAGGACCACTTAGCAGTGGTGGCCAATCGACCCTCCATGAGCATATTTACCGCGCTCGCCACACCTTCGCAATTACCCCCAACCTGGTCAATACTCTGTCAGGGTCGTACGTTTACCTCTTCACGGACGAATCATCATGGCCACATGAAAATCCAGTGGCCTATGGGTTCCCTAACAGCGATAGCAATAACTTCCCGATTCTTAACTTTGGCGGTGGAAATGGCATCGGCGAGACCAGCACCAGCCAGGTCACCGAAGATCATTACCATTATGCTGTGTTCCACTACCAGGATGCAGTCTCATGGCTGAAAGGCAAGCACACCTTTAAATTCGGTGGCGAGTTTTCGGCAATGCAAAACAACAATGGCTTTGGCGGCCCGCAAATCTACAACTTCGCCAACAACACAGGAGGGCCCATTGACAGTCGAGTCGCACCATTTATAGGGTCCGGTTTCGCAGCCATGATGCTTGGAGACGTAACCAGTGCCTCGATTCAGGAGCCTGATCCGAGTTATTCGCGTCGCAAAAACTACGATCTCTTTGTCGATGACTCATGGAAGGCCTCTCAACGCCTGACCGTGGAGTTAGGACTTCGTTGGGACGCGAACACACCCTTTCATGATGCGCTTGGACAATGGCAACAATTCAATCCTCATTTGACCAATCCCAGCGGCGCGTGGGGAAGTTATCCAGGAGCGTGGCAGTTCACCACCAACAGCAGTCAGAGTTTCGAAACGACCAATGACTTGTGGCAGTTCAGTCCCCACCTGGGCGCGGCCTATCGTCTGAAGAATAACTTCGTAGCCCGCGGAGGATACGGCATTACGTATGTCCCACTGAATATCAATACACAATGGGGACTTAGCCCATACGAAGACAACCAGTTTTGGATTGCAAACAATCAGGTCAACAACTTCGTTAGCGGCTCAACTGCATACGATTGGAATAATGGCTATCCAGGTCAGCCACTCTATTACAGCCGCACGAGCAGCCAAACCTACTTGCCCACCGGCAATGGAAGTCCATGGTATGTCGACCCCACCACTCTCCGTTTAGGAATGGTCCAGAACTTCAATGGTGGCATCGAGTGGGAGGCGGCGAAAAATATCCTTCTGAGCGCTAACTATGTCGGCAATAAGGGCTCCCGCCTCCATGACGGAGCATTAGAAACCCCACTGAACTATCCAAGCTGGGCGACATACAGTGCGATACTTGAAGCCGGGCAGGTGGATGCCGTTGTCACCAGCCCTGGACAGGCGGCGGCAGCCGGTGTGCCCTATCCCTATTCGGGGTTTAGCGGGTACGCATGGTCGGCAATCTCACCTTATCCTCAACTGGCTTCAACAGTTGGCCCCATCCAATATGGTGGCTCTCCTCTTGGTGTAAGCGAGTTCAACGCTTTTATCGTTGAAGCCAAGGCCCACAACGCTCATGGGCTATCGATGGATATGAGCTACACTCTGTCAAAGGCGACAGGAAGCGTGCAAGCCACCAACAACATTGGAGGCTGCTGCGGCAATTATGGCTTCCAGAACATCCAGGAGTACAGTGAGGCCAAGCATTGGGCCGTCGGAATTGATCAGAAGAACGTAGCCAAAGGCTATGTGAACTACGATCTTCCGTTCGGAACCGGTAAACGATGGGCATTCTCGTCTAGGCTCCTCAACCAGGCTATCGGTGGTTGGACCATCGGAATCCTCTGCACTTATCAGACAGGCAGCCCCATTCTCGGACCTTCGGCCGCGAATTACGAGACTCCCGGCTGGATGGGGCCAATCCGATCGAACGTCGCTCCCGGATTCCATTATGGAAAGAATCCACGTGGCAGGCTTGATCTGAACAATCTGGCTGACCCAAGCAATACCGCATTTGACGCGAGTGCCTTCACCGATCCGCCGACAGGCCAATTCGGAAACGTTCCCTATATTGTTCAGGGCTGGGGGCCTAATTACAACGATACGGACATAAGCATTGCCAAGGCCCTAAGGTTTGGACAGGACGGGCGGTATGCTTTCACGTTGCGCGCGGAGTTCTTCGATGCGCTGAATCAACATCACTATAACGCTCCCGATACCGGGAGAGACGACCAGTTTTTTGGTCAAGTGACAGGGGTGTATGGCAATCGGGTTGGCCAACTTTCTGGCCGATTCACATTCTAGGCAGCAATTCTTGTCAGCGAGTCGGAGGATTCTACAACCACCGACCGCCGCAACCCTCAAGTTGCGGCGCACGCTCCGAACCGACGGCGGGTTTCCCCCGGAGATACTGCCGTTGAACACAGCTGAAGGGCTCTTCTCATCACTGCATTCAGATGGAGGGGAGCACCATTCGAAAGAGCACTTATTGCATTGCCGGTGGTGGCGATCTGGAAAAGAGGAACGAAATCATGCGGAAACTTCAATGCGCGGTAGTTAGCCTCGCGCTATTGTTTATGCCCTTGAACCTCTTAGCTTCTGCGAAGGACCACGTCGTCGGAACCGTTGACTTTTCGGGAGATGCTCAGTTTGATGCTGATAGCATTTCTGCGAGCGGTTCCAATCATTGGCAATGGCTGTCCTTTCCAGGCGGCCGGCTCGTTCTGAATCCGAGCCCAGTTGATGTTTCCCAGAACCCCGCGCCTCTAACGAAAGATATCCCATTGAATTTGGGAGGCTGGGTTGGGACTGGAACCATCAAGCTACTTAATACCAGCCATGTGCTTGTAGGCACTTCAGCGAGCAGTTCCGAACCCGCTACATCGCTGCGTACTACGTGGTTCCCATACAAGCTTACCTTTGACGCAAACTACGGGAACAGTATTCAGCTGCATGGCCAAGACTTCTTTGTAGATGAAAACTCTTCTCTGATCCGGGACTTGGCTTTCACGAGCAGCGCCGATGCGACCGTGGAGCTGGGCGGCGTCTATGAAGCGACTGAACAGGCAAACTGGATCCCTGCTGATGACATGCTTGTCGTATCCTCCCCTGATTACGTTTATGCAATGGTGTTCGCCCGTATCGTTAATAGGCATCCACTTCCATTGCAAGCAGATGCAGCTATACAGCCAAGGGGGTACGAGCTCAGAGTCAACTTGGGGCCAGGAGCGTCGGAGATTGCGATCGGGTTCGGTTTTGCAACGCGGTCGGAAGGGGAAGGAACTGCCGTCGCACGAGCAAAACAATGCTTCCATCAGCCTATCTCCGAGACGTTGGCGCATTCAAGAGCCAGGATCGAAGGGGATCTTCGGCGTGTTCCTGCTCCGCAGAAGTGGGGGATCGAAGCGGGCGGAGGGTTGGGCGGGGTCACCGCGGCACAACACCGTCGGGCCTATTATGCTGCCTGGACGTTCGTTATCCAGGATGTGGTTCGAAAACTGCCGGAATCATCGTTCGCCTATGACCAGCTAATGACTGGGAAGCCTTCGCTCTGGAACGAAGGAGAGCCGAGAGCGCCGGGGACTGCTCAATGGGATAGTGTGCTCGGCTATCAATGGCTTTGCTATATCGATTGCAGAGCTGCGTGGTCGGCATTCTCTGGGTTGATGTCGCTGGTGGACGCGAATGGCGACATTGCAGGAGAGTCCTTGCCGGCACGGAAGGCGCAGACCGCCTGGATACTCTATTCGAAAACACACGATAGGGCACAGCTTGCGGCAGTCTATCCTGCGATTCGGAAGAACCTATTATGGGAAGAGAGAAACCCCCGATGTATCTACGGGGATCACAATACCGCAGACGAGATCGCACACGAGAAGGAGAAGGACTTCGAGTTTACGTCATCCTGGATTTATGATGCCGGCTTTGCGAGTCTGATCTGCGCTGAATTGGGAGACTCGTCAGAAGCGCAAATGTGGAGAAGGAAACAGGCCGAGATGGCTGAGAACAGCAGGACATGGTTCTTCTCGGACCCAACTCAGATACGCCAAAATTTCCCCTTCGCAAATGGCAAGGGCAACTCAAGCGCTGATCGGGTTAAGCTCATAAAAGAAATCACTCAAGCTCTTGCTATAGTGCAGCAATTCTCTCCTGACATCAGAGGACGCCTAGCAAATTATTTCAATCAAGGCTTTCACCCGAATCAAAGGGGCCAGGGGTTTGAGGGTGACTTCAGGTATCCCAATATGAACCTGACCGTATACGGACTTTTCGACGCCGGGCGAACAGATCAGGCTGTCTCGCTCATTTCCGACGTCTTGCGCGAAAGCATTCAAGCTGGAACATTTGCCGAAGCTATCAATCCGTATATGACTCCAGCTGCCCAAGGAGTTGAGGAATCTTTGTTCTCGCCCTTGAACATCATTGAGTTCACCTGGTTACTGAACGGATGTCGCTACGACCGTGGAGATCCAGTCTATGTGGACCTCGCGGACAAATCTCGTCAATAGGGAGGTGTAGTAACGGAATACTGGTTACCGACCGCGTTCCTTGTTTCTCGTAGCACGAACACAGGGAAAGGACCGCTGCCACGCTGGGATTTGACAATCGTGTGTTCTGCATGACAGAGACCGCATCACATTCTACGGTGACAGGCACAATGCTGCACACGGTGCCGAAATAAGACGAAGGAGTTTCAAGCGGTGATGATGAAACACGCGCGGATCCTAGCTGCAGTATTGCTTCTGACGACGGGGCGATGCGCTTTGGCGAAGGACCACGTCGTCGGAACCGTTGACTTTTCGGGAGATGCTCAGTTTGATGCTGATAGCATTTCTGCGAACGGTTCCAATCATTGGCAATGGCTGTCCTTTCCAGGTGGTCGGCTCGTTCTGAATCCGAGCCCAGTTGATGTTTCCCAGATCCCCGCGCCTCTAACGAAAGATATCCCATTGAATTTGGGAGGCTGGGTTGGGACTAGAACCATCAAGCTACTTAATACCAGCCATGTGCTTGTAGGCACTTCAGCGAGCAGTTCCGAACCCGCTACATCGCTGCGTACTACGTGGTTTCCATATAAGTTTGCCTTTAGCGCAGACTACCCCGACAGCATTCAGCTGGATGGCCAAGACTTCTTTGTGGATGAAAACTCTTCTCTGATCCGGGACTTGGCTTTCACAAGCAGAGCCGATGCGACCGTGGAGCTGGGCGGCGTCTATGAAGCGACTGAACAGGCAAACTGGATCCCTGCTGATGACATGCTTGTCGTATCCTCCCATGATTACATTTATGCAATGGTGTTCGCCCGCATAGTTAATGGGCATCCTCTGCCATTGCAAGCAGATGCAATCATAAAGCCAAGTGGGTACGAACTCAGAGTTAACTTGGTCGCGGGACCTTCGGAGTTTGCGATAGGGTTCGGTTTTGCAACACACTCGGAAGGAGAAGCGACTGCCACCGCACGAGCAAAACAATGCTTCCATCAACCCATCTCCGAGACGTTGGCACATTCAAGAGCCAGGATCGAAGGGGATCTTCGGCGTGTTCCTGCTCCGCAGAAGTGGGGGATCGAAGGCAGTGTAGGCTCGGGGGTCACTGTGGCGCAACACCGTCGGGCCTACTATGCTGCCTGGACCTTCATTATCCAAGATGTAGTTCGAAAACTGCCGGAATCGTCGTTCGCCTATGACCAGCTAATGACTGGGAAGCCTTCGCTCTGGAACGAAGGAGACCCAAGAGCACCAGGGACTGCTCAATGGGATAGTGTGCTCGGCTATCAATGGCTTTGCTATGTCGATTGCAACGCTGCGTGGTCGGCATTTGCCGGGTTGATGTCGCTGGTCGACAAGGATGGCGCGATTGCAGGAGAATCTCTCCCGGCCCGAAAAGCACAAACCGCATGGATTCTCTACTCCAGAACTCACGATAGGGCACTGCTTCAGAGACTCTACCCGGTCATCAGGAAGAATCTCTTATGGGAAGAGGAGAATCCCCGCTGGATATATGGAGATCACAATATCGCGGATGAAAAGGACTTGGAATTCACAGCATCCTGGATATATGACGTGGACTTTGCGAATCTGATCTGCGCCGAACTAGGAGACTCATCTGATGCGCAAATGTGGCGGAGCAAGCAGACCCAGATGGCTGAGAACAGCGCGACGTGGTTCTTCTCGGACCCAACGCAGATACACCAGTACTTCTTCACGAAGGACAAGCGGTTTTCCCGAGACGATCGCGTTGAGCCAAGGAAGGAATCGTTTTCTGCGTACATTACCCAAGCTCTTGCCATACGGCAATTCTCTCCGGACATTGAGGCGCGCCTGGTGAGTTATTTCAATCAAGGGTTTCGTCCGGGTAAAAGTGGGTTGGGGTTTGAGAATTATAAGTATCCCGATGTGAACTTCACTGCATACGGCCTGATCGATGCCAAACAAAATTCTCAAGCAGTCTTGTTCATAGCCGGCGTCTTGCGCGAAAGCATTCAAGTTGGAACGTTCGCCGAAGCCATCAACAAGACTCCGGCAGCCGACGGAGTTCAGGAATCGTTGTTCTCGCCTTTGAACATCATTGAGTTCACGTGGTTACTGAACGGATGTCGCTACGACAATGGAAGTCCAGTCTACATAGACCTCACGGACAAATCTCATCAATAGGGAGGCATTGTCGGAAGGTGGGGATCAGCGAAGCGACGTACTATGCCTGGAAAAAACAGTACGCGAGGCTGGGTGTGAGCGAACTACGTGAGTTGCAGTCCGCAGCCCGACTCGGATGCCTTCGACCAATGGACAAAAAGAGATCAGGGGAAGGTGACAACCATGCAAGGGAAGGTGGAAAAGGGAATGATTTTGCGCCTACGCCGGCACACGATGCCGCTATTTGTTCATGAGTTTTCAATCCATTGCACTCTGTTCCAGTGTGTCCTCTGGGCTCTGTTAGGAGCTGCGAGTACGGCTCCCATGCATCTCCATGCCCAGCAGCAGACCGCTCCGGATGCGGTTCCCCCTTATAGGCAAAGCAAGTTGTCTGTAGACCAGCGTGTGCAGGATCTGCTGGATCGCATGAGCTTGGTGGAGAAGGCGCACCAACTCGACATGGTTCCAATTCCGCCAGGGTTGCTTACCCCGCCGGCTGGAACTGCAGGTGCGAACCCGCAGCCAGGACAGCCCTCCTGGACCACGCTTGGGATTGGAGGCATCTTGCTGGACGCGGCTCCGGCCAATGGAATTCAGGATTGGGTGACGAAACATTCCAGACTGGGAATTCCGCCTCTGGCGGTCGGCGCAGCTTCATTCGCGAATGCCGAAATGCACGGCGCTCCTGCTCTGACAAATCTCTGCGCAACCTGGAACGTGGAACTGGCCAAGCAAGCTGGGAGCATTTTTGCCACTCGCCAACGAGCCCTCGGAATCAACTCAGTGATCTTCCCGCTTTTCAGCTTTACAGCGGACTTGCCATCGACACTGGTAGACCAACGCTTTGGCGAGAATGCGTGGCTCATCGGCCAGATGGGGCGCGCTTACGTGCAGGGCCTGCAAGGCGAACCGGCAAATGCGGCACATTCTGTGATGGCGTTCCCCGCATATTTTGCGACGGGTACGGCCTCGGGGCCTGGCGCGAAGTCGTTGCAGGTTGGCGAGCGGGAATTGCGGATGGATCTCCTGAAGCCATTCGAGCCTGTCTTGCGCGAGGGAAATGCCATGGGGGTCGTTATGGGCTCCAGCGCAATTGATGGCGTTCCCATGGCCACCAATGCCGGACTTTTGAAGGACATCTTACGCAACGAATGGAACTTTCACGGAGTGGTATTGGCTGCTCCGGGATCAATCCGTGGTTTACTTGAAACGCAGCACATCGGAGCAACTCCAAATGACACGATCTGCCTTGCGCTGAACTCAGGTACAGAAATGCAGTGGAACGACTATGAGGACGAAGCGCTGGCAAACATCATCGGCGACTGCGTGAAGTTTGGAGTGGTTTCACCGGAGACTCTCAATTACGCTGTGGGTGATGTTCTCCGCGCAAAGTTCCGCATGGGATTGTTCGACGATCCCAATTCGTCCTCCGAGCCTACGTCTAATACCGTGCCTGGTGCATACGATGTGTCTTTCGAAACAGCCGTTCAATCCCTGACCTTGCTTCGCAATGAGAACCACCTTCTGCCGTTGTCGCACGCGTCAAGGCACATTGTTGTCATTGAGCCGCCGTCAGAAGGCGGTGACGCGAAGAGGATCAACACGGCTCCGCCCGCGGATACGCTTGCCGAGGAGATTCAGAAATTGCTCCCGGATGCGCAGGTCATGCCAGACGACGGCAGAGACACGGATTCGACCGTGTCTCATGTGAAGAATGCGGATGTTGTTCTCATTGTTCTGCGCGATGCCGCCACCGCACCGGCTGGGGCCAAGAGCGGAAAGGCATTCCAATCACAAAGCGAGCAAGGTACTTTTCTGAAGGCGATCCTCGCGGCGAACGAAAACACGGTAATCATCTATGAAAGCAAATTCCAGAGAACGTTGCCTTGGGCTGCGAAGCACATTCCCGCGATTCTGGAGGCATGGTCGCCGGGACAGTCGGGAGAGCGCGCCATAGCCGCGGTTCTTGTTGGCACAAGCAATCCCGCGGGGAGGCTGCCGACCGCACTCTCCGCCGCTGAAGATGCGGAGGTAGAACCGCAGGAGAAGTTGCACGACAAGGACGCTCGCGACCACACTAGCGAAGAGCTGTTTCCGCTCGGCTACGGTTTGAGCTACACCACCTTTCGCTACTCCGACCTTGTAGTACATGCACCGGAACCAAATTCAAAAGACGACCTGATGGTTACGGTCGTTGTCACCAACGCCGGCAAGCTGGAAGGAGATGAGGTTGCACAACTCTACCTGCATCATGATGTCAGCAGCGTTATTACCCTCGATAAAGCGCTTGAGGGATTCCAGCGCATCCACCTTCAGCCGGGAGAGAGCAGAACGCTTACCTTCCCGCTCAAGCAGCGCCAGCTTGCGGTATGGAATGCAAAACGGCAGTGGAATGTGGAACCGGGACCCTACACAGTATTTGCAGGTGGTTCCTCAAGCGCACAGTTGAGCGCGACGTTCACCATCGGACAGCCTGCATGGGTCAGCTCTCTGCCCACGGAGGAAGATCGTTGGATCCCCGCGCCGACCCTCGAAATCAAGGGCGCGCCGGTCGCTGAGTTTGCGGAGGCCTACCAGCTTGCCCTGCGTGTGATGGAGTACAACCTTCATCAGGGAATGCTCGAAGCCGGGCAGGGATATGGAACCTGGACGAGGGACTCGTCCATTAACAGTTGGAATGCCGCATCTCTGCTGATTCCGGAGATTGCTAAGCGCACCCTGTGGCATGAGGTTGACTTTACTCCGGATGGGCCACTCATTGGCGGGCAATATTGGGACAAGGTGATATGGATTCTTGCGGCGCTCCATTATGTGCAGGTTACCGGAGATCAGCCTTTTCTGAAAAGCGCGTATGACGTTTCGCTGCGCACGCTCGCCGCGATGCGATCGACGGAATACGATGCGCGCACCGGACTTTTTCGAGGTCCGGCCGTTTACGGTGATGGCGAAGCCGCATATCCGGCTCCACCCTTCAATGATGAACACGGTGACAACGTTTTTGATTACTCCCAAGCGGCAGACATGGAAGTGCTCAGTACAAATAGCGTTTATTACGGAGCCTATCGGGCGGCTGCTGTTATGGGGCGGAAGCTTGGAGCGGCGCCGCAGGAAACTGACGACCTGGACAAGAAAGCGGCGAACCTGCGAGACGCCATCCAGCACATTCTGTGGATGCCCAACCTGGATCGTTTTGCCTACCTTCGCGATGGGGAGGGCAGGATCGACTCAACGCAGGAGGCTCTTGGAGAAGCGTTTGCCATTTTGTTAGGCGTGGGCAGCGAGCAGCAATCGAATGCCATCGTTCGTCATGCCAGCGCAACGCGATGGGGCATCGCCTGCACTTGGCCGCCGTACCCGCGCTACCGAGATCCGACGAACCAGAACTTCGGACGTCACAACGGAACCATCTGGCCATTCATTAACGCATTTTGGGCTACGGCGGCGGCCTCTGTCGGCGAGTCCTCCGTGTTTGCGAAAGAGTTTCTTGACGCAACCCAACTGGCCTTGCGCTCGGGCGATTTCCGGGAAATGTATCATCCCTACACTGGAGAGCCTTACGGGGGCGTTCAGGCAGGATTGCTATGGGACTCCGTTCGCCACCAGACGTGGTCGGCAACCGGTTACGTGCGCATGGTGCATGAAGTGCTCCTTGGAATGCACTTCGAGGATGGAGGCATACGCCTTCAACCCACTATTCCAGCCAGTCTTGGGTTGCGCTCCATTACGTTGCAGGGAGTGCATTATCGACAGGCAGTGCTAAACATCACGATAACGGGGGCGGGAAGAAGAATCCTGCAGTGCAAGCTGGATGGAGCCGCTCAACCAGAGGCTTTTATTCCCGCGACCCTGGCCGGTAAGCATGACGTCGAGGTTGTGCTTTCCAGCATACAGCCAGCGCCCAGTCGTTCTTCGATCGCGAAGACGCCGGTCGGTAAATCAGTGATTCATTGAGAAAGTGTGCGGTCGAAAAGGGATCCCATGACGAAAGGCGCATCAGTTGTTGCCGGTTTTTCCGTTTTCTTCCTTGGCGTTGCTTCCACTCTGCCTCAGCAACGGGCTCCGGCGACCCCGCTCATCACACACGACCCGTACTTCAGCATATGGTCCGCGACCGACAATCTTGCCGACTCCGAGACAACTCACTGGACAGGCGCTGCACAACCAATCGCCGGCATCGCTCGCATCGACGGCAAGCCGTTTCGGTTCATGGGTCACCACCCGGATGCGCTCTCTGCAATGGAGCAAGACGGAAGTTCGGTCACGCCTACGCACACTCGTTACGAGTTTCGCCAGAGCGGCGTCGCGATGGAGTTCACGTTCTTTACACCGGCGATCATGAGCGACCTGGATGTACTTTCGCGGCCAGTAACTTACTTGACCTGGAGCGTGCACGCAACCGATGGAGCGGTGCACAGAGTTTCTGTTCTTCTCGACGTGGATCCGGTGATTGCCGTCAATGATCAAAGCCAGCAGGTTGTGGCATTCCGCAACCAGACCTCACTGCTCAACGTTCTCTCGGTTGGGTCGCGCGATCAGAACATCCTCAACCGCTCAGGCGACGATCTGCGCATCGACTGGGGCTATTTCCATCTTGCGATTTCGAAAGATGAAGATTCGGCGACGGCAATTACTCCTGATCCTGCCGAGGCCTTCGCGGCTCAGGGCAAACTTTCGGCGAGCGACTCGATGGGCATGCCTCAACCTGCTGGTTCGGCAAACTCGCACCTGGCGGTGATACTCGAATTCGGCTCAATTGGCACAGAGCCAGTCACGCGTCACCTCCTCGTCTCCTATACCGAGGGCTATGCCATTCAATATCTGCAACGGAATCTGCGGCCCTATTGGCAGCGCAACAATATGACGGTTGAGGACATGCTGGATACGGCAGAAAAGCAGTACTCCGCGCTCAACGCGAAGGGCAACACGTTCGACGAAGAGCTGACCGCCGATCTTACCGAGGCGGGCGGGGCGCACTACGCGGCGCTTGCCGTCCTTGCTTATAGGCAGACGCTCGCCGCATATGGCCTGGTGGCTGACGTGAGCGGGGATCCGATGTTTTTCCCGAAGGAGAATTTCTCCTGCGGCTGCATCTCGACTGTGGATGTAATTTATCCTGCGTCGCCGTTCTTCCTAGTTTTCCAGCCAAAGCTGCTTGAGGCGCAGTTGCTGCCGGTGCTGGAGTATGCGGCGCTGCCGCGGTGGAGACTCCCGGTCCCGCCCCATGACCTCGGTCAATATCCACTGGCCAACGGGAGTGAAGAGGACGAGATGCCGGTCGAGGAGAGCGGCAACATGCTCATTCTTGCTGACGCGCTGGCGCGGGCCGAGGGCAACGCGCATCTTGCGGAACGCTATTGGCCGCTCCTTACAAAATGGGCTCAATACTTGAGGGAGAAAGGACTCGACCCGGAGAATCAACTCACCACCGATGACTTTGCCGGCCATGTAGCCCATAACGCCAATCTTTCCATCAAGGCGATCGATGCGCTGGCTGCCTATGCCGACCTCGCGCATCTGCTTCAGCACGAAGACGTCGCGACGGAATACAACGCTACTGCAAAGGCGATGGCAGGAAAGTGGATCGGCATGGCCCAAGAAGGCGATCACTACAAGCTGGCATTCAACGGTCCCGGCTCCTGGAGCCAGAAATACAATCTGGTGTGGGATCAAGTCCTCGGCTTCAACTTGTTCCCTAAGATTGTTCGCGAGACCGAGGTTGCATTTTACGTGGGGAAGATCAATCGTTACGGCCTTCCGCTCGACATCCGCGCTGACTACACGAAACTCGACTGGTCGGTCTGGACCGCCACGCTCGCATCGACCTCGGAACAGTTCAACGCGCTTATCGATCCAATCTATCGGTGGATCAACGAGACACCCAACCGCGTGCCTCTGACCGACTGGTATGACACCAAAACCGGGAAGCAGACTGGCTTTCAAGCGCGGAGCGTAGTGGGCGGCGTCTACATGAAAGCTCTGTCAGATAATGAGCTCACCGCAAAGTGGCGCGCCGTGGGGTCCCATCCCTAAAGGAGAGCAATCACCACAGCGCGTCATACGGGAGTAATGGAATCGCGATTGGTACTGGGAAGTCGGCTAGTGTTTACCGATGGAGAGAGGTGGCGATTGCGATTGCTGCTTCTGCCTGAGTCACGGCGGAGCGGATGCGACACTTGATCGCGGACTTTGACGTTGTCCCGAAGTCCTCTTCGAGGAGATCGCCATTGATCTCCTCCAAGCCCGTTTCTGGATAACTTCCGGTTAGCCGACAACTCGTCCAGAATCGCTTCCGCGCCGCTGAACATGGTGTGGCACGCCCCGCCAACCTGTGTGGAATGAAATGAACTTCGCCAGCTGTTGTATTTCCTTCTCTCCTCGATCTATTAGAAAATGCGATTTCCCGTTCACAACCGCATACAGCCGATAATATGGGACGTTGAACTTCGTGCTGAAACGCAGGACGATTTCGAGATCCGCATCCTGATAACGACGGGAGTAATCAAATCTGCCGATGCCGACTCGATGCACCAGGCAGTTTCTTTCCAGATGCCATACCCATAAAGCACTGTAGTTCGAAAATTCAACCATAAGCCTGCGGCTGAGAACAGCGCCTGCAATGCAAATTTCTTATCCAGTCGAATCCAATGAAGGAGGAAAGTCCGGTGAAGCGACGGATCGTGTGTGCACTTCTCGCACTCGTAACAGCCAGGTTAGTCTCCGCCCAACAGCCATTTCCGAGCCAGAAAGCAACTGATCCGTACCAGCCAACTTTGGATCGTCTGGAATCGCTGACCACTCTGCCACTGTCGGAGTGGCGGTTTCACGCTGACGTACCACATCCTGAAGATTCGTCCTTGAATGACTCGGGCTGGGAAACAGTGAAAGTTGGGGACAAATGGTCGACCGGGTCTCGCGTGCTGCGCCGCTGGATCGAGATTCCGGAAAAGCTCAACGGTTATGCAGTGCTAGGCGCCCGCGTGAAATTGGACCTCCGGTTCGACTTCATGTGGAACAACAAGGGCCCAGTCATGATCGCAGTATTCTCGAACGGATCGCTGGTGTCGCGAGGAGATGACGACATGCAGCAGCCGATTCCGCTCACGGAGAACGCGCAGCCGGGGCAGAAGTTTCTGATCGCCGTGCGGATCGATGCTCCGGAAGTGGACACGCTGTTTCATCACGCTCAGTTGCGCGTTGAACCTGCCGCCAGCCGGCCGGATCCGGCGATGATGCGAATGGAAATCCTGGCGGCGCGTCCGATGATTGTGGCGTATGAGGAGGGTCGGGCGGAGCGCCAGCAAAAGCTCGATGCGGCGGTCCAAGCTATCGATTTTTCGCTACTTGACAAGGACGACCAGGCGGCCTTCGACGCTTCGCTGCGCCAGGCGCAAAACAAACTGCAATCGTTGAATGCGTGGTTGAAACAGTTCACCGTTCGAGCCGTCGGAAACTCCCATATTGATATGGCGTGGTTGTGGCCGTGGACGGAAACGGTTGAAGTCGTGCGCAATACGTTTCAGAGCGTTCTCGATTTGATGCGCGAGTATCCGGATTTGAAGTTCACAATGTCCTCGGCGCGAACTTATGAATGGATGCAGGAGAAATACCCAGACATGTTCGAGCAGATCAAACAGCGGGTGAAAGAGGGCCGCTGGGAGGTCATCGGCGGCATGTGGGTCGAGCCCGATCTGAATATGCCGGACGGCGAGTCGCTGGTGCGTCAGATTCTTGTCGGCACGCGATACTTTCAGAAGAACTTTGGTGCTGATATCAAGATCGGCTGGAATCCGGATTCTTTTGGATACAACTGGCAGCTTCCGCAGATCTACAAAAAATCCGGCATTGATTATTTCGTGACCAGCAAGCTGTTGTGGGCCACGGACTACACAAAATTCCCTTACCGGTTGTTCTGGTGGCAAGCACCCGATGGGAGCCGTCTTCTGACCTACTTTCCCCACGAATACGCCAATGAATTCAACCCTGAGCAGATCACGCAGGATTTGTCGTTTTATGCGCCGTTAATTTATGGAACCAAAGTCACAGATTCGCCGCAGATGCTTTACTTGTACGGAATCGGCGACCATGGCGGCGGGCCGACTCGGATAATGCTTGATCAGGCGAATCGCCTTCGGGATCGGGACACGGTCTTCCCGAAAATTGAGTTCAGCACCGCCAAAGAATTTTTCGCCGACCTGACGCAGGAACTTCCAAATCTCAAAGTCCCCATCTGGAAGGACGAACTCTATTTCGAATATCACCGGGGCGTGTACACCTCGCAAGCGGAAACGAAGCAGCGCATTCGGCGCGATGAAGAACTAATGCTCGATGCGGAGAAGTATGCGTCGCTGGCTTCACTCTTCGGCCGTCCCTACGCGCAAGATCAGTTCGAGCTCGCTTGGAAGAATCTGCTATTCGATCATTTCCACGACGTCATGCCCGGCTCGGGAATTGCGGTGAACTATCTCGACGCCAAGCGAAATTTGGAAGACGTTGCCCGCTCTGCGAAAGAGATCACGGATGGGGCGCTCGACGAGATACTGGCTCACGTCAACACCCAAGGTGATGGTGTACCGGTTGTGGTATTCAATTCTCTCTCCTGGCCGCGAACGGAAGTGATTGAGGCCGAGGTACAACTTCCTGACCAGGCTAGACAAGTTGAAGTAGTCGACGCCCGAGGCCAACGAGTTGAGCACCAACTGCTGGCCATGGACTCGGCGACGAATCGAGCGCGTCTCCTCATTCTGGCGGATACACCGGCAATGGGTTACAGGACCTATTTTGTGCGCTCCGCGGCGAACACTGGCGCCTCTCTGGATGTGCACAACCGGCGCCTGGTGCACGTCGTCACCACCTCGGGCAATACGATGGAGAACGGTTCCGTTCGTGTCACCGTCGATCCGCAAACCGGCTGTATCACCAGCCTTTTCGATCTGCGAAATCAGACAGAAACGTTGGCTCCCTCCGAAACCGACACCGGCGGCCTCAGGACGTCCGCTTGCGGCAATCTCTTACAGGCTTTCTACGACAAACCCAAACGATGGGATGCCTGGAACATCGATTCCGATTTCGAGAAACAACATTGGGATTTGGATAAAGCTGACGAGGTAAAGCTGGTTGAGCGTGGGCCGCTGCGCGCCGTGATCCGCGTCAAGAAACATTTTCAGAATTCCACGTTCGTGCAGGACATCACCACGTACGCCGGGGTGCCGCGAGTCGATGTGAAGATGCAGGTGGAATGGCACGAGAAACACATTTTGCTGAAAGTGGCGTTTCCTTTGAGTACCCACAGTGACATAGCTACTTTTGAAATTCCCTACGGCTCGATCGAACGTCCAACCACTCGGAACACACCGGCCGAACAGGCCAAATTCGAGGTCCCGGCGCAGCGTTGGGCCGATCTCTCCAATACTAAACACGGCTTCAGCCTGCTTAACGACAGCAAGTACGGATACGACGTGAAGGGCAATGTGCTGCGTCTCTCGTTGCTGCGTTCGCCAGAATGGCCCGATCCGCATGCCGACGAAGGTCATCACGAATTCACGTACTCCTTGTATCCGCATGGCGGAAATTGGCGGGACGCTCAGACCGTACGTCGCGGCTACGAGCTAAATTACAAGCTGATCGCCATGTGGGCGCAGAAACACGAGGGAACACTTCCGCGCGAACATTCTTTCGTGCGAGTTGAACCGGACAACGTGGTGCTCACCGCGATCAAGAAATCAGAGGACGATGACTCTCTTGTCCTGCGTTTTTATGAGTGGGCAGGAAGAGAAGCTGATGTAAAACTCCAGCTTCCGGCAGGAGCGCAGTCGGCGTCAGAAACCGATCTGATGGAGAGATCGATTGCCTCTCTTGCCATGCACAATGATGCCGTCACGGTGCATACCAAGCCGTATGAGATCAAGACGCTGAAAGTCCGATTTGCGCCTCACGCGCTCCTGGAAGGAGTTCCATAGTGCGGCGCACAGTCGAGACGTAGCTGACTACGTTTCTCCGGAGTGGACCGAGAAAGCCGGAATCAATCATGAAACTGAACGCGCATCTGGTTAAGAGCACCGTGGTAGCCGCTTTGGGCGGCCTCCTATTCGGATTCGATACAGCCGTCATCTCCGGCACGACGGGTGGGCTCGCGCAGATCTACCAGCTCTCACCGGCCTTGCTGGGCGTAACCGTGGCCAGCGCTCTTTGGGGAACGATCCTGGGTGCAATACTGGCCGGAATTCCGGGCGAGCGCTTCGGCCGTCGCGACAGTTTGCGGATCATGGCCATTTTGTATCTGATTTCGGCTCTGGGCTGCGCCGGAGCTTGGAATTGGTATGCGCTGATGGTGTTTCGTTTCATTGGGGGGTTGGGGGTCGGCGGCTCTTCGGTTTTGGGGCCGATGTACATCGCGGAGATTGCACCGGCAAAGCTTCGCGGCCGGCTGGTTGGATTCTTCCAGTTCAACGTGGTGTTTGGCATTCTCTTGGCATATTTTTCGAACTATCTGATAGGGCTGCAGCGCTTCGGAAGCGCCGAATGGCGATGGGAACTGGGGATCGCCGCGATTCCGGCTGGGCTGTTTTTTGTGATGCTGTTCGGAATTCCCCGCAGCCCGCGCTGGCTGGTGAAGAAAGGACGGATCGATGAAGCAAGATCGGTATTGCAAAGGACCGGCGAAGAGAATTTCGAACAAGAACTGCAGGAGATCATGCAGTCGATTCATCTGGAGCGAAGGCAGGCAGAGGAGAAACTCTTCTCACGCAAGTACGCATTCCCGATTTTTCTGGCAGTGAGCATTGGAATGTTCAATCAGCTCTCGGGGATCAACGCGATTCTCTACTACTTGAACCATATCTTCGCCCACGCGGGGTTCAGCAAGGTTTCCGGCAACCTTCAGGCGGTTGCCGTCGGTGGCACGAATCTGCTTTTCACTATGATAGCGATGTCGGTCATAGACAGGATCGGTCGCAAAACGCTGCTGCTGATCGGATCGGTAGGAACCGCAGCATGCCTGGCCGGAGTGGCGATAATCTTCTTCACTGCCGCTCATCAGAATCTTCTGCTTTGGTTGCTGATCGGTTACATCGCGTTCTTTGCTTTCTCCCAGGGTGCTGTCATTTGGGTCTATCTTGCAGAGGTTTTCCCCAATACAGTTCGGGCAAAGGGACAAAGCCTGGGCAGTTTTTCGCATTGGTTCATGAATGCATTGATCTCCGGAGTGTTTCCGTTGATGGCGGCTTCCTCGGGTGGCTACCCGTTCGTCTTCTTCTCAGCGATGATGGTGCTGCAATTCTTGGTGGTCTTGTTCGTCTACCCAGAAACGAAGGGCATCACTTTGGAAGAGATGCAGAAGAAGCTCGGAATCGCCTGACAGAGCGATCAGCCGCCAGGATCGCCTTGTCTGAAGCAGAGTTACCATGGTTACCCTGGAAAAACCGGGTGACTTGAAAGGCCTGAGGTCCTCACCGAAACTGACATAGCCGGCTCCCACCTGCTTGACTGGTACCTTGCATGCATTAGCTTCCCACGTATCGTACCGCGAAACCAAAGCCCGTAGAACCTGAGTGAAAGACGCTACAAGCTACTTTGGCGCACCATAGAGGTCGAGTGACGGGCTAAACGGAAGTTATGGCCCAGGGACGGACTCTCAACGACGCGGTCCAGAAGTCCGCTTGGGGGAAGTGCGATTCCTCTGAATGTGGGCCGAGCCCAAAGGTCCTCGAAGCCCGTTTATGGATAACGTCCGGGTTGCCGACAAACCTCGGAGAATCGTCGGATGGGGATGATGGTCTTCTTTGGGCATATATAATGGCGCGCGGATGTCGCTGGTATCTCACACGAAACTGAAACACCGTGAAATGAGGGGGCGGCATAGCCGGGCACTGGTGCGCATAACGCACCGGTCCCTTTCATCGCACCGCTGCGGCGAACAGGCTCGACCAGTTTCAGCTTACGGGAGGAAGTCCATGATAACGCTGCTCTCTCCGAAGTGTCTCGTCCCTGCAGTGCTCGCAATGACTGCCGTCGCAACCGGTGCGCTTGCGCAAAACCCATCCGCGCCAGCTATGGCGCTAGTGGTTGATGAAACACAGGCGGCGCGGCGAATCGCTTTTGTGCATGAGGAGATTCGAGTACAGCCCGGCGCGCTCGCCCTGTCATATCCACGTTGGATTCCGGGCGAACACGGACCAACAGGTCCCATTCAACAAATGGCCGCATTACGCATCCGTTCCGGAAACGTGACTCTGCCCTGGACCCGCGATCCTGAGGAGATCTACACGATTCACGTTGAAGTTCCGCCTGCTACCGATCGGATAACCGTTGATTTCGATGCGTTGCTGGAAAACACCGTCTCCGATCATCAACTCTTGCTGGCATGGAATACCACCGTGTTGTACCCGCGCAATATCGACAAGCGAGAGTTGATGATAGAACCATCGATTCTTCTGCCAGCAAGCTGGAAACAGGGTAGCAGCCTGCACGTTACAAGTCAGAACGGTCCACGCGTGAATTTTGCTCCGGTTTCTCTCGAACGGCTGATCGATTCGCCGGTGCTAGCCAGCGAGTTCTTCCGCGCCGTGTCCTTGAAGTCGGATTGGCCCGCTGAGCTCGACATCACCGGCGACAGTCAGGCCGCGATCGACAAAGCAGATGACGCTAACGCGTTCGCTCTCTTTGGGAAGCTGGTGGATCAGGATCGGGCGATGTTTGACTTCCGGCACTGGCGGACCCTGCACATTCTCGTGTCGCAAAGTGAGGCCCGGCCGTTCGATGGGCTCGAGCACGAGGATTCGCCATACAACGCCATCGGCGACGCCGGACTTTCAAAGAAAGATCAACTGCAAAAATTCGGCTGGCCACTTCTTGCGCATGAGCAATCCCATTCTTGGGACGGCAAATACCGGCGTCCGGGAGAGCTCTACTCAAAGCCCAACTATCAGGGACCGGAGCGAACATCGCTACTCTGGGTCTATGAGGGTCTAAACCAATATATCGGGATGCTGCTCGCCACGCGCGCAGGCTTCAATGACGCAGCCTACATGCGCGACTATCTCGGGCGAACAGCGGCGGATCTTTCTGCCGAACCTGGTCGCGCTTCAACCCCTCTCGTTGACACGGCGACGGAAGACTGGGTTTTGCGTGCGTTCGACGTTGGATGGTATTCGCTGCGCCGCGGACAGGATTACTACGATGAAGGCGCCCTAATCTGGCTTCGCGCCGATACCATCATACGCGAACAAACCCAGGACCGCCTGTCGCTCGATGATTTCTTGCGGAGTTTTCTCGGCCAGCGCGACACCGATCCGATCGTCGTGCCCTACACGCGGGAAGACGTGGAAGCGTCGTTATCGGCAATCTGTCCGTTTGACTGGCACACTTTCTTTGAGACGCGCATCTATCAGGTAAACAGTAAGCCGCCGACCGACGGTCTTGAGGCAGCCGGCTGGCGCCTCATATACAACTCAACCCCCAACAACGAGCCTTTCTATTCTGACCTTCTTCCTTTTAGCTATAACGGCGAGTATTCAATCGGGATGTCCGTGAAGAAGGACGGTACAATTTTCGAAGTCTTACCCGGCACGCCGGCCTACGAGGCTGGTCTTGGACCGAACATGACGATTCTCGCGGTGGATGGCCACGTTTATTCCGCCGATGTATTGAACGAATCGATCGCGCATCCCCAAAATGGCAGAATTTCTCTCCTTGTTCGCAACTTTAACTCAGTCGAAGCCCACCAAATTCAATATTCTGGGGGAGTCCGTTACCCGCACCTGGAGCGAATCCCAGGAAGCCGTGATTACTTGAGCGAGATATTCGAGCCGAGAAGCTACAAAGACCACTGACCGCCGATCGCGTCGCGTGCGTTCTTGTCTGCCAGATAGTCTGACGCCGGGTTCCAGCCGATAACGGGCTAGTGTGGTGTTTCATAAATAACGTTACAATAGCCGAAGTTCGCGCTATAGTGGCAGCTATGTGGGAAGCTGCCCAAGCGCTGCCTCTGAGTGTGGGAGAGCGGAAACTGCTGGAAGGTTTTGCGCGGGCGGGAAGTACACCGCAAAAGATAGCACTTCGCATCCGCATCGTTCTGCGATCGGCCGACGGGGTGGCGAACCACCGCCTGGCAACCGAACTGGGCACCAGCCGACCGACCGTCTTGCGTTGGCGTCAGCGTTTTGAGCAGGCGGGGCTGGAGGGGTTGCTGGAGGATGCTCCTCGACCGGGCCGCAAGAAGCGGCTGACGCCCGAGAAGGAAGAAGCCATTGTGAACGCCACCCTGTACCGCAAGCCGCCCGGAGCCACGCATTGGAGCGTGCGCACGCTGGCCCAGGCGCAGCGGGTGAGTCCGGCGACGGTCCACCGGGTATGGAGGGCGCATCGGTTGCAGCCGCATCGAGTGAAGAGTTTCAAGCTCAGCAGGGATCCCAAGTTCTTCCACAAGCTGCACGACATTGTCGGCTTGTACCGGAACCCTCCGACCCAAGCCCTGGTGCTGAGCGTGGATGAGAAGAGCCAGATTCAAGCCTTGGATCGTACGCAGCCGGTTCTGCCGATGCGTCCGGGAATCCCGGAGCGGCAAACCCACGATTACACTCGCCACGGGACTACGACCTTGTTCGCTGCCCTCAACGTATTGAACGGCGAGGTGCTGGGAGGGTGCATGCCGCGTCATCGCCACCAAGAGTTTCTGCGCTTTCTGGAGCGGATCGAGCGCCGCACGCCACGCCGACTGGCGATTCATCTCATCCTCGACAACTATGCCACCCACACCCATCCGGCGGTGGAGGCATGGTTTGCCGCACACCCTCGCTATCACCGACACTTCACGCCCACGGGTGCTTCCTGGCTGAACCTGGTGGAACGCTTCTTCGCGGAGATTACCGACAAGCGTATCCGGCGCGGAACCTTCCGCAGTGTCGGCGAGTTGGTGCGAGCCATCCTCGATTACATCCGCTGCCGCAACCGCAGTCCCCAACCTTTCATGTGGACTGCCTCCGCGCACTCGATTGCTCGCAAGGTTAGACATTGTAACGAAGCGTTAGAAACGGGACACTAGTGGGAAGCTATTTCCGGGCCAGAAGTCGGCTCCGAGGAGATTGCCGTTGCTCTCCTATAAGCCTGTTTCTGGACCGCGAGACGAGGCGCTGGAGGATACCGGAATTACCTTCGGCTTGCCGATCCCATTCCTTGATTTACTGTTCATCCTCAACCGCAATGATGTTCTCCACCTGAAGCCCCTTTGCGCATGCGAAAGTCAGTCTCTTGTTCGAAGGTTGAAGTGGCACTCCGAGCACGGGTCAGCTTGAGCGGCCGTTTCATCACAACTGCCTCAGAATCACATGCCGACGTGATGGAAATCATGGCTGTGCCCACCACGGCTCTTTAGCATTCGCAAGGAGTTTATATCGACCGTCCAGATCAACTCAGGGGGAAGTGTTGCAATGAGACCTTGGGTCCGATGGAGTAGTGGGTTGGTCTGTGCTGCGTTGGCAGTAGGAATCCCGCAGGCACAGAATTCAGCGTTCAGCGGCGGTACTCCGCCCACGCATACCCCGGCTATCGCCCAAAAACAACTTGAGGGCTTTCTGAGCGAACCTCTTCCCGGCCGCGCCGTTCCGCAAGATCAGCCTTCTTTCTACAAGCCAGACACTCTCTATCAGTACATAGACGGCGGTGCAGACATTTATCTGCTTTATGAGTTTCGAAGTCTGCTGCATCAAGATTTCAAGAGTGGCGACGCGGAACTGACGGCAGACATCTACGACATGGGGAAACCGGAGGATGCGTTCGGTATGTACGCGGCCGAGCGGTCGCCCGGATACAAGTTCATCGCGATCGGAGTTGAAGGGTACCGGAGTGCAGGAATCCTGAACTTCTTGCAGGACCATTACTACGTGAAACTGTCGGGATCTGGCGCGAACGCGGCGGCGCTGCTCGATCAATTTGCACGCATTTTATCCAGGCGAATCGGCGGGGCGCGGACACTCCCGGCACTGCTGGAGAAGCTTCCTCAAGAAAATCGGGTGAAGCATTCCGAACAGTACATGAGGAAGGACCCGCTGGGGCACGCGTTCCTGGCGCCGGCGTATGTGGTGACCTATGCGTGGGGGCGGCTGCAGAGCAAACTGCTGATTTCAGTGGCAAATGATGTCGCAGGAGCGAGGACGCGATTGCAGCAACTCGCCCAACACTTCAGGCAAAGCGGGGAGTGCGTTGCCGCGCCGGAATTGGGAGAAGGTGGAATCCGGGCAAGGAATGGTTTCGAAGGGCGGGTGATCGCGCGGGCGCAGGGGCGCTACCTGATTCTCTTGCTGGAGCCACCGGAGAATGGGGCTGAGATTTTGAAGACGGCGGCGCAGAGTTTGCCATGAGCCGGCACCGGCTAGAAATTGACAAAATGCGCAACGCCATTTTAGGAGCTAAGTCATGAATAAGCGGCAGGAGTGGAACCGACGGGAATTCATCGTGAAGCCGATCGTATGGGCAGGAGCGGCGACGGTGTTAGGACAAACAGATCTACTGCTGGCGAGTCCCGTCAACCCGACTGCAAACAGTCCAGTCTTGCAACGGACGCTGGGAAAGACGGGAATCACGCTGCCGATAGTCAGCATGGGCGTAATGAACGCGGACGTGCCGGGTTTGTTGCGGCGGGCCTACGAAGTGGGAATCCGGCACTTCGATACTGCGGCAGGTTACAAACAAGGACGCAACGAAGAAATGGTGGGACAGGTGATTAAGGAACTAGGCGTTCGCGACGAGGTAACGATCTCGACGAAACAGGCGTCGCGAAACCGCCCGCAAAACGTCGCCGAAGCAAAGAAGCGCTTCATCGAAGGAGTGGAGAGTAGCTTGCGGCGTCTGCAGATGGACCACGTCGACATCCTTTATCACCATGCGGTCGATTCGGTAGAGGATGCGCGGGCGGACGGCCCGCTGGAAGCGTTGCAGAGTCTGAAGAAGGACGGGAAGACGCGGTTTGTGGCGCTATCGACGCACAAGACTCAGGACGTGATCAACGAGGCAGTGCGGCTGAATCTGTTTGACGTCGCCCTGGTGACACTGAATTACACGATGGCGCACGATGCGGGTGTCTTGAGCACGATCGAGCGCGCCGCGAAGAGCGGAATCGGAATCGTGGCCATGAAGACACAGGCGGGCGGCACCGTCAGGCCGGACGCGAAGTTGCCGAAGCAGTTGCCGGCGGCCAGCCAAACGGCTCTGCTGAAGTGGGTGCTGAACCACGATTTCATTACGACAGCGATCCCGGGCTTCAGCACCTACGAACATCTCGAACAGGACTTCTCCGTGGCACGGAACTTGACCTACACCGACGAGGAAGAACGGTTTCTGGCGGATAAGAGTTTTGCGGCACAGGCAGAGTTTTGCCAGCAGTGCGGCCAATGCAAAGACGACTGCCCCAAGCAAGTGGACGTCCCCGCTTTGATGAGGGCGCATATGTATGCCGTGCAATACAGAAATACGGGGATGGCACGAGAGATGCTCGCGAGCGTTGCACTGGGCCGAGGAGTCGATGCGTGTGACAGTTGCGAGTCGTGCATGGTGGCCTGCCGAAACAGCGTCCAGATCGCGAAGAAGATTGCGCAATTGAAGTCGGTGCGCAACGAGTTGCTGTCTTGCTGAGAGAGAACGAGGAAGGGATGCGCCTGCTGCGTACGTATTTGAGACGTAGAAGCAACGAACGAAGCGCTTGGCCCCTTTCGCCTGGAATCACGGGGCACCACGAGTGGTTGGAGACTCGTGTCTGTGATGCCTGATTCATGGTGCGTGTGCGGCAACGGTTCGGTTGTCCTAGTGTGGTGTTTCATAAATAACGTTACAATAGCCGAAGTTCGCGCTATAGTGGCAGCTATGTGGGAAGCTGCCCAAGCGCTGCCTCTGAGTGTGGGAGAGCGGAAACTGCTGGAAGGTTTTGCGCGGGCGGGAAGTACACCGCAAAAGATAGCACTTCGCATCCGCATCGTTCTGCGATCGGCCGACGGGGTGGCGAACCACCGCCTGGCAACCGAACTGGGCACCAGCCGACCGACCGTCTTGCGTTGGCGTCAGCGTTTTGAGCAGGCGGGGCTGGAGGGGTTGCTGGAGGATGCTCCTCGACCGGGCCGCAAGAAGCGGCTGACGCCCGAGAAGGAAGAAGCCATTGTGAACGCCACCCTGTACCGCAAGCCGCCCGGAGCCACGCATTGGAGCGTGCGCACGCTGGCCCAGGCGCAGCGGGTGAGTCCGGCGACGGTCCACCGGGTATGGAGGGCGCATCGGTTGCAGCCGCATCGAGTGAAGAGTTTCAAGCTCAGCAGGGATCCCAAGTTCTTCCACAAGCTGCACGACATTGTCGGCTTGTACCGGAACCCTCCGACCCAAGCCCTGGTGCTGAGCGTGGATGAGAAGAGCCAGATTCAAGCCTTGGATCGTACGCAGCCGGTTCTGCCGATGCGTCCGGGAATCCCGGAGCGGCAAACCCACGATTACACTCGCCACGGGACTACGACCTTGTTCGCTGCCCTCAACGTATTGAACGGCGAGGTGCTGGGAGGGTGCATGCCGCGTCATCGCCACCAAGAGTTTCTGCGCTTTCTGGAGCGGATCGAGCGCCGCACGCCACGCCGACTGGCGATTCATCTCATCCTCGACAACTATGCCACCCACACCCATCCGGCGGTGGAGGCATGGTTTGCCGCACACCCTCGCTATCACCGACACTTCACGCCCACGGGTGCTTCCTGGCTGAACCTGGTGGAACGCTTCTTCGCGGAGATTACCGACAAGCGTATCCGGCGCGGAACCTTCCGCAGTGTCGGCGAGTTGGTGCGAGCCATCCTCGATTACATCCGCTGCCGCAACCGCAGTCCCCAACCTTTCATGTGGACTGCCTCCGCGCACTCGATTGCTCGCAAGGTTAGACATTGTAACGAAGCGTTAGAAACGGGACACTAGAACCGGGTCTAGTCGGAACTCATCCCGGGCCAGAAGTCCGCTTGTGGGGCGTGACCAGCCCCGTCAAGTGTCTTCCAAACCGAGGTTGTCGTTCACCGCTTGGCTGATTCTCTGCTTGCAGCCGAGGTAGCGCTCCGTTGTCTGGACCGATGCGTGTCCAAGCAAAAACTGAATCTGATCAAGTTCTCCGCCCGCCAAATGGCATAACCGTGCACACGTGCGCCTCAAGTCATGGGGAGCCAAGTCCTTGATGCCAGCACGCTTCGCGGCCGCTTTTACCACGTGCCAGATCGCCTTAGGTGTGATGCTATCGCCCCAGATCTTGCCCAGCCGACTTACTCGCCGGAAGATCGCCCCACCGTCGATGCCAGCCGCCATGATCCACTCATCGACGGCGCGTTTCGCCCACGCGGGAACCGGAACGGTACGAATGTGCTTTCCTTTGCCAATCAAGTCAGCGATTACCCAGTGCTCCTCGCGGACCTGGAAATCTTCCGTTCCGAGTCCAACCAGTTCGGCCCGTCGCAGTCCGCATCCGACGAGCAACGCCAGAATCGCCCGATCACGTTTGCCTCGGAGGCTGTCTGACAGTGGTTCGCCGAGCAAGGCCTTGGACTGATCGAGAGTCAACCAATTGCCGATCCGAACGCCGAGACGCTTTGCCCCTTTGACGCGGCGGATTCCGGCCGCCAGTTCAGGGCTTAGAAGGCCAGTGTCGGAGGCTTCGTAGGCGAGCCGCCTCACGGCGGCTAAGCGGACGTTGATGGTGGAGGGTGCGAGATTTTTCTGTTCGAGAAAAAACCGATAGCGAAGGACGACGGTTCGGTTAAAGGCCAAACGCGGTTCGGAACAATACCATCCGATGAATTCGTCGATGGCATGACCGTATGATTCTTGCGAACTGGCCGCTGCGAGCGAGTGAAGAACCGCATTCTTCGACTGCTCCAGGTCGGGTAGCCGAAGTATTGTTCTAGCCTTGGAGCGTTTCGATGTCTTCCGATGTGCCATACTGGCGGCCTCCCACGCCGCGGTCAGTATGGTCGTTCAGTTGGAGACTGACGGTCTCGAAGTGTCGAAGCCCGTTGCTGGCCAGTCACATGGTCGTACCTCTTTACAAGCCCGGTGGTTCATCCCCCTCGAAATGCGGGTCATATCCGCTAAAAAGGAGGCACTGCAGGCGCTCCGCATCTCGAAGAACGTCGCCTGGGACGCGCTTACGTTCCACTTCGAGGAAATCGAGAAGTCCATTAACTGCACCCGCGACACTCCTGTGAATCAGAGGATCAGACCTTGTCAACTCGGCGTAGCGCTTTGTGACCGCCCAAAAAGCTCGAAACTGTTGCACGGGATATTTCTGCTTGTCTGAGGAAAGGCCTGCCTGGAAATCAGCCCAGCATTGCATCGCCTCAGCAGCTAACCGATCCTTCTCTGGAGACGGCATGTTATCTGTTCTTCTCCCGGAGGCGCCATTCGAACATCGTAAGTGTATCCTTCCGCACCGTCTGATGGGACGCCCGACCGGAATCTGAGTTCGCGCACTGCCGGTTGTGTTAGCGACCATGAGGAAGCGCGGAACTGCTGCCAACAGCCGAGAGGGCGAGTCCACAATCCCCCGCTCGGTCCGGTTGAGCGGTTGAGCCGAAGAATCAACGGCTACAAACCCGTTTCGGGACCTCGTAGTTGATCTGCTGCGCCCCGGGTTGACGGCGTGATCGATTGTCGGGTCGGAGGAGGCGCGCTTGCGCGCTAGCCTCCGTCCGCCGCCCAAACTGCCCGTACACATTTCGCGTAGGCAGCTTTCACGAGGACTCAGCAACGCCGGGATGCAAGAGAAGGAATTA
>Ga0208937_1000447_pt1 | contig 32419 bp, 30 predicted proteins | sample June2015DPH_11_5_FD_184705 | JGI IMG/M metagenome (GOLD analysis project Ga0208937, IMG submission 184705) | Peatland microbial communities from SPRUCE experiment site at the Marcell Experimental Forest, Minnesota, USA - June2015DPH_11_40... | ecosystem: Environmental > Terrestrial > Soil >...
ACGTTCTTGGCGATATCCAAACCGATCGTGGTAACTTGCATGTGGACGGCTCCCTGATGTGATTCGAATGCAACGATCACCCTATGGCACTTCGTTGCCGGGAGCGGGTACCGTCCACCACATCAAAAGCGGACGAGACGGCTCAAATTTGTGATGTCTGCTCCTCCCCCGAAAGCAGCCATTGCCTGCGCTCTAATTTGCGAGATCGCGCGTTCGGTGGCTTCACCTCTCCCCGCCGGGGAGAGGTGAGGGACGGCGGTCAATTCGCCCGGCGCAGCGGCGCGTCGGTGACCTCCTGCAGCGCTTCGAAGCTGAGGCCGCGCACCATCTCCCGCACGACAAAGCCCTCGGCGGTGACGTCGAGCACCGCAAGATTGGTGTAGACGCGCTTGACCGCGGCCGGAGCGGTGAGCGGGTAGGTGCAGCGGTGCATCAGCTTGCTGCGGCCGTGCTTGGTCGTGTGCTCCATGAGCACCCAGACTCGTTTGGCGCCGACGGCAAGATCCATGGCGCCGCCGACCGACGGCATGTGGTCGTTCTCGGACGTCGCCCAGTTGGCAAAATCGCCGTTCTCGGCGACCTGGAAGGCGCCGAGCACGCAAAGGTCGAGGTGACCGCCGCGGATGACGGCGAAACTGTCGGCGTGATGCATGTAGGAGCCGCCGGGGCGGAGCGTGACGTACTTCTTGCTGGCGTTGATCAGCCAGGGATTGATCTTGTCCGGTTCCGGCGTCGGGCCCATGCCGAGGATGCCGTTCTCCGAATGGATGATGACTTCGCGTTCCGGCGGCACGTAGTTCGGCACCAGCACCGGAATGCCGATGCCGACATTGACATACCAGCCTTCCGGGATGTCGTGCGCGGCGCGCGCGGCGATTTGCTCGCGGGTCCACGGTTTGCAGGCGGCCAAGAGGTTCACATCCACTTTCACGTCAGCCTCCTCACCCTTAGCCTCCTCACGTTACGGTCGGTTCGCCGTAGGGCACGTGCACGACGCGATTGACGAAAATCCCGGCGGTGCCGACTTTCTCCGGATCGAGCGCGCCCAGCTCGACAATGTGCTGGGCCTGCGCGATGGTCAACTTCGCCGCCATCGCCATCACCGGATTGAAGTTCCGGGCGGACGACCGGTACGTCAAGTTCCCCCAGCGGTCCGCCTCCCAGGCTTCGATCAGCGCGACATCGCCGAAGAACGCCTCTTCGAGCACAAACTCGCGGCCGGAAAATTGGCGCACCTCCTTGCCTGCCGCGAGCTTGGTCCCCGCCGAGGTCGGCGTATAGAACGCCGGAATGCCGGCGCCGGCGGCGCGCAGGCGCTCCGCCATGGTGCCCTGCGGCATGACTTCGAGCTCGATGCGGCCGGCGCGATAAAGCTCGGCGAACACCACCGGGTCCGACGTGCGCGGGTATGAGCAGACGATCTTGCGCACGCGGCCGACTTCCATCAGCCGCGCCAGGCCGACGTGGCCGACGCCGGCATTGTTGGCGACCACTGTCAAATCCTTGGCGCCTTGCTCGATCAGGCCGTAGATCAGCGCGTTCGGCTGGCCGATGCTGCCGAAGCCGCCGATCAGTACCACGGAACCGTCGCGGATTCCCGCCAACGCCTCGGCCATTTCTTGCACGATTTTGTTGATCATCGTTGGGCGTCCGTGGTCAGGCCGGCCGGAACATCGGCGCCGGCGGACCGTTCTCGGTTTCCTGGAACACCACGGCGACCGGCTGGCCGATGTAAAGCTTGTCAAAATTGCAATCGACGATGTTGGTCAGCATGGTCGGCCCTTCGGCCAGCGTCACATGGGCGATGGCGTAGGGCTCCTTGACGCGGCGCATCACGCTGTAGGTGTAGATGGTGCCGCGACCGGACGCTTCGCGCCACGCGATCTTGTCGCCGGCGCAGAACGGGCAAATGGCGCGCGGATACCAATGCGCTTTGCCGCACGCCGTGCAGACCGGGATCAGGAAGCGGTTTTGCCGCGCCGCATCCCAAAAAGCTTTGGTCTCGGCGTTGACGACCGGCGACGTGATCTTGCGCGTCATCGCCTCACTCCCGTTCCATGATCAAGGTGGCGCTGCCGTGGCGCGTGGCGAGTTGAAAGCCGGTGCCCTGCGCCAGCGCCAGATCGCAATTTTTCACCTGCACCGCCGGATGCGCTTCGCCGCGCAACTGCCGCACCGCCTCGATGACTTTGGTCATGCTGCCGCGATTGGCCGGATGGTTGTTGGATAAGCCGCCGCCGTCGGTGTTGAACGGCAGTTTGCCGACGCCGGCGATCAGATTGCCGTCGGCGACGAACTTGCCGCCGGCACCCTTGGCGCAGAAGCCGAGGTCTTCGAGCTGGATGATCACGGTGATGGTGAAGCTGTCGTAGATCGAGGCGTATTTGATGTCGGCAGGCGTCACGCCGGCTTCGGCGAAGGCGATCGGTCCGGCGCGGGCGGCGCCCGACGTGGTGAGATCGAAGCTGCTGCCGCCGGTGAGGTGCTTCACCGCTTCGCCGGCGCCGATGATTTTTACCAGCGGCCGCTTGAGCTTCTTGGCGATCTCCGGCCGCACGATGACCAGCGCGCCGCCGCCGTCGCTGATGACGCAGCAATCGAGCCGGTGCAGCGGGTCCGCGATCATCGGCGAATTCACCACGTCCTCGACGGTCACGACCTCGGGCAGCATGGCGTGCGGATTATATTGGGCGTGGTGCGAGGCGGCGACCTTGACCCAGGCGAGCTGCTCGCTGGTGGTGCCATATTCGTGCATGTGACGCATCGCGCACATGGCGTAACCGTTGGCGGTGGTGATGGCGTAGGGCGCCTCCCAGGGGGCCTCCGGCTGGTCCGCGGGGCGCGCTCGCGGCGCGGTGCCGGTCGCCATGCCCTCGCTGCGCGGCCGCCCGGCGAGCGTGACCAGCGCGACATCGCATTTGCCGAGCGCGATCGCCTCGGCCGCATGCGCGGCCAACAGCGTGTAGGAGGCGCCGCCGACCTCCGTCGAGTCGACGTGGCGAAGCTTGAGATTCATGTACTCGGCCATTGAGGCGGGTCCGGGCCCCGGCGCATCGCCCGAGCAGAAATAGCCGTCGACGTCTGCGCGCGTCAGGCCGGCGTCGGCGAGCGCGCCGAGCGCCACCTCGGCGTGGAGCTGCGCCACCGTCTTGTCCGGCGCGAGCCTGCTCGGGTGCTCGAAGATGCCGGCGATATAAGCCTTACCCTTGATGGTCATGCCGCAAATCCCCTTGGGGGCCGCACCATATCGGGGCCTCGCGTAACCTCCAACATCTACTCTGGCATGCGTGCGGCTATCCGGCGGCATGGTTCTTGCGCTACAACGAACCGAGGATCGCCACCATGAAACGCGCGCGCGAAGTCAAGACCGCCGGCCATTGGGATAGCGCCAGCGCCGTCGATTCGATCACGCTCGACGCGGATGAGCGGCATCGCCGCCGTGTCGTCCTGACCGGCGAGCGCGGCACCAAGTTTCTCCTCGATCTGCCGCAGGCAACCGCCCTGCGCGATGGCGACGGTCTGCTGCTCGACGACGGCGCCATCGTGCGGATCGTCGGCCGGCCGGAGCCGCTGATCGAGATCGCGGCGGCCGATGCCCGCGAGCTGGCGCGGGTCGCCTGGCACATCGGCAATCGCCACATCGACGTGCAGATCGTCGGCGAGCGGCTGCGCATCCGCCGCGATCACGTCATCGAGGACATGCTGCGCGGCCTCGGCGCACGGCTGACCCCGGTGGAAGCGCCGTTCGATCCGGAGCACGGCGCCTACGACCACCACGGCCATGAACATGGCGGCCATCACCATGACCACGATCATGGCTAAGCAGCGTTCCAAAATCCTCCCCCGCGAAGCGGGAGAGGATAGTCTTGCCGACGCTGCCGCGCTCTACCGCCTCATGGCCTGGTTGTCGCCGGCCTATCCGGTCGGCGCCTTTTCCTATTCGGGCGGCATCGAGTGGGCGGTCGAGGCCGGCGATATCAAGGATGCCGAGACGTTGCGGCGCTGGCTCGCGGTTATGCTCGGCGAAGGCGGCGGTTTCTGCGACGCGGTGTTCTTCGTTCACGCCCACCGCGCCATTGCCGCCGACGACGATACGGCGTTGCGCGCCGTCGCCGAGCTTGCCGCCGCCTTCGTGCCGTCGAAGGAACGCTTCCTCGAGACCACCGCGCAGGGCCGCGCCTTCCTCGAAGCGACCGGCGCGGCGTGGCCGTGCCCGGCGCTCGCGCGCTTTGCTGCCGCCTGGAGCGGACCGGTGGCGCTGCCGGTCGCGGTCGGCGTCGCGTGCGCCGGGCATGGCATCGCGTGCGACACCGCGCTCAACGCTTTTCTCCATGCGCTGGTGGCGAACTGGATATCCGCCGGCGTGCGGCTGATCCCGCTCGGTCAGACCGACGGCCAGCGCGTCCTCGCCGCGCTCGAAGGCGCAGTTGCAGCGGCGGCGGCGCGGGCGCTGGCGACGCCGCTCGAGGAGGTCGGCAGCTCAGCCCTTCGCGCCGATCTCGCCGGCATGCGGCACGAAAGCCAATACACGCGATTGTTCAGGAGCTGAGAAGCACGATGACGCACTCCCACGGACCCCTGCGTGTCGGTGTCGGCGGCCCGGTCGGTTCGGGCAAGACCGCGCTGATGGACGCGCTCTGCAAGCGGCTGCGCGACCGCTACGAGATCGCCGCGATCACCAACGACATCTACACCAAATGGGACGCCGAATATCTGGTGCGCTCCGGCGCGCTCGTCTTCGACCGCATCGCCGGCGTCGAGACCGGCGGCTGCCCGCATACCGCAATCCGCGAGGACGCTTCGGCCAATCTCGCGGCCATCGCCGACATGCGGCAGAAATTTCCCGGCCTCGATCTGGTGCTCATCGAATCCGGCGGCGACAATCTCGCCGCGACATTTTCGCCGGAGCTGGCCGATCTGACTATCTACGTCATCGACGTCGCCGCCGGGGATAAAATCCCCTCGAAAGGTGGGCCGGGCATCACGCGTTCCGATCTCCTCGTGATCAACAAGATCGATCTGGCGCCCTATGTCGGGGCCTCGCTGGAGGTGATGGAGCGCGAGTCAAAGCGCATGCGCGGTACACGACCGTTCGTCTTCACCAATCTGCGCGCCGGGCAGGGCGTCGAGGAAATCGCGCGCTTCATCGAGGAAAAGGGCGGGCTGGGTTTTTCCTAATCGTCATTGCCGGGCTCGACCCGGCAATCCATGGGACCTCTCCGCTGCATGGATGCCCGGGTCAAGCCCGGGCATGACGAAGGGCAAAGGTTACGTCCTTCCCGTATGCTTCCGCGCCGCTTCGAGGTGGCCGAAGCCTTGCACCGGCGCGCACATCAATAGGCGATAACCTTCCTTGACCACGCGCTCGACGTTACCGGCCTCGACATGCGGGTGACCGACCGCCACGTTGTGTTTCTTGCAGGTGTCGACCACGCGCTTCATCCAGTCCAGCACGACCTTGTGCTCGTATTGCCGCGGATAGCCCAGCTCCTGCGACAGGTCGCCTTCGCCGATCAGGATGCAGCCGATGCCGGGCACGTGTTTGAGGATGTCGTCGAGATTCTCGACGCCGCGCGTATCCTCGATCTGCAGGATGCAGAAAATCTCGCCCTGCGGGTTGAGCGGCCAGACGTCGGCCTTCTGGTAATAGTCCTGCTGGCTCAGCCCCCAGTAGCGCGCGGCTGCGGCCGGGCCGTCGCCGCGGATGCCGGCGGGCTCGTAGCGCGGCGCGCTTTTGAGCCGCGGATAGCGGCAGGCGCCGACCGCATTGGCCGCTTCCTCGACCGTCGAAATGTGCGGGAACACGATGCCGTAGCAACCCATATCGAGGGCCTGCTTGGCCTGCCACTGCGCCATCTCGGCGCCGTTCACCGGCACGCGGGCCATCGGCGTCACGCCCGGCACCACGGATGCGGCTTTGGCGATCTGGGCGCGGTTGAGCATGTATTGCAGGCAGTCCCGCAACAGCCGGCCGTCCCAGGGCTGATGCTCCATCTCGAAGACGCAGCCGTCGAATTTGGAGGCGCTCATCGCGATGGCGGTGTTGAGCTCGGCCGACGCGAAACAGGTCAGCGCGTGCTGGCCCGCTTCGAGGGCGCGGATGACGCCGTTGAGCCGTGGTAGTTCAGCCATTCCTCAAGTCCCCCGTAATGCGGGGGCATTCTAAACCATCCGCTAGCCGCGCGGCGAGCCCCGGCTTCGTTTCAGTGTCGCAAGCGGCGTGCTAACGTTTCGCCAATGGCGCGTCCGCACGGGCGCGCACGGGTATCCAGGTCGTGAAAGTGCTTTTTATCATCGCGGCGTGCATCGGCGGCCTGTTCGTCCTGGGCCTCGTCACGGCATTTGTGCTGATCGCCTCGCCGCCGCCGCTGGTGAATCCGAAAGACGTGTTCGACTTCACGTCGCTGCGCGAAGCGCCAAGCGACATCGGTGTGCCAAGCCTGCAGCGTTATCCGGCCCGCGACGGCGAGGAACTGGCATACCGCTTCTACCCTTCTACGGCGGATCGCATTCTGATCTTCATTCACGGATCGTCGTATCACGGGGCCGGCTATCACGCGCTGGCCACGGCCATCAGCCTCGGCGGAGCGGCGAAAGTCGTTCTGCCTAATCTGCGCGGCCATTACCAATCGGGACGGCATCGCGGCGATGTCGAGTATATCGGCCAGCTGGAGGACGACCTCGACGACCTGATCAAATTCCTGCGCGCCGAGCATCATGAGGGCCCGATCACGCTCGGTGGTCACTCCAGTGACGCCGGGCTCGCCATCCGCTTTGCCGGCGGCGGGTACGCCCACGAGGTGTCGAGCTATTTGCTGCTGACCCCGATCATTCCGCAGGCGCCGACCGTCCGGGGCGGGACGGCCGGCGGATGGGCCAATCTAAATTTGCGACGCCTCTTCGGACTGCTTGCGCTTAACGCGATAGGCATTCACGGGTTCAATGGGCTTCCGGTCATCGACTTCAACAAGCCGGCGAAATTCTGGGACGGAACGGAAACCTTGTCGTATTCGTACCGGCTGAACGTTTCCTATCATCCCCGTTACAGATACCAGAACGACATCCGCGCGCTCGGCGCGCCGACCCTTGTCCTGGTGGGAGCCAACGACGAGGCAAACGATCCCGAGGCCATGCGGGCTGTTTTCGCGGCCGCCGCTCCGCGCGCTGAGATGAACATCTTGCCGGGCATCAGCCACTTCGGAATATTCTCGGACCCGGCCGCGCTCGACGTGGCCGTCGGCTGGTTGCGCGGTCTGCCGGAGAGCGCCAGCCGGTAATGCGGTGCACGCGGGGCGGTTTGACAATGCCACCGCGCGCCGTAGCATCGTCGTCTCAACCCATAGCGACGGCGTCATGATCATCGATTGTCACGGCCACTACACCACCGAGCCCGCCGACCTGAAGCGCTTCCGGCAGGAGCAGACCAAGGCCGCACAGGACAAAACGGCGCCGCCGCTGCGGGTATCGCTGAAGATTTCCGACGACGAGATCAGGGACAGCCTGGAAGGCGCGCAGCTCAAGCTGCAGCGCGAGCGCGGTACCGATCTCACCATCTTCTCGCCGCGCGCCTCCGGCATGGGCCATCACATCGGCGGCGAGAGCGTCAGCCTGGAATGGTCGCAGATCTGCAACGACCTGATCCATCGTGTCTGCGCGCTTTACCCGCGGAATTTCGTCGGCGTCTGCCAATTGCCGCAATCGCCGGGCGTGCCGCCGAAAAATTCCGCCGCCGAGCTCGCGCGCTGCATCACCGAGCTCGGCTTCATCGGCTGCAATCTCAATCCCGACCCTTCCGGCGGCTATTTCAATTCGCCGCCGCTCACCGACAAGTGGTGGTATCCGTTCTACGAGAAGATGGTCGAGCTCGACGTGCCGGCGATGATCCACGTGTCGGGCTGCTGCAATCCGGCGATGCACACGACGGGATCGTATTACCTCAACGCCGACACCATGGCGTTCATGCAGCTCATCCTCTCCGACCTGTTCAAGGATTTCCCGACGCTGAAGTTGATCATCCCGCATGGCGGCGGCGCGGTGCCGTTCCATTGGGGCCGCTTCCGCGGCCTGGCGCTCAACAACGGCCGGCCCGAGCTTGCCGACATCATCAAGCACAACATCTTCTTCGACACCTGCGTCTATCACCAGCCGGGCATCAATCTGCTCACCGAGGTGGTGCCGGTCGACAATATCCTGTTCGCCTCGGAGATGGTCGGCGCGGTCAAGGGCCTCGACCCCAAGACTGGGCATTATTTCGACGACACCAAGCGCTACGTCGACCAGGCGCCGGCGCTCGGCGACGCCGGACGGCGCAAGATTTTCGAAGGCAATGCTTGTAGGGTGTTCAGCCGCCTGAAAACCAAGGCGGCGGCGAGGGCGGCGGTTTAGGACCTCAACGCATTGGCAAAATCTCGACGAAAGCCGAAACAGCAACGTTCGCATCTGGTCAAGATCGGCCCCCAGGAAATCGAGACCCGCGGATTGGGCCAAGGCTTTTGGACGGACCTCTATCACCGGTCGATGACCGTCTATTGGCCGGTATTCTTCGGCAGCGCGGCGCTGATCTTCGTGCTGCTCAACGCGGTATTTGCTTTTTTCTATTTTCTCGGCAATGAGCCGGTCGCCAATGTCACCGGCAACAGCCCGCTGGACCTGTTCTACTTTTCCATCGAGACGCTGGCGACGGTCGGTTACGGCGACATGCATCCGCAGAGCAATTACGGCCATGCCGTCGCCACCGCGGAGATCTTCACCGGCATGTGCTTCCTCGCGGTGATGACCGGGCTGATCTTCGCCCGCTTCTCGCGGCCGCGGGCGCGTTTCATCTTCGCCGAGCACCCGGTTGTGACGTTGCGTGACGGCCGCCCGACCCTGATGATCCGCATGGCCAACGCGCGGCACAACGCGATTTCCCGAGCGAGGGCGCGGCTGTGGCTCATTCGCGTGGAACGGACGCAGGAAGGCGATCAGTTGCGCCGCTTCTACGAGCTCGCGCTCGACCGCCAGGAACATCCAATGTTCGTATTGAGCTGGACGCTCCTTCACGCCATCGACAAAGCGAGTCCGCTGTATGGCGCGACCGCGGCGGATCTCGCTCGGGCCGACGGCGCTCTGGTGCTGACGGTCAGCGGCGTCGACGACAGCTCGGCGCAGCAGCTTCATGCCCGGCGGATTTATGCCGCCGACGATATTCGCTGGCAGCATCGCTATCGGGATATTTCAAGTACTTCGGCGGACGGCCGCTTAATGCTGGACTACACCAAGTTCCATGAGGTGACGCCCGAGAAGTAACTGCCGCGCCGGCGAAAGCGCCGCGCCGGTATCATCGCTGTGCCTTCTTGCTGCCGCGCTCTGCCGCACCATCTAATTTAGCGAAACGCCGCCAACGAGTTAGAGAACATGTCCATTCGACCGGTCAAGCGCATCGTCAGCTCCAAGCCCACCATTGAAGGCGCCGGCGTGCACCTGCGCCGCGCCTTCGGCTTCGGCGACACCAGCGAGTTCGATCCGTTCCTGCTGCTCGACGACTTCCGCAACGATCGGCCGGACGACTATCGCGCCGGCTTCCCCTGGCATCCGCATCGCGGCATCGAGACCATCACCTATGTGCTGGCGGGAAACGTCGAACACCGCGACAGCCTGGGCAACCGCGGCGATCTCGGCGCCGGCGACGTGCAATGGATGACGGCCGGGCGCGGCATTCTCCACCAAGAAATGCCGCAGGGCGACACCAAGGGCCGCATGCACGGCTTCCAGCTCTGGGCCAATCTGCCGTCGACGCACAAGATGACGGCGCCGCGCTATCAGGACATCAAGGCCGCCGACATTCCGGAAATCGTCGACGACGACGGCACCCGCGTGCGGGTCGTCTGCGGCGATTTCTGGGGCAAGCGCGGCCCGGTCGAGGGCGTTGCCGCCGATCCGCGCTATCTCGATGTCTGGGTGCCGGCGGGCAAGCGCAAAACGCTGCCGGTCGAGGTGGAACGTCACGCCTTCGCCTATGTGTTCGAGGGCTCCGGCAATTTCCGCGCGGCGTCGCAGCCGTTCGGCGTGCTGACCGAGAAGACCGACGGCGGCAGCGAGACCGTGGTCAGGGAGCAGACCGGCAATCGCTCGCTGGTCGTGTTCGACCGCGGCGACGAGGTCACCGTGCAGGCCGGCGACGAAGGCGTTCGCTTTCTTCTGGTTTCCGGCAAGCCGATCGCGGAGCCGGTCGCCTGGTACGGCCCCATCGTGATGAACACGGAAGCCGAGCTGCAGCAGGCGTTCGCCGAGCTGCGCGGCGGCACGTTCATCAAGTAATTGGTCATGGCCGGGCAAGCCCGGCCGTGATGCGTCACGCCGGCTGCGCCTGCGCGGTGCGCCGCAGCATGCCGCGCTGCGGATCGTAGCCGATCACCGCCAGCAGAAAGAACAGCACCGTGGCGCCGGCGACCACCAGCGCCGCGACCGGGTCGAACGCGCCGTAGAGCGCGAAGCGGATCAGCTCCACCGCATAGGTGAAGGGGTTGGCGAGCGAAACATAGTAGAGCAGCTCGGAGCCGCCCTCGCGCAGCCGCCACAGCGGATAGAGCGCGGAGGAAAAGAAGAACATCGGGAACATGACGAAATTCATGGCGCCGGCGAAATTCTCCACCTGGCGGATATAGACCGACAGGAACAGCCAGAGCGCGCCGAGCATCAGGCCGCAGACGATCAGCGCCGGCAGCACGGCGAGCCAGTCGATCGGATCGAAGGTGACGTCGAAGGCGATGCAGATGGCGAGAAACACGTAGCAGGTGATGACCGACAGGGCCGTTCCGGCCACGAGCTTGCAGGCAAGCAGCACCCAGCGCGGCAGCGGCGCGGTGAGCAAAAGCCGCATCACCCCCATCTCGCGGTCGTAGACCATCGACAGCGACGACTGCATGCCGTGGAACAGAAGGATCATGCCGAGCAGGCCGGGCACGATATAGACCTGATAGGTGATGTAGGTCTTGTACGGCGGGATGATCGAGACGCCGAATACGTTGTAGAAGCCGGCGGCGAACACGGCGAGCCAGATCAGCGGCCGCACCAGGGCTGCTAGAAGCCGGCCGCGCTGCTGCACGAATTTCGCCATGTCGCGCATCATGACGGCGCGCAGCGCGCGCAGGATGTGGGTCAGCTGCATGGGCGGGGTGTGCCTCATTTGTCCAGATGGCACGGCGATTCCGGCTCGTCATCGCCGAGCGTGTCGAGTTCGTTGGTGCGGTGGAGAAACCCTTCGATCGGGGCCTCGGCGACCACTTCATAAGGCGCCGCCAGCAGGATTCCCTGACGCACCTGATGGTCCCAGGGCCGCACGCTCAGCGCCAGACCTTTGTCGCCATCGAACGTGCCGTCGCCGAGAATGAAGGCGCGCTGTTTGGCGAACTCCGCGGAGCGCGTGCGCAGCGCCGATTGCACGACCATCTTGACCGCGAGCCAGGCGGCCCAGTCGGGGCCCGCCATGTGGCGGCCGCCCGACTTTTTCTCGAAGCGCGAATTCACCTGCGGCGCACCGTGGCGCTCCCAGGTCCAGTGCCAGGCCACCGGCTCGAGATCGATGCTGCCCATCACCGGACGCGGCCGCGCGAGCTGATAGGGCACCGTGCGGGCGAAATCGAAGGCATCGTCGGCGACGAAGGCCATGTCGAAATCCCGATTGATGGCGCTGAGCAGCGTCGGATCGTTTTGCTCGCGCTCGCGCGGGTCGGTGCCGGGCTTGAAATGCTGGTGGGCGACGATGCGGGCGCCGAATTTTTGCGCCGAATGCTCGAATGCCGTCGTCATCGCGGCGTCGGCCGGTGATGGGCCTTCGAGCACCAAGAGGTCGCGCCATTTGCGCGATACGGCGAACTGCACCAGGCCGTCCATCAGCTGGGCGCGGCTCGGATAGACATGGACGAACGCGGGCGCGCAGAGGTCGCGGCGCAACGAGTCGTCCGGTTCGGAAACATTGAAGATGAGCGCGTCACGGCCGCGGACCGCCGCCGCCAGCGGCTTGAAGGCGTCCGCCGGCGCATCGAGCACGAAGAAGTGCGTGCCGGCATCGAGCGCCGCGCGCACCGCCGACGCCACGTCGGTCGGCGATTTTGCCGTAATGCGATCGAGGGCAAAATCCATCGGCAGCACGCGCGCGAATGCCGCTGCCTCATCGATGCCGACTTCGGCGCCGGTCCACGGATGTTCGCGGCTCTTGAGGATGATGCGTTCGTAGGCACGGACCGGCTCGTAGCGCGCATCGCCCGCGATCTCGACGAAACCGATCTTGACCTGCTGTCGCGGCGGGGGAGGCGAGGGGCTCTGGGCTTCGGCGCTTGCGATCGCGCCAGCAAATAACACCGAAAATGCCAGCGCCGATCGGCGCAGACTAGTCATCGACCGCGATCCCATAGGGGACGCGGCCGACCGGCACCGATATCTTCGCCTTGCGGCTAGCGGTGTCGATGACGGTGACGTCGTCGCCTTGGCCGTTGGCGACGTAGAGCGTCTTCTCGTCGCGGGAGAGCGTGATACCCCACGACCTCTTGCCGACCAGGATGTAGCCCAAAATCTTGCGCGTCGGCACATCGACGACGGCGACGCGGGCGGCATGGCCGAGCGTCACATAAGCCGTCTTGCCGTCGCTAGTCATGGTGAGGCCGACCGGCGTCACGTCGGCTTTGCGCATGCCCGGCGGCAAAAATGGGATATTGCCGATGACGACAAATCTGGCGCGGTCGATGATGACGACCTCGCCAGAGAGCTCCGCCGTCGCCCACAGCTCCTTGCCGTCAGGCGTCGCCGCCAGGCGGCGCGGACGCAAGCCGGCGACCACGTCGCGGGTGATGGTGCCGGAGTCGGCGTCGATTGCGTGCACCATGTCGCCGGCCTCCGACGTGACGTAGACGGTCTTGCCGTCCTCGCTGACCAGCACGCCCTCCGGCTCGGCGCCGGTCGGGACTTCCTTGGCGATTGCGTCCCGATCCATGTCGATGACGGCAAGCGACGAGCCTTCTTCGTCGGAGACGTAGAGGCGCCGGCGTTTCTCGTCCATGGCGAACGCTTCCGGGCTTGGCCCGGTCTTCAGCTTGCCGATAATCTTCAGCGTCGCCACGTCGAGAATGTCGATCACGTCGTCGTCGCCGCAGGCGATGTAGAGCTTGCCGTGATCGGCGTCAAAATGCATATCGCGCGGCCGGCGCGAGACCTTGATATCCTTGACCACCTTGTAGGTCTTGGGGTCGATGACGATGATGTTGTTGGTTTTCTCGTTGCTGACGAAGATCAGGCCGGTATCCTTGGCAGCGGCCGGAGCGAACGCCAGCACCGAGAGCAGCGCGACCACCAATCTGCGCATTACAGAACCTTCATTGCGTCGCGCCCAACCTACGTCTTAATAAGGACAGCGGGCAAGGCAAGAGCTGGGGAACGAATGGCGACCGATAACCGCGCGCCGGCGCTGCTGCTCGATAACGTGGTCAAGACCTACGGGCCGATTCGCGCGGTGGACGGCGTCAGCCTGACGGCGTTCGCCGGCGAGTTCATCGCGCTGCTCGGTCCCAACGGTGCCGGCAAGACCACGCTGTTTCAATTGCTGTCCGGGTTGTTCGTGCCCGATTCCGGCCGCATCGAGGTCATGGGGCATGACATGCGGCGCAATCCGGTGCCGGCTTTGGCGATGCTCGGCATCGTGTTTCAGCAGCCCACCCTCGACCTCGAGCTCTCGGTCACCGGCAATCTATTGTTTCATGCGGGACTGCACGGCATTCCGCGCCCGGTCGCCAAGGCGCGCATCGAAAAGGAGCTGGCGCGGCTTGGGCTTGCCGAGCGCGCGCACGACAAGGCCGCGCAATTGAGCGGCGGCAACCGCCGCCGGCTGGAGCTCGCCCGCGCGCTGCTGCACGAGCCGCGCGTTCTCTTGATGGACGAAGCGACGGTCGGTCTCGACCCCGGCAGCCGCAGCGAACTGCTCAAGCTCATCATCGGCCTGCGCACCGAACGCGGCGTTGCCGTGCTGTGGGCGACGCATTTGTGCGACGAGGTGCCCAACGGCGATCGCGTCGTCGTGCTTGATCACGGCAAGGTCTTGGCCGACACGACGCCGGCTGAGCTTATAGCGAGCGCCGGCACCGCGACCATCGAACAGGCTTTTTTGGCGATGACCGGCGGCGCCAACGCGCCGGTCAACGGCAACCAATGAGCGTGACACCACTTTTCGGGATCATGCTTTTTTGTTTGCGCATGATCTTATCCGAAAACCGGTATCCACTTTTCGGGATCATGCTCTACTCCGGCGGCGTGCCGTTAGCGGCCAACACCTCGCCGGCGAGATAGAGCGAGCCGGTGATGAGGACGCGCGGTGGCGGCTCGAAATCGAGCTTGCCGGCGACATCGAGCGCGCGCTCGACGTCGTCGCAGGCCAGCGCCGGAATGCCGACGTCGCGCGCAATATCGGCCAAGGCGGCGGCGGGCAGCGCGTTGTCCTGATGAATCGGCACCGCGATGACGCGGCACGCCAGACCGGAGAAGTTGCGCAGAAAGCCTTCGCTGTCCTTGGTCGACATCATGCCGACGATGAGCACGAGCGGCCGCGATACGCGCTCCTCGAGATCGGCGAGCGCCGCGGCGATGGCGCGGCCGCCGTCGGCATTATGGCCGCCGTCGAGCCAGAGTTCGCTCTCCGGCGCCAGCCGGGCCGCGAGCCGCCCCTGCGACAGCCGCTGCATGCGCGCCGGCCAATCGACGCGGAGCATGCCGGCCTCGAAGGCCGCGCCGGGCAGTTTCAGGCCGCTCACGCGCAGCGCCGCGATCGCCGCACCGGCGTTCTCGAACTGGTGGCGCCCGTAGAGTTTCGGTGCCGGCAGATCGAGCAGCCCGTCGGCGTCCTGATAGACCAGCCGCCCGCGCTCTTCGGTCGCCGTCCAGTCCTGCCCGGCGATGCTGAGCGGCGCCCGCGCGCGCGCAGCCTGCCGCTCGATGACCGCCAGCGCCTCGTGCGTCTGGCTCGAAACCACCGCCGGCACGCCGCGCTTGAGAATACCGGCCTTCTCGGTGGCGATTTTTTCCAGCGTGTCGCCGAGGAAGTCATGATGATCCATCGACAGGCGGGTAATCACGCTCGCCAGCGGACGTTCGATGACGTTGGTGGCGTCGAGCCGGCCGCCGAGGCCGACTTCGAGGAGAACAATATCGGCCGGATGCCGCGCGAACAGCAGAAACGCCGCGGCCGTCTCCATCTCGAACACCGTGATCGGGGCATCGCCGTTCTTGGCTTCGCAGTCGGCCAGCGCGGCGGCGAGCGCGTCGTCGTCGACGAGCCTGCCGGCGGCCACTTGCCCGATGCGAAAGCGCTCGTTGAGGCGCACCAGGTTGGGCGAGGTGTAGACATGCACGCCCTTTTCCGCCGCCTCGAGGATGGCGCGCATGAAGGCGATGGTCGAGCCTTTGCCGTTGGTGCCGGCGACATGAATCGCCGGCGGCAGCTGCCGCTCGGGATGGCCGAGCGCTGCCAGAAGCCGCTCGATGCGATCGAGCGAGAGGTCGATTCGCTTCGGATGCAGCGCCAGCAACCGCGCATGGATCGCGCCGACCGAGGTGGCGCCGGAACGCGGCGTGGTCACGCCGGAGCCGGCAGGCTGTATTGCGCTTTCGCGGCGCCCGCCGGCGCCTTGGTCAACAGACGGCAGAGGCGGGCGATGGTCGCGCGCAAATCGCGGCGGTGCACCACCATGTCGACCATGCCGTGGGCCAAAAGGTATTCCGCCTTCTGAAAACCGTCCGGCAGCTTCTCGCGGATGGTCTGCTCGATGACGCGCGGACCGGCGAAGCCGATCAGCGCGCCGGGCTCGGCGATATGCACGTCGCCGAGCATCGCATAAGAGGCCGTGACGCCGCCCGTGGTCGGATTGGTGAGAACGACGATATAGGGCTTGCGCGTCTCGTGCAGCTTCTGCACGGCGATCGTGGTCCGCGGCATCTGCATCAAGGAGAGGATGCCCTCCTGCATGCGGGCGCCGCCCGAGGCGGCAAACAGCACGAACGGGCAGGTTTTTTCCGCCGCGGTCTCAAGGCCCTTGATCACCGCCTCGCCGGCGGCCATGCCGAGCGAGCCACCCATGAAATCGAAATCCTGCACGCCGACGACCACGGCGAATTCGTCGAGCTTGCCGTAGCCGAGCTTCACCGCATCCTTGAGGCCGGTCTTGCTGCGCGCGTCCTTGAGACGGTCGAGGTAACGGCGTTCGTCGCGGAATTTCAGCGGATCGAGCGACACCTCCGGCACGGCGATATCGAACCACGTCTCGTTGTCGAATATCGATTTGAGGCGCGCGGCGGCGCTCATCCGCATGTGATAGTTGGACCCGGGGATGACGAACTGGTTCGCTTCGACATCTTTGTAGAACACGAGCTGGCCGGTCTCCGGACACTTGATCCAGAGATTCTCCGGCACCTCGCGGCGCAGGATGCTGCGGATTTTCGGCCGCACGACGTTGGAGATCCAGTTCATCTGCTTTCAGACTCGGAAACTTGTGATCTTCCGCGATATTCGGCTTCTATATCGCATTTTTGCGACGTCCCGCTACATTATACCGGTTTCTCGCCATCGCTTCGCCGCTGTCTGGAACGAGCGGCAGAGTTTGGTATGCTATTGAGATACTTCGTTCATAGATGTGGGGCGCCGATGCCGTCGTCCCAAGTGGTGGGTTGAAAGCAAGTTTTGGGTTGAAAAAATGCGGACTGGGCATTTGTTACTTGTGGGGCTGCTCATAGTGGGGCTCGCCGGCTGCGGCAAAGGCCCGAAGGGCGATCCAGGCCCCGCTGGGCCGCCGGGTCCCAAGGGCGATCCCGGTGCTCCGGGTCCGTCCGGTCCGGTCGGGCCTCCTGGTCCGCAGGGGCCGCGGGGCGAACAAGGCCCGCCCAGTCCCAGCATTCGCGTGATACAGTTGAACTGCCTCAGCGGAGACTGCACGGCTTCCTGTCGGGGAGACGAGGTTCTTGTCAGCGCCTATTGTGGGCCGGCGCGCAATCCCGCCACGTTCCTCGGCGAACGGCAGGTGTCATGCGGCGTCGAGGCCAACGTAGCCAATGCACCGCTGGTCGCGGTATGCGTCATGGCGCCGCCATAAAGAAAGCCTGTTCGACGGCGCGCGCCGACATCTGCACACCGCATGAGGATTGCCATGCCGCAGGATAACCTCCCCGAACTGTCGATCTCCGAACAGAAGCTTTGCTTCATCATCGCCAAGGCGCGCGAGTTCGACGTCAAGGACGTGGTGACCGATCCCGACGATTCATCGAACGCGACCGACGACGCGATGCTGTCGGTGCTGGAGGATCATAAGGACGATCCGGTGGTGCAGGAGCTGACCGCCGTCATCTTCGCCATGAGCGAGGACGAGCAGATCGATCTCGTGGCGCTCACTTGGCTCGGCCGCGGCGACGGCACCATCGAGGACTGGAGCGAACTGCGCGCCGAAGCCGCGCGCGCCCACAACCGGCGTACCGCTTCTTACCTGTTGGGAATACCGCTGCTGTCCGATTACCTGGAGGAAGCCATCTCTCAATTCGGCATTTCCTGCGACGAGGAATAGTGACGCCGGCTCGCAGCGCCGATTGAGCGTCAGCGCGTCACCAGCGCCACCCCGGCCGCGACGAGTAAAGCCGCGGCCGCTTTCTGCGCCAATTCGCGGAACGACAACGTCTCCCTCGCCAGCCGCGGGAAGACAACGCTGAGCCCGACGCCGAACGCAAACACGAACAATGTGGTTGTGCTGCCGATGGCCTGCACGATGCTCAGCGGCGCGAACAGCAGGGCATAGCGGAATCCCAGTAAGCCGGCGAGATTGATGAGTTCGTTCGATCCGCCGACGGCGAGGAAAGCGGCCGCATTCGCGTGCAATACGGCGAGCAGTTGCCGCCGGTAGGAGGCGGACAGCAGCAGTACGCAGCCGAAGACCGCTTGGCCGACGAACAGCCAGAATGTGGTCGTCCAGAAATCAACCCGGATCGCGAAAAACTTGAAGATTAAGCCGCCGAGCGCGAGCGCAAATCCGCAGGCGAGCATCAACAGGGCCAGCCGCAGCTTGAAGCCGCGGACGTTCCGCTCGAAGCGAACCGAAACGATCAGCGTGCCGGCCACGATCATGACGCCACCGGCCATTTGCAGGACCGACAACGTCTCGCCGAGGAAAAGGTAGGCCAGCACGTAGCCGAACAGCGGCGCGGCTTGGAAGAAGGGCGACACCACCGAGGCTTCCTCGAATTGCAAAGCCCACAAATAAAACAGCAGCGCGCCCATGTAGAGGAGGCCTGCAAGCATGATGAGCGCGATACTGCCGGCGTCGGGGCCGGCGATATCGGGGTCGTAGAAGGCGATGAACGGCAGCAGCAACACGCCGAGAAAGGCGGTGAACAGCAGCAGCACCGCGACGTCGCTGTGCTTGAAATATTGCTCGACGAGATACTTGTCCAAATGGGTGGAAATGGCCCACAGGACCGGGCCGGAAAACGCAAAGACCAGCCAGGACATCGTTACCTGCTCCTGTTGAGCCCCAGCATGGAAGGGTTTTGAAGTACCCAGTGACTTTGCCACCGAAGGAACTTCAAAAACCGCCTCTCACGCATGACATGCGGGCCTTCCCCCCCGCATTGTCGCTGCCTATATGAAACCCCTGGCACGACGCAATTCTGCCTTGCTCGCTGATAGAGTACGCGCCGTGCGGTGCCAGTCCTGCGGCGTTAATCCTATCGGTAAGCCGGGGGTAACGAAGTCGGGCGCAGTATCGTATGCAGCAAGGTGCCGGCGAAGCCGACATCACGCAAGCGGATAGCGGAATGAAAAGGCTTTTGGCCGGATGCTTTGTCGCAGGTGCGCTTGTCAGCGCGCAATGCGCCGCCGCGGCCGACCTTTCGCTCGCCCCGCTCTATAAGGCGCCGCCCCCGGAGTTGACGCAGGCTTATAACTGGACCGGCCTTTATTTCGGCGCCAATGCCGGCGGCGGCTGGGGCCATTCCTGGTGGAGCGCCAACGCCACCGGAATCGATCTTGCCGGCGGACTCGTCGGCGGGACCGCCGGCTACAACTGGCAGGCCGGCAAGGTGGTGTTCGGCCTTGAGGGCGATGTCGACTGGTCCGGCTTGAGCGGCACGCATGCCACGACGGGATGCCCGCTGGGCTGCAGCACGAGCGACAGCTGGCTCTCGACCGTCCGCGGCCGCCTCGGCTATTCGTTCGATCGGTTTATGCCTTATGTCACCGGCGGACTTGCCGTCGGCGACATCCGCGCCGCGACGCCCGGCTTCGCCGGCGGCGACACCACCAATGCCGGCTGGACCGTCGGCGGCGGCCTCGAAGTGGCGCTGCCGGGCAATTGGAGCGCGAAGGCGGAATATCTCCGCGTCGATCTCGGCAAATTCAACTGCACCGGCTGCAGTACTTTGCCGACCGACAACGTCTCCATGCAGGAGAACGTGTTTCGCGCCGGCCTGAACTATCGTTTCGGCTGGGGCAAATAACCTCCGTTCTCCAGCGCGTCATTGCGAGCAGCCAACGTGTCAGGCCCGAAGTCGGGGCACCCCATCGCGCTCGCGCGAATGACGGCTTCCTCCCGCATGGTTACTTTTTCCTGCCGCGGCAACGCGTCGAATTTTACGTAAAACCGCAATTGGACCGCAGGAATGAGATGGTAGTACGCGTGTACCTGCTGGCGTTGGGGGGACGCATTGCCGACCGTCGTCACTTCTCATTTCTTCCTCGATCTGCCGACATTGTTCGCTGTGACGGTCTTTGTCTCGGCCACCGCCGGGCTGTTGCTGCTGCTCGCCTGGATGCAGAACCGCAGCACGCCGGCGCTTGCGCTCTGGGGCATCGGCTATCTGTTCGGCGCCACGGCGGCAGCCTTGCTGGCGATACCCGGATTCATTCCCAATTCATGGTCGGTTTGCGCCGGCAACGCGCTGTTGTGCGGCGCCTACGGAATGATGTGGGGCGGCGCCAGAAGCTTCGAAGGCCGGCGCATCCGTATTTCCTTGCTGGCGGCGGGCGCGGCGATCTGGATCGCGGCCTTTCAGTTCGAGGGCTTCGCTGCATCGCTGCAAGCGCGCTTAAGCTTGGTGTCCGCCATCGCCGCGACCTATGCGCTGCTCGCCGTGTGTGAGCTTTGGTATGCGCGCGACCGGGAACTGCTCTCGCGCTGGCCGACATTGGTGCTGGTCGTCGTGCATGCCGGCTTCCTGCTGGGGCGCATTCCGTTCGCGTCCGCGCTGGCGTTTTCGGTTGCCAGCGGTCAGCCGCACGGCGCCGTCGTTTACGTGATGGCTTTTGAGGCGCTGTTCGCCGCCTTCTGCCTGCCGTTCTTGCGCGTCGCCATGTCGAAGGAACGGGCGGAGTTGGAGCAGAGGAAGGCGGCGCTCACCGATTCCTTGACCGGAATCGCCAACCGCCGCGCGTTCTTCGATCTCGGCGGCCCGTTGCTCGAATGGGCGATCGCCGACCGCCGGCCCGCGGCGTTGCTGCTGTTCGATCTCGATCGCTTCAAGGAGGTCAACGATACGGCCGGCCATCAGGCCGGCGATCACGTGCTCAAGGCGTTCTGCGACCTGGTTGCAGCGTCGATGCGGCCGGGCGATCTGTTTGGCCGGCTCGGCGGCGAGGAATTTGCCTGCCTGGTGGCGAACGTGTCCATGGCGCAGGCGCTGCACTCCGCGGAGCAGTTGCGCCGCGAGTTCGAAGCGATGCGCTTTGCGGGTCTCGAGGGCAACGCCACCGTCAGCGTCGGCGTGGCGATGGCGAGCGAAGCCGGCCGCAGTTTGCCGGCGCTGCTGGCGATCGCGGACCGGGCGCTTTACCGCGCCAAGGCCGATGGCCGTAACCGCGTCGCGCCGGCGCCGCTGGTCCTGGTCGACATCGGCACCGGCGAAACGGCGCGCCGGACGACGGAACGAGCAGCCGCGATGGCGGCGCCCGCGGCCGGGTAGAACAGGTCACGCGCTCGCTGCGTCGTCAGTGACGTTCATTTGCGTTTTGAATTGCTTCAAGTTCATCGAGCTTTGTTTTCGCCTCTTTGTGACCTTGTTCGACAGCCTTGCGAAACCACGCCATAGCGAGTGTCAGGTCTTGCGGAACCCCCCGGCCAGCCTCGTATGCAAGACCGAGGCTGTATCGAGCGTCCGGGAGTCCGTGCTCAGCGGCCCTGCGATACCAAGCGACGGCCTGCTGATCGTCCTTGGGGACACCTCGACCGTTCGCGTACATCGCGCCAAGACTGTATTGCGCGAACGCGTATCCCTGATCGGCGGCCTTGCGGTACCATGCGACGGCTTGTCGGTCGTCCTTGGCGATACCTTCACCGTTCAGATACATAAAGCCGAGCCTGTCTTGTGACGGCGCGTATCCCTGATCTGCCGCTTTGCGAAACCATGCGAGAGCCTGCTCGTCGTCCTTAGGAACGCCCTCGCCGTTCTGGTATATAAAGCCGAGCCTGTCCTGTGCGGGCGCAAATCCTTGCCGAGCAGCTTTGCGGAACCATGCGACGGCCTGGTGATCGTCTTTCTCGACGCCCTCACCGTTCTGGTACAAAAAACCGAGTTTGTTTTGCGCTGGCACGTATCCCTGGTCGGCCGCTTTGCGGAACCAAGCAGCGGCTTGTTGCTCGTCTTTGAGCACCCCTCGCCCTTCGAGGTAAACGTAGCCAAGCGCATCCTGCGCAACCGCGTATCCCTGGTCGGCAGCTTTGCGTACCCAAAAGATATATTGCTGATCGTCTTGAGCGACGCCTTGACCGGTTGCGTACAATTCAGCGATAGCCAGTTGTGCGGCGGCGTAGTTCTGATCAGCAGCTTTGCGATATTGCTCCAAGGCTGCAGTGAGTTTGTTGGCTTTCTCGTATGTCCGCCCGAGCTGGTAGGCTAGGCGCAAGCCGTCCGGAAATTGCCGCACCGCCTGCTCGCAGGCCGGAACGGCTAGGGCCAAATCTATTTTATCAAGGTCTACACCAGCGGCTTTGCGCTGAGGATCAAGGTGAGACGCCGCATACCTATCGCAATCGGTGACAATCTCTTGCGCAAAGGCCGCCCTGATCAAAACAAGCGGCAAAACGCAATGAATTGCGAGCCGAATCGGCCTCCAACTTGCTTCGCACATTCGCTTGTGGGGTATCGAAACAGGAACGCGCGGTCAACGGTATCATCGCAGCGAACTACCGCTTGAGTGTCAGGTCGAAGCCGCTGTAATTGCATATTAATGGTTCGTCGCACAGCTACACGACGACTGGCTGCGCCACGGCAACACTACCCTCGGCGATCAGTTTCTGGAACGGATCGACTGCCGGGCGCCCCTATGGTGGCAAAGGGCGTCTTGATCTCGTGGCTTCTAGAGTCTTGCGAGCCGGTCCCCCGGATGAAAATGGACCGAAGTGGCTGATTTCTGCGGATGCAACATATCTGGACTGTTCACATCGTAGGTTGTACAATATTTTTTTAGTTCGACATTGTGGCTTATTTCATGGCCGATCGTGCGCGTAACAGGGACGGACTGGGCAAGGCGGTCACTTTTAACGTGATCACGCCGATGACCCGTATAGGGACTTGGGTCGTGAGATTTTTGCTGCGATATTTTAGCTCGCACAACTCGACCCAAGATGACGCAAAAGGGCTGGCCTTTCTTCCCTTTGTGCACTGGGTCGTGGTCAAACGCGACCATTTTTACCGGTTGGATGATCGGCAGGCACCGGAGAAGCTGCACTATGATTATTTGTTCTTTCTGAGTACCTTCAATGGACCGTGGGGGCCTTATATCGAGGCATTTTCCGATGTTCTCTCCAAGCCACTTGATCTCGTTTGGTTCTGGAGCATCGGTTATCCATTTGCCCGGCCGGTACATCCGCTCGAGCGGTACATCGAGCGCAACCAGATCGAATCCGATCATTCGTACAGCGCTTACCCGGGCGCGTCGGTCCGCGACGTCCGCTCAGCGATTGCGTTGCGCAGCGAGCTCGCGAGCTTTGCCCGGAGTGCCGCAGATTTATCACCGCAAGACTTTGATGCCGAGTTCGACCGCCTGCTCATTCGAACAGAAAACATGCTCGGAACGTTTGGACCGCTTCCCGGATAGCCCGATCATTGGCGAGGGGGACGATGGCGAACCAGAACGGCAAGAAGTACGGCTTGACCGCCCTGTTTCCGATTAAGGCGGGGGAGCATTGTGCGGAACTGAGAACCTATCTGCGCTCCCTTGACGACACGCGAATTTATCCCCGCGGATCACCGCTCTGCGACGTTCCCATAGTGCACATGGCGCGATTCGTGATCATCGATCGTCTTGCGTATCAGGGATTTCCAGCACGCAGCGACTATTTGCGACGGTCCTATCTGCTGTTCATGTGCGACTTCGACGGCGAGGCCCTTGAACCACTGGTCTGGGCCCTCATCCAGAACATAGGTGGTGTCGTGGAAGCGATCTGGGAACATTGTGAGCAGTTCCCAGGTATCGGAAGCCGCGATGGTGTTATTGCCTATTTCGAACAATGCCAGCTCGAGACCAACCTGTTCTTGGCGGATCGGCCCCAGGATACGGTGAGCGATATTCTCACTGCTTTGATGTTCAAACGGGAGTTCGGCCGCTTCGTTGTCATGATTCAGCGCAAACGGCCGCGTCCGGACCTGTTGCGACGTGGATTCCGGCGGATGTGGCGAAGCCTGGAAACAAGACCGATGCCGGATCCGGGAAGCCTGTGAGACGACGAAGATGACGGCCGGTGCCCCAAAGCTCGATTTTTCCGACATCCAGGGGAATATCCTCCGCGGCTATCGTTCGTTCCATTTTGCGCGGTTCATGTTCTTCCGCATCGAGGACGCAAGCGGAGGCAGAGAATTCCTTGGTGGGTTGTTGCGTTTCATCACGCCGGCCGAATGGGGCGAGGAGCGTCCAACGCAGGCGACTAATGTGGCGATCAATTTCGCGGGACTGCGCTCCCTCGGCTTGCCTTTAGCGTGCCTCGCGAGCTTTCCCGTCGAATTTCAGCAAGGAATGCGAGTGCGGGCCAAGGCTCTTGGCGACACCGACGAGAGCGATCCGGAGCGATGGGACGATCCTTGGCGGACGGGTGGAGTCCATGTCGTTGTGATGGTGTACGCGAATGAGCCCGCGAGACGGCAGGCGCGCAGTGATGAGATTTTGCTCCTGGCGCGAACCATCAATAGCCGGTTCCCGACGGCCCAAATCTCGGAACTGCAGCATCAAGACGCTCAATGGCTGACCATTGACGGCGAACTCACGCGAAAGGAACACTTCGGGTTCACCGACGGCATAAGCAATCCCGACGTGGAGGGCGTCGCCGAAGGCGGAATCGGTCAAGACATCGGCAACCCAACTGGTCCGGGGGTATTCCGTCAGGTGCCGGTCGGCGAGTTCATCCTCGGTTATCCTGGCGAGGGTGGTGAAGTCGCTCCGATGCCGCTGCCCCGACTTTTAGGATATAACGCGACGTATCTCGTCATCCGCAAATTGCAACAGGAAGTCACCCGATTTCGCTCTTTTCTGGCAATGCAAGCTAATTTCCTGAACGACGCGATTGCGGGGGCGCTCGCACCCGACGTTCTCCCGGCGGAGTTTCTTTCCGCAAAGATGTTTGGTCGTTGGCCAGACGGGTCGCCGTTGATAGAATATCCGGACCGGGCCGGGGGCGATCCGAGCAACGGGTTCGGCTACGCCGAGGATCCGTCCGGCGCACGGTGTCCGCTCGGGGCTCACATCCGGCGAGTCTATCCACGCGACTCGCTCGGTTTCGGCGGCAAGCTCGTGAATCGCCGCAGGTTGATCCGACGAGGAATCGCCTACGGTGACTATTTGCCACCTGGAAAAGAGGACGGCGAGGAGCGGGGCATCATGTTCCTCGCTTTTAACTCCGGCTTCGATCAGTTCGAATTTGTGCAACAGAACTGGATCAATCAAGGCGACGACTTCCAGCAGGGCAACGACATGGATCCGATTGCGGGAAGTCAAACCAACGGCAGGATGATGATCCCTGGTGATGCGACAAGACGACGCCGGCCATTTCTGTGCTTCGACATCCCCCGGTTTGTCGCCACGAAGGGAGGCGATTATTTCTTCGTGCCCAGCCTGACCGGCCTGCGGCTGATCGCCTCTGGCCAAGTCCGGGTTTCATGAACGGTATGGTCATACGCCGAGCGCGACGCGCGCGTGCTGCGGCGCCATTCACGTCGGGTGAATCGATCTTGGTACGGTCGCTGAGAGCGCTCCGCTGGACGACGCAATTCGGGCGAATGCTGGGCCCGCTGCTGCGCCCGACGGAGTCGAGTGATGTACCCGATCAATGCACCGTAGAGTGCTCCGATGAATTTCTCCAGTCGCTGGCTCTGCCCGATCGACCGCAGAAGACCACGTTCGAAGAAACTTTGCCTGACGAAGCCAGCACGATTCGGCGCATGGCACGTCTTGCCGCGTGCGCCGTCGTGACCAATTATTGTCACGGCAAGAGCGCCGATCCTGCCGCCAAGGCGCTGCGCGACCAGCACGCCAAAGCCCACGGCTGTGTGCGAGCCGAGTTCATCGTTCGTGACGAACTGGCGGACGAATTCGCCATCGGTGTGTTTCGCCGGGGCGCGCGTTACGACGCGGTGCTGCGCTTCTCGAATGCTCGACCGACGCCGCAAAGCGACAAGAAATGGGACGGGCGTGGCTTAGCCATCAAGCTCACCGGCGTGAATGGACCCACGGCATTGTCCACCCTCGTTCCCGATCTGGCGCACCTGCGCGATCAGGATTTTCTGTTCGGTAGTTTCCCGGTGTTCTTTTGTCGCAACATATTCGATTATGCGGAGCTGATGGATGCGGTCGTTGCGCCCACGGGTAGCTGGCGCGAGCGGCTGGTTTGGCTCGGCAAATGGTTAAGGTTCATCGGAAAACATCCACGACAATTTTCCCTGTTTGTGCGGATCGGCATGAGGAAAATTGATAATCCCCTGCATGCGACCTATCACAGCATGGCACCGTACCTGTTCGGCGAGGACAAAGTCGTACGCTACATGGTAAGCCCGACCGACGCCGGAAATGAACCTACCGCAGATCCCGATCGTTCCCGATCCGACAACTTCCTGCGAGAGGCACTGGCAGCCGACCTTAACCCCGATCGCCACTATGGGGAAAAAGTGGTGTTAAATTTTTCCATTCGCTTGCGCCATGCGGCTGAAATAGATGATGTAGAGGATGCATCCCGCTGGTGGAACGGGCCGCTTGACACAAACGTGTTGCTTGCACGCATTGAAATACCGGCACAGGACTTCCTGACACCCGATGACGTCTGTGCTTGCGAGAACCGCGCGTTCAACCCCTGGAATTGCCTATGGCAACACCGACCTCTCGGCAGCCTCAACCGCATGCGGCTCGCTGTCTATCTTGCTTCCCTGCAGGTTCGGCATAAGCTGAACATGTTGGCGCCATGACTGGGTATGAGTGAACTCCATGGCCGGCACCACCAAGGTCCACCATCCCGCGCGACCTTCAGTAGTCCCCGAGGGCGAGTTTGCGGCGGCTTCGGCTGCGGAACGGCGTCAGCTCACGGTCCTCTTCGTGGATATTGTCGATTCGACTTCTCTGAGCGAGCGGATCGATCCTGAGGAGTTTCTTGGCATCATTCGTGGTTATCGCGGAATTTGCGACGAGCGGATTCGACGCTACGGCGGGCGCACAGGTAGCACGATTGGCGACGGGTTGTTGGCGTATTTTGGCCTGCCGCAAGCGCACGAAGACGATCCCGAACGCGCAGTGCATGCCGCATTATCAATTGCCGCGGCGATGCGCGAGCGCAAATTCCCGACGTCCGAGGTGGGTCACGTGCTGATTGGCGTGCGCATTGCGGTGAACACCGGCATGGTCGTCGTCGGAAATCTGACGGTCGAGCCCACCGAGAATAGCGAGGTGTTCGGGAGCTCAGTAAATATCGCGGCCAGACTGCAGGGCATCGCGCCTGTTAACGGCGTCGTCATCGGAGCCGATACCTATAAATTGGTCCGCGGCGCATTCCGCTGCACCGATCTCGGCGAACAAGACCTCAAGGGAGTACGGCATCCGGTCGGGGCCTGGCGAGTGGATGGCGTTGCCGAACACGAGAGTCGCTTCGAAAGGACCCGAACTTCTCCACTCACGCCGATGATCGGTCGAGACGTAGAGTGCGCAACACTCGCGGAGATGTGGGAGCAGTGTGCCGGAGGCACTGGCGGGGTCGCGGTAATTTTCGGCGATCCGGGCATTGGGAAATCCCGCCTTATCAAGGCGTTCCGCGAAACCCTTCGGCCCACGCAGGTCGAGCCGGTGGCCCTGCAGTGCTCGCCGTTCCACACCAACACGCCGCTCGCGCCGGAGATCGAACGGCTGCGGCGCGCGACAGGCATCCGCAAAGGTGATGACGTCGAGCTCATGCTCTCGAAGTTACGCGTGCTGCTCGCGCGGGCCGTCGCCGATACCGCTGACGTCGTTCCCTATTACGGATCGCTGCTGTCGATACCGAGCTTCAACGGCTATGAACCGGCTGATCTCGGTTCACCGCGCGAACGGGAGCGCGCATTGCAGGCGATGGTCGACGTCTTGATCGCGGGCTCGCGCAAGCGGCCGATCTTGATGGTCGTCGAGGACGTACAGTGGATCGATCCGACGAGTATCGAGCTGTTGCAGCGCATCGTCGCGCGGATCAGAAACGAGCGAGTTCTCCTGCTAGTTACCCATCGTAGCGATCATGATCCGAGCTGGCTGTCGGATCTGGGGGCGCGTCGCATTCATCTGCGGAAGCTCCCCACGAGAGAGAGCGAGCAGATGGTGAGGGCCATTGCCGGCGGGGCTTCGATGCCGCGGAAGCTCCTGGCAAAGATCGTGGAACGAACTGACGGTGTCCCGCTCTTCATTGAGGAGTTCACGCGAACGATCCTAGATTCGGGCGTCGTTCAGCGCGTTGACGATCGTTTGCTGCCCTCCGGACGATTACCCGAGCCATTGGTGCCGGCTAGCATTCAAGACTCCCTGATGGAGCGTCTCGATCGTCTCGAGCACGCCAAACGCATCGCGCAAATTGCCTCGGTGTTCGGTCGCCAATTCGAGTACGAGGGCGTACACAACCTCTATCCCATTCAAGGTGAATCGTTGTCGCGCGGGCTCGAGGTGTTGGAGAGCGCCGGCATCGTCCATCGTGCTCAGAAGCACCGCGACGCCCTCTTCGTGTTCAATCATGCCATGATCCAAGACGCGGCCTACGCGTCACTGCTCAAGGAAGAGCGGCGTGAGCTTCATGCCCGTGCTGCCGCCTGGTTGCGGCAAGGTGCGCCCATTCGGGAAGGCAGCCAGCCGGCCGTCCTTGGCTATCATTATTCCCGGGCGGGTAGCATCCCCGAAGCGATCGAGGCCTGGTTGCAGGCCGGCAAGTCTGCGCTTCGCCGGTCAGCGACCAAAGAAGCGGTCGCGCATTTGCGCGAGGGAATTGCGCTTGTATCAAAGCTTCCCGCTTCACCACAGCGCTTCGAGGCGGAAATTTCGCTGCAGTCCAATCTCGCCATGGCATACACGGCGATCGCCGGGTGGTCCGATCCGAATGTCTATGGGCCTTACAGCCGCGCGCTGGAGCTCTGCGGGAATTATGGGACTGTGCGAGAGAAGTCTATCGTGTACTGGGGCGTTGCAGTGGCGAAGCTCGTGAACTGCGAGCTGATGAAGTCTCTGCAGCATGCCCGCAAGTTTGTGCAACTTGCCGAGGATTGGCGAGACGAGGAAGCGGCGCTGATGGCGAATACGGCAGCGCTGCTCGCCAACTTCTTCCTAGGCAGGTTGCTCGAGGCGCGAGACCTCGCGAATCACATCTGTGAACGTTACGATCCGCGGCAGCATGCGAAACTCGTCCAAACCTACCAACATGACCCAAAGATCGTGGCACTGGTCTATTTGGGGCACATCGAATGGCTATTGGGTTCGCCTGGAAGAGCGAGAACCTGTTGTAGTGCTGCGCGGCAGTTGGCGAGGCAGATCGCACACCCATTTATGCTGGCATTTGCCCAGATCATCGGCGTATCTGATTATTGGTACGAACGCGATTTCGCCGCCAATCTGAAGTCCGTTCAGGAGGGAATCAAGATAGCCAGCGAATATGGCTATCCCATGTATGGAGTCATCGGCCCGCTTTGGGCGACATCGGCCTTGGCAGCGCAGGGGCCGGCTTTGCCGGTCCTCGAACAATTGTGCCGTCTATTAACCAAGCTGCCGCCGGAAGACCGTTGCATTCAGGTTCCGCTGTATCAAATCGTGCTGGCGGCGGAGTTCGGTCGAGTTGGTCAGGTGGAGAAAGGGAGGTCACTCGCTGCTGCCGCTGAAGCTATCATGAAGCGGACCGGTGAGCGCTGGTTCGAGCCAGAAGTCTATCGAATTCGCGCCAATCTCGCCTGCCAGAATCCAGATCGAGATCGCTCAGCTGCGATCAGCCTATTTAAGCACTCCCTCGTTTCCGCGAGAAAGTTAAAGGCCGTTGGTTGGGAATTACGCACTGCAATTGACTTGGCGCGTTTGCTAGCAAGTGAAGGAAGCCATGCGCAAGCCAGCAAACTGCTCATGCAGGTCCTGGGTAAATTCCCAACCGGAGAAACATCAATCGACATTCGGGAGGGGAGCGATCTAATACGGCGACTGACCAATCCACGGTAGGTTGCGGCACGGGTCTACAAAACCGAACACCGACCCACCATGGGAGCGGCGCCGAATCTTGCCGATCGACACGTTGAGAAGGGCTTCGGCTTGCTTTGGCCCTCGATCGCCGATCGGTCGCGCAGCTCTACCTTCTAAGTCGAGCGCCCGCCGACTAGTTGTAGATACCAAGACCGACCAACCCTCAATCAGCAAAAACCGTGGGGCTCACTTGGTGGCGAATTTAACCGTAGATTCTGCCAGATGTGCCGATCGCTATTACCACTTGAACGACCTTCTCACGTCGTCGTGGTAGGTAGGTCTTAAGCCGATATCCTCGCATTCGCGATTGCTCAGCATCGTCATCTCGCGACGGAGAAGAGCACGTTGCCGCCATTCGACAAAATAGCGCTTAAACCCAGCCCAACACGACGGCTGAAATGGACGGAACATTGTATTCATGGTCATCTCCCGCGTCAGGAATCCTACCTGCACGTGACGGATCGATAATGCTACTGACAGAATCTAGTCTCTTAAGCCGCAACGTCTGTGCCGCGCGTCACAGCAAAAATCGCGGCGGCTCGGTGTAACTTTGTCTGGTCTTCAGCGCGTTCCGGAACGACGGCGTCGCCGCATGGAAATCACGCCGATTTCAAAAGTTTGCGCAGCGCTTCGGGCTGACGGACGATCGTCCACCGATCCTTCAATTCCAAGATGCCGCGACGTTGCCAATCGCGCAGACAGCGGTTGACGTTCTCCCGGGTCCCGCCAGCCATTGCCGCCAGCTCGCTTTGTGAAAGGGATAATTTGATTGTACCCGCGCTACGGCCGGTCGCCGCGTAATGCAGGATCGTCTTGGCAAGCCGCGCCGGTAAATCGAGAAATGCAATATCGGCCATCCGCTCGTCGGAGCGGCGGATGCGCGCGCAAAGCATCTCCATCAGCCGGACACAGGCAACCGGATTTCGTTCAAGGAACGGCAATAGGTCGCGCCGGTCCAACACGATAAGCTCACATTTCGTATATGCCGTTGCATTTGCCGAACGCGTCTTGCCATCGAGAAGGGCGATCTCGCCGAAGAACTCGCCTGTTTGCAGATCGGCAAGAATGATCTCCTTCCCCTTGATGGCAGGAAGCGAGATACGCACAGTGCCAAGAACCACTGCCATCATGCTGTCGCCGGGATCGCCGAGCCGACATATCGATTCACCGGCAATGAAGTTGCGTGGTCGGGCATAGGCGGCGATTTCGTGGCGCGCTTTTTGGTCGAGCGCGCTAAACAACGTGCATTCTTCCACTAATTTGCGGCCACGCTCGCTTGTCGATTTCGTCGCCATGGTCTGGATCCGGACCGAATGTCATACTGCCGCGAGTTAAAGCATAGGCAATACGGTATGGTCCACCTCCGCGGGCAAATGGCACTTCGCTCCCGCACCCGTGCGCTGTGCATTGACGTGCGAGCCCGATTGTGGATGCTAGGCGCTGCAACTCATGGCTGGTTATGCTGGAGTGGATTTGATGGCGAAGCTAATCGGTGCGGCAGATGGATCAGGCAAGAGGTCTGGCTATTCCGCATCCAACGTGCGTATGGGATCGAACCGAGTTTGCGATTGGCGTGACTTTCCAGCAGCTAGAAAATTTGAGTTGTGAATATTCGAGTCTTGAGGTCACGATGACGAAATTTTTCATCACGGTGCGGTCGGTCTCAGCAAACGCTTTCGGCGGCAATCTCGGCGCTATCCGTTACCTCGCCGTTCCCGATAACGAAATTCCAGCACCCGCGCACGCAATCGGCTTAAAAGCGTGGATCACTCGGGTCATGGCGACCTTCGGGTGCGACGATAAGGGCGTGGTGACCGGCAACCTTTTGTTTTTCGTGCATGGCTTTAACGTTGGTATCTCCGATGTTGACGCCGAGCAAAATTACGTCAAGGCGGGGCTTGCCGGCAAGTTTCCATGTACGATTATCAGCTTTGATTGGCCCTCATGGACCGATCCGTTTGCCTATCTTGCAGAACTCGACATCGCCAAAAAAACGGCTATCGACCTTGTCAATGCCGGGGTCAAACCACTGCTCAATTCCCAAACGAATGATTGTCGCGTTTTCATCCATGTCCTTTGCCATTCGATGGGGGCCTATGTGGTGCGCGAGGCTCTCGACCACGCCGACGACGGGATCAAGACAGGCACCGACTGGATGTTGAATCAACTCGTCATGATCGCCGGGGACGTTGATGCGGCTGATTTCGTCGATGGCAACAAAGACACTGAAAGCATGCTTGGGCACGCATATCGGCTAACAAATTATTTTAATCTCTATGACGAGGTGCTGCAAATCTCCAATGTCAAGCGCGCGGGTGTCGCGCCGCGCGCCGGCCGCGTTGGGCTTCCGAATAACGCTCCTGCGAGCACCGTCAACGTCGATTGCTCGGCCCATTTCGCAACTATTCGACGACCAGGCGACAATCCGATCGCCGCGGCGTCATGGTCTCACAGCTGGTACTTCACCGATTCAAACTTTTACGCCGATCTCGCTGAAACACTGCACGGCGCGATCGATCGCACCGTTATTACGGGCCGGACTGCCGGTCCAGGGAAGACCTTGATCTTAATGGTATAAGTTCAATTCTGCCTCTCTAGCACTACTTTGGCAGATTTTTAGCGGCACGGGATTCCCAAATCAGTTTTTCAATGATTCATGGGTGGTCGGCTTTTGGAGGGCCGACCATGGTAGGCACAACGTCGAATTGGGAAGACGAGCTT
>Ga0208937_1000451_pt1 | contig 32279 bp, 26 predicted proteins | sample June2015DPH_11_5_FD_184705 | JGI IMG/M metagenome (GOLD analysis project Ga0208937, IMG submission 184705) | Peatland microbial communities from SPRUCE experiment site at the Marcell Experimental Forest, Minnesota, USA - June2015DPH_11_40... | ecosystem: Environmental > Terrestrial > Soil >...
AGCCGTCCGCCGAGGTCGCGCGCCATGTCGTGATTGAGCAACGCCGAGTAGGCGTGGCCGAGATGCAGATAGCCGTTCGGGCTCGGCGCGAAGCGAAGGATACGGGTGTACATCGTCTGTCGTGCCGGTCACTGTCGGGGTTGACCGTCCGGCTCCGGTCGATCACTCACATAGGCGCGCGGCGCCGCGGTGCGAAGAGCGAGCTTGTAACGACCGATCTTCATGACGCAGACCCACATCCATACCGACGCCGATCTCGACGTTGGACTCGCCGCGCTCCGCCGCGCCGATCCAAGGTTCGCCGCGCTGATGGCGACGGCGGGACGACCGCCGTTGCGGCGGCGGCCCGATGGCTTCGCCGGCTTGGCCGCCATTATCGTGGCGCAACAGCTTTCGACCGCCAGCGCCGGGGCGATCTGGGGACGGCTGGCCGACGCCTTCGATCCATTCGAGCCGGCAGTCATCCGGCGCGCCCGCGCGACGCGGCTGGCGCGGCTCGGGCTGTCCGCGCCCAAAGTTCGCGCGCTGAAGGAGATTGCTCGCGCCGTCCTGCGCGGCGAGCTCGCGCTGGCAACGCTGGCCGACCTTCCCGCCGACACGGCGCACGCCGCGCTGACGGCCGTTCATGGCATCGGCCCGTGGACGGCTGACATTTATCTCTTGTCATGCCTCGGGCATGCCGATGCCTGGCCGGCCGGCGACCTAGCCCTGCAGGAAGCGGCCAGGCTCGCCTTTGCGCTACCGGCACGGCCGACCGCCAAAGAGATGCAAGCCCTGGCCGAACCCTGGCGGCCGTGGCGCGCCGTGGCGGCGCGGGTGTTGTGGACCTATTACCGCGCGGCCGTAGCAACAAAATCCGCCGCCGGCCGAACGCCGCGCGCGTAGGCACCGGCCGCCGGCTTGCTGTTTGGCGCCTTGACCGAGCGGGCGCGCACGGGGATCAACTGCGGCCGTGAATAACGCCTGCTGGTGCTGCGATCTCGCAGCACGCGGCATTAAGCATATTGGTGCTTTAGTTCCATGACATCCCGATAGGGAATGACGCCAACGATCGCCTCCCGATCGTCGACAACTGGAATGGCACGGAAGTTGTAGCGGGCAAACAATTTGGCAGCGTCCTTGATCGTGCTTTCTGTCGTGAGCGTGACTACATTAGTCGTCATGTGATCGGCGAGAAGCTCCGACGGGTCGGCACGCAGAAGCTCTTTTACATCGATTACCCCCAGCAACTTCTTGTCGCTTCCGACTACGTAGACGTACATGATGACATCCGCATGTTTGGCGACAGTGCGGAACTGCGCAAAAACCCTTCGAATTTGGGTTTCCGGCGGGAAACAAATGAAGTGCTCGGTCGCAAAGTCCACGATCTTATCATCGTGGTGTTCGAGCACCCTTTTTACTTTTTGCGCTTCTTCCGGGTCGATCAATGCGAGGATTGCGTCCGCGTCGGCGCCAGGGAGCGCCGCGAGAAGGTCAGCCGCCTGGGCCGGCGTCATGTCATTGACCAGCTCCGCGGCGCGAGCCCTGGTCAGCGAGGAGATCAAATCGCGCTGAACCCGCGGCTCGACCTCTTCTAGCGTGTCTGATGCGTGTTCTGTGTCCAACTGACTGAACAGCGCTATTCGCTCGCCGTGGTCGAGTTCCTCTAGAATATCCGCAAGGTCAACCGGATGGATTTCCGGGAGCCTGGCCTTCAGCACGTTGAGCTTCACATTGCCACGGAAAGCGCCGATGTCCTCCGGCAGTTGTTGCACATAGGACCACGGAATTGTCTCGTCCTTGATCGTAGCGGCAAGGCTGCGAATGAAATTCGCGACGCGCTTCAAGCCGATGCGGCGCAAAAATGCCGCACGCGAACAATCGACATCAGTAACGAACAGCCGACTATTAAGGGCGGCGAGTTTTATGTCATAGACGACCTCAACCTCGTTGTCGTCGTAGTCAAGCACTTTTTTGTCGAGCAAATGATCCTTTAGGCAGACCTGTCCGGGCGCCGGCTCGCTCTCGAATGACTTGGGGTCCGTGATATTCAAATCTATCGTGCGTCCGGTAATGCCCTCCACTTTGTCCCATGGCACCATAAGCGCGGGATAGCCGAACGGCCGCGTGATGCGCACGTGCGTCACCTCCGGGAGCCTTGGTGCGTCGGTTACGATGATATCACCCAGGGTCCCGATCTTCTTTCCGTTGATTGAAGCACGCAGACCGATCAGGTCGCTGAGCATATAGTGTTGGTTGACATGGTTCTGCATGGCAATCCCGTCTCGCACTATTGGGTCAGGACGGTGATGAACTTGTAGGCGAGCAGGCCTACGAGCACGATGAGATAGATTCGCAATGTCAGCAGGGAGACGCGCACGGCAGTTGACATCTTGATGCGCGGCGTGGCGTAGCGCCGATTGATTTCGCGGATCTTCTCTATGTGCCCGGCGATTGTCGTCCCAATGGACTGAACCAGCGACATGCAATGCCTCGTTCGATCAGTGTTACTGGAAGAGATGTGGGAACAGTGCGCTCAAGCCGTAGCAGGTCGACAGAAAGATGATCGTGGTCACGATTGTTCCGCCGATAATATTCTGACCTAGGGTATTACAGTATTCGCCCATAGTTGGCTTGTCATTGAGCAACAGGATCAGGAACACCAGCGCCGCCGGCAGCAGCGTGACGGCCACGACCTGTACGAACAGGGTGATCAGCACGAGCGGAGCACCGGGGATTAGCACCACCAGACCAGCAGTGACGAGGGTGAAGAAATAGTTGGCGTAGAACCATGGGGCCTCCTTGATCTTGGTATTGAGCGAATGGGCCCAGCCAAAGATCTCGCCGAACGCCCAGGAACTTGCCAGCGAAATGCAGATCGCACCTAGGAAGCCTGCATCGAACAAACCGATCGCCATCATCGCGCCAACATATCTGTCCGTTTGCCATAACGCCTCTGATGCCTGTGCGGCGTCGTTGATCTCCACACCGATCAACACCGTGCCGGTCAGCACGACAATGAAAACCGCGACAATGATCGTCACCCACGCGCCGAGCCAGGTATCGACGCGACCCCACGGGATATCCTTTTCCGCCATACCCTTGTCGACGACGGACGACTGCTGGAAAAACAGCATCCACGGTGCGATGGTGGTACCGATATTGGCCATCAGAAAGAAGAACATCTCGCCGTTAAACCCGCCGGGAAAATTCGGCACCAATCCGTCCTTCATGATCTGCCCGATCGACGGATGCACGATGAACGCGGCAGGAATGTAGATCAGGTTGAGAAAGCAAAACGCGAGGGCGATCTTTTCCCATGTCCAATAGCGACCATTGATGACAATGAGATCCATGAGCAGACAGACCGCGAGCAGGGTCAACCATTCGGGGACACCGAAAATGCGCATCGCCGCCGTCATTCCTATGAACTCGGTGACGAGTGTCAGCCAGTTGAGGATCATCAGATCGATGAGTGAAAACCATCCCCAGAACGAGCCGAATGCGTCGAAGATCGCCTCGGCATGTCCGCGTTTAGTGACGGCGCCGAGCCGTACCGTCATTTCCTGGACGTAATAGGCGACCGGGACCAGGATGATCAGGAACCAGATCAGGTTGTAGCCGTATTTGGCGCCCGTCGCCGCGTAGGTCGTGATGCCGCCGGCGTCGTTGTCGGCAATCATCACGACCAAGCCGGGCCCTGAGAGGGCCAAGTACAGCATGATCGCCTTCGAGATACGGCGATATCGATAATAGAGCTGGGTGATGAAGTTCATGAAGCCTCGGCAGCCGGAAGACACTACATCGCGCGCGACACGCGTCAGGCTAATGACAGGATGGTCGGCCGGCAGCCTATGTTTGGACCTTAATATTGCAAGTGGTGCAAAAAATCTCGGTTCTCTCTCCCACTCGAAAGCCGCGAGATACAGACTTCAGCGCGGTGCCAAGTTTCCCGCCCGGGCGACCAGGATTCTCATTGTCCTCCCATACGGCTGAGCCGATTTTTTTGCAGTTCGGACAGACTACCGCTTGTTCACGTTTTGCCATGTTCCGCTCGATGCTCTTGGACTGTAGCCACCGCTGATACCGCCTGCGCCGGAGACAGTCGGCATGTGTCCAGCACTGCAAAGAACCACCGCTTATCGCTTTCCTCTAGCGGGGATCGGTTCGACGGCCCGCGTCGCCGGTCGTCACAGATATTTGGCGACGGCTTTGAACTCCCGCAGAGCCACGTTACCCTTCTGGCCAGGCGCTCTAATTGTCCGATCAAGGCAATGATCGATGTGGTCATGGATCAGCGCCTTCTTGGCATTCATGATCGCGCTCTCGACTGCCTGCAGCTGTTGAGCAAGCTGCACGCAGGGTTGCCCTTCTTCGATCATACGGATGATGCCCTGCAGGTGACCGTCAGCGCGCTTGAGTCGTTTGATGATGTCAGGATGTCGATGGTGTAACATGGCCTCTCCTATCCACGGTGGAGGATAGCACCTATCCCCTAGGGGGGATAGACGAAAATGCTTGACTTGCATAGGTCGGCGGACTAAGTGAGCAAAAGTCGCTTCGGCGACTGCAAGTTCATATCTTAACCCTTACGATGAGCAAATGGGCACTACCCCCTTCGGTGGCACCGGCCCGGTGAATTGGGCCGGGCTGGTGGCACTGCAAGACATCGAGATCGATCGCGGCAACCGTGGCCGCGTTAGGGTAAGCGATCACGTCTAGCCGATCGTTTACCCTCACGCTCACCGACCGCCGCGATGGCGCGAACGGAGGTGAGCGATGTTCGGAAAACTCGCACAATTCCAAGGCTTGCGCCGTCGGCCCGCCGTGCCGTCAGCGGCAAGGGCCTCACCTTGCAATGACAATCGTCCCGTCCGCCGCCTGGTCGGCGCTGCGCAGTTGTCGCCGCGGCCGGTCCTTGTCTGCGGCTGGCGGCGAGTACCGGCGACTGGTCGGCTCGAATGCTTTTGGCAGGTCGTGCCGATCGACTCGGCAGCCGAAGAACCGGCGATAAGGCGGATGATTGAACGGATGCTGTGGCTGCTCGGCACCTGCCGGGCCGCCAAGCCACCGTTTCGGTTGGCCGCTCCAGTCAATCCAAGCCGCTGAGCCCGCAAGTACGACGGGAGAAATGCGTTCCACATTCCGCCAACCTCGCCTCCGCCGACTGCAGGACGCCAAGTACGATGTACGATCGGAACGAGCTATTCCCAATTCACGTCCGTCACCTTCGATCTACTTTAATTCCAAACTACAGAGGTTGACGCTGTCTTCGATCGGATGTTTTGATCCCCTGATCACACAAGTTAGGACGGCCAGACGATGTTGAGGAAGGATGATCACGCGGCGACGTGTCCCCGAGTGGATTTCGAGCTTGACCGCGAAAATGGATCGTACGTAGCATCGGCTACATCATGATACCATAGCCAGAAATTATGGTTTAGGTTAGCTGTACGAAAAAAGTTTTTGACGAAGATATGAATGTCACAATGCCTGGTGAAGATGCGCAATGCAGCGGGGTGGGGTCGCGGTGAAGAAGTTGGTCCTCGGGGCTATTGTTGGCACGACGCTGGCGGCTGCGGGCGGCGCCGCGGCCGATAACGTCATGGTGACGAAGGCGCCGCCGCCGTCGTCAATTCCCGCCGATTTCAACTGGACAGGTTTCTATGCCGGCGGCCATCTCGGCTATGCCTGGGGCAGCTCGAATTGGACAGGGCCTGGCGCCACCGGCTCGCTCAACCTTTCGCAATCCGTCGATACCTTCGCCGAAACGGGAAGCTTTTTCGAGGGACTGCAAGCCGGCTACAACTACATGCTGCCGAACCGCGTCGTCATCGGTGCCGAGATCGATGCGTCGTTCCCGGCCTTCCAAAATCTCGCCGGCATCTCCATTGGCGGCATCTCGAACTTTACGTCGCCGACGCTCGGTGCGGTGAGCTACAGCGAGACGGTGCTCTCTTCCGGCACTGTGCGCGGGCGCATCGGTTATGCTCCCGGCAGCTGGCTGTTTTATGCGACCGGCGGTTTCGCCTGGAGCTACGACCAACTGACGCTGACTCAACTGGCCAGCGGTACGACCGACATGCCCTTCTTGTGGCGATTGGGCTGGGCGGCCGGAGCCGGCGTCGAGGTGCCGATATTGCCGCACTGGACCGCGCGGCTCGAATATCTATTCACCGACTACGGCACCAGCAGCGCGTTGTTCGCGAACGCGGGGCAGCGGTTCAATTCCGATTTTTCGCTGCAAGAGCTGCGCTTCGGCGTGAACTATCAGTTCGGCAACGATCCGCTGACAGCCGTCGCGGCGGCGCCGGCCACGCCGGGAACGGACCGGGTGAACTTCCACGGCCAGACCACATTCGTCTGGCAAGGTTATCCTGCGATCCGATCACCCTTTGCGGGCCCCAATAGTCTGCCCGGCAGCGGCGAGGGCCGCGATACCTTTGACACGACGCTGTTCGCCGGCGTGCGGTTGTGGCAGGGCGCCGAGTTGTGGATTGACCCCGAGATCGATCAAGGCTTCGGTCTCATGGATTCGCACGGCGCGGCCGGATTTCCGAGCGCCGAAGCCTATAAGCTGGGCTCCGCCTATCCCTACGCGCGTGTGCAGCGCTATTTCATCCGCCAGACCATCGATCTCGGCAACGAAACCCAGAAGGTAGAAGCCGACATCAATCAGTTCGCCGGTTCGCAGACGGCCAACCGCCTGGTGCTGACGGTCGGCAAGTTCGCCGTCGTCGACATCTTCGACACCAACAAATATGCGAACAATGCCAAGAGCGATTTCCTGAACTGGTCGGTCGTCAATGCCGGCTCGTTCGACTACGCCAGCGACGGCTGGGGCTACAGCTACGGCGCGGCCGCCGAATGGTACCAGGGCCGCTTCACGCTGCGCGGCGGCATTTTTGACCTGTCAGTGACCCCCGCCGGTGGCGTAAGCCCGACCGGAGCCGATCTCGATCCGACCTTCGATCAGTTCCAGCTGGTCGGCGAAATTGAGGAACGGCACGAGCTGTGGGGGCAACCCGGCAAGCTTAAGATCACTGGTTTTCTCAGCCGCGGGCGGGCGGGAAGCTTCCAGGATGCCACTGACCTTGCCCTGGCGACCGGTCAGCCCGCCGATATCAACGCCGTGCGCATGTATACCAGCCGGCCCGGCGTGAGCCTCAATCTGGAACAGCAGGTTTCGCAGAATTGGGGCGTGTTCGCGCGCGCCGGCTGGGCCGACGGGAATATCGAGCCATGGGATTTTACCGACATCGACCGCTCCGTATCGGCAGGCGTCTCCATCAACGGCAAACAATGGGGCCGGCCTGACGATACGATCGGGCTTGCCGGCGTCGTCAACGGCATTTCCGGCGTGCACGAGGCGTTTTTGAACGCCGGAGGCCTCGGCATCCTGATCGGCGACGGACAATTGCCGAATCCCGGGCTCGAGCAGATCGTCGAGATGTATTACAGCTACGCTCTTTCCGCCTCGACGCGACTCACCTTCGACTATCAGTTCATCGCCAACCCGGCCTACAACGCCGACCGCGGGCCGGTGAATGTCTTTGCCGGCCGTTATCATACTGCCTTCTGAACTCCCAGTTCGCATGCGCCGCGCGCCGACGTCGCATTGGCTCTAACGCTCTGCCGCATCCGAGCGGACATTTAGAACTTCTTCGACAAGCCGAGAAAGAAACCGCGGCGCGGGCCGTATTGCGGCGCGAACACGCCGATGCCGCTGCCGCTCCTGATCTGATAGATCTCATCGAACAGGTTGACGATATCGAAGCGCACCGTCATCGGCTTCGGATCCTCTGGCAGCAGAAACTCGCGCGCCACCCCGACATTGAACTGAGTATAGGGCGGCACCGTAGAGATATTGGCGTCGCCGCTGCGCAGTCCGCTGCCATAGATCATGTCGCCGGTGAATCTGGTTCCGCACCAGGATGGCGTGGACGCCCAGAATGTTTCGTTCGCATAAGCGGGTCGCCCGCAGAACTGATACAAAAAGCCTGCCGAGGCGGTGACGAACTGATTGTGATCGGTGTAGATCCAGTGGGTCTGAAGATACTGGAACTGGGTCAAGCCGCCGAGATCGGCGAGCGGCGTGTTGCCGAATAGATATTGGTTCGAGACCGGATCGGTCCCTTTCTGCTGGGCGATAGCAATGTTGGCGTAGCCCTGAAAATTGCCGCTGTGAAACTTTCCGCTCAGCTCGACACCCTCGTTGACGCCCTGGGCGTAGTTGAAAGCGCTTAACACGTAAGCCTGGCCGAAAAGACCGTTGTCGATGAGATCGGTCGCGAGCTTGTAGTAGGCGTCGACGCCGAGATCGAGGTCGGTGCAGTCTTTCGCCGCTGGTTTGCTGCACCCGAACGGAATATTTTGATCGACACCGACGTCGAAATAATGCGAGCGCTCCGGCAGAACCGGACCGTTTCCCTGGTCGGTAGGCACCGCCGCGGTGGTGTTGTTGAACAAACCGATATTAGCCGGAGCTGCCTCCACCAGCACCGGTGGCGTGAAGTAGCGCGCGTACCCAGCGTGGAACTTCGTGTACTCCAAAGGTTTGTACATGAAGCTGATGCGCGGGCTGAGCTGGTTGGCGCTGACGAATTGCCACATCTGGTCGAAGCGCAGGCCGCCGTTGATAATAAACTTGTCGGTGACCTTCCATTCGTCCTGTGCATAGACGCCGGCGAGATAGCCGATCGTCGAGACATTGTCGGTGATATTGAAAGGTGCATCGACCGGTGTCCCGCCGACCACGGGCTCGACCAGCGAGGTATTGCCGACAAAGGCCTGTTCACCGCTGAAGAAAAAACCGGTGCGGATGGTGTGCGCCGGATTGATTTTGTACGAGCCGTCGGCCTGGATGCCATTGGTAAAGGATTGGCGCACGACGTCCGAGGCGACACCGTTGATCAGCAAATCGCCGAGTGGGTCCGGCGAGTAGTGCAAACGGTCATAGCGCGTAAAATAAGAAACCTGCCCGTCAAAGCCGTTGATCGACCGCTGCAGCGCCAGCATGCCGTATTGGGTGTCCTCGAACTGGTTCTCGTTGAGCATCGCCGAGTTGAACGTGGTCACGCCGAACGCGCTCGTGACACCGCCGTTCAACCCGACCGGCTGCCCAGGACTATTGGGAATCTGAAACGCGCTTGTCGAGGTTCCCGCGATCAAGCTGAGCCGCGTATAGGGGTCGACGAACGTCGACATATAGGCGAAGCCCTTCTCCTGTTGCGAGAAGTCGTGGATCGGGCTGTACGAGGGGAGCGGATTTTCGAGGCCTTCCTTGGTTTGCAGATAACGGCCGGTAAAAAAGTATTGCACGCCGGGAAAGCAATCCGCACTGGGCAAAGCGCGGCTTCCGGGAGCCGGAGTTATCGTCGGACAGGTGCTGCCGAACGTGCCGCCGTATTGGATCGCCGGGGTGAACGTTCCTTGACTGCCGCCGTAAAGGCTGACTTGACCGCTGTTGTTGAAGATGTCGGGGCGGGTCGTGATGTCGACGAGGCCGACGGTTCGCAGGCCGTATTCGGCCGGCAGCGCGCCGACGACCAAGGCCATACTGCCGATCCAGCTGGCGTCGAGAATGCTGCCGAAGCCGGTCAGGCCGTCGGGCAGCATGATCCCGTTGATACGGTATTGCACGTTGGCATGGTCGTTGCGGACGTGAAGGAGCCCGCTTGCGGCGGAGTCTTGGGACACCCCCGGGGCCTGCAACAGGATTTTCTCCACCGTCTGGTTGTCGCCGCCGGGAAGCGCATCGATCATCGCGTGGGCGATGACATCGGAGGACGTGCCGATGGTCGTGTAGAGATTGCTGCGGCTTTGATCGAAGGCGTTGGCCTTGGCGTTAAGCTGCGCGGCCGGCGTGACGGGCGCCGGTGCGGGTGCGGCGACGTGCACGCGCCGCGGCTTCGGCTTCGGTTTTGCTCCCGAGACGACGACCTCGGGAAGCTTCACTTGAGCGCTTGCCGCGCCGCCGAGGCCAACAAGGGTCAATAGGGCCGCGCCGAGCAGCAAATACCCTCGACTTGTGCGGTGAGCACGAACAGACATGACGCTTCGTCCCTGAATTCTGCAAAGAATGGCCAATCGGCCGGCCCGTCGGGGGTCGTGCTGACGCGACACGTCGAGATGTCAAGGAAACGGCCGCGTTCAATCCTGCGAACATCGCCGGCGCAAAAAACTAACAGCGCGGCAACGCCGAAGATCAGCAACAACCTGTCAGGCGAGCGGCGGAGCGCGGGATTGAAATGGCGCCCGCCGTGAGGCGATGAAAACGACAGGGACGCGATCGAAACGTTCGATGGTTTGCGAAACAGACGGTACCGGCAGTTGCGGCGTCGGCGGCAGGAAAGAGTTCGCGGCGAGAAAGATCGTGGCGCAGATCGCGCAATAGTCGTCGTCCGCGTCGTTGCCGGGTTGCGGCGCGGGCAGCTGCGACGCTTGGGCTCCCGAGCGGCTTAAGGCCAGAGTGGGGTAGGTGTGATGAACGCCGTCGAGATGGACATGCCCGAATGACATGACGAGTTGCAGCGCCAGCGCGGCCAGCGCCAGACAACTGCCAAACCGCCTGTTGTGAAGCCAACGCATCGGGCGAAACGATCCATCGCGGCCAGCGGCGGCCATACCGCATCAGTCTTGCGCGAGAGCCGACCTCGCACAATGCAATCCATTCCCCGGCAAGCCGATTGGCGACTGCTGTGGCGCCGAAGTGACAGTCGCTCACGCGCGTTCCGACATGGACGGCTCACGACCACCCCGGCTAAAGCACAGCCGAGAGCATCTCCGATCGCGCCGCCTGCGCTCCTGGCGGTGCGGTCCAAATTGAAAAGGCATGGGAATGGCCGTTGAGCTCGATGGACCGCGGCTGCCGCCGCGCTCCGGCAGCGCGCGACAGCTGGTCGTATTTCTCCACGGCTATGGCGCCGACGGCAACGATCTCATCGAGATCGGCCGCGCCTGGCAACAATACTTGCCGCAGGCGGCGTTCGCCTCACCGCACGCGCCGGAGCCGTGCGGGCAGGCGCCGGTCGGGCGGCAATGGTTCGCGCTCACCTTTCGCGATCCCAACGAACGCTGGAACGGCGTCAACAAGGCGGCGCCGATGCTGGAGCGATTTTTCGAGGCTGAGCTCGCCCGCCACCGCTTGCCGCCCGCGGCGCTGGCGCTGGTCGGCTTCAGCCAGGGCACCATGATGGCGCTGCATGTGGGGCTGCGCCGTGCCGTGCCGCCGGCGGCGATCGTCGGCTATTCGGGCCTCTTGGCGCTGCCGCCGGACCGTAGCCCGGAAGCCGTTGCCGCGGAGATCAGATCGCGTCCGCCGGTGCTGCTGGTCCACGGCGATCAGGACGACCTCATTCCGCCGCAGGCGCTGTTTCAGGCGACCCAGGACCTCGCCGCGCTCGGCGTGCCGGTCGAGTGGCATTTGTCCGCCGGCGTCGGCCACGGCATCGACGGCGAAGGCCTCCGCCATGGCGGCGAATTTTTGGCGCGCCGCTATCGGACAGAAGGCTGATCCTAACCCGCGGGACGGGCTTCACAATCCTGTCACGCCTGCCTATAAACTGTGGCCACCGCCGCACTGCGGCATTTCGAGTCGAGGTAGGGGGCGTCGTCTTGAACGCTCATGTATCGCCATCGGGCTTTCCGGCACTTGTCCTCAACGCGGATTTTCGTCCGCTGAGCTATTACCCGCTGTCGCTGTGGTCGTGGCAGGACGCCATCAAGGCGGTGTTTCTCGAGCGGGTGAACATCGTCGCCAATTACGACCGCGCCGTGCACAGCCCAAGTCTTGAGATCAAGCTGCCGAGCGTGGTGTCGCTCAAGACCTACGTGAAGCCCTCGACCAATCCGGCGTTCACGCGGTTCAACGTGTTCCTGCGCGACCGCTTCTCCTGCCAGTATTGCGGCGCGCGGGACGATCTGACGTTCGATCACCTGCTGCCGCGGTCACGCGGCGGCCACACCACCTGGATCAACGTCGTCGCCGCCTGCTCGCCATGCAATCTCAGGAAGGGCAACCTGACGTCGGACGAATCGAAGATGTGGCCGTCGCAAAGACCGTTCCAGCCGACGGTGCAGCACCTGCACCGCAACGGCCGGCTGTTCCCGCCCAATTACCTGCACGAGAGCTGGCTCGATTATCTCTACTGGGACACCGAACTCGATCCATAGGCGCGGCGCCATCGGCGGCGCTTGATGATGCTGGTGTGGCGGCGGCCGCTTTCCGGTTCGGCCGCTTACCGCAGTTTCACGGTCGGGCGCCAGCCGCTGCACTTCTTCTCAAGGAGGTCGTAAAGATCGACACCGCCGATGATGAAAAACTTGGGCGGAATTTCCACATCCTGCAGCGTTTGGTTTTCAGCGGTGCCGATATCGAAGGTGACCGGCCCCTTCACGTACCAATGCCCGCGCTCGTTTTTCGTGAATGCTTGGCAAGGGACGGCTTTTGTTGAAGGCGGCGACCCGCTCGGCCTCGCCGCCGCGACCGGCCGGTTCTCCGGTCTAGTCGACACCGGCTTGGTCTCCTCGGATGGCGCCGGCGAATACGACTTCGTCGCCCAACCCTGCTGCTCGGCATAGGCGACGATCTTGTCGGCGATCGCGCGGCCGAGCCCGCGCGCCTCCGCCTCCACGCCCGGCGACAAATTGACGTCGGGCGCACTTTTGGCGGCAAGCACCGTGGCGATCGCCGCGCTGAGCGCCGCGCCCCCGGGCTGGCGCCCGCTGCCCGCTTGCGCCGTGAACGCGAGCAATTGCTTTTCTCCGCCCTCGGAGATTTGCGACAGCGTCATGTCGGCGACAACGCTGCTGCCGGTGCCGAAGCTGACCGGGTTGCGCGGCTGGCGGTTGTTCTGATCGGGGGCCTGCACTCGGCCGTTGATAATGAGGGCATTCTTAGGTGGGGCTTCGTCCGGTTTGGCCGGTCGCGCATTGAAACCGGCCGTGCCCACGAGGACGACGACGGTGGCCACGATCTCGTCATTCACCCGCTTGGCGGTGATCGCTTTGACGACATCGCCGGTCATGGTGCCCAACTTGCTCTCCAGCCGCACGGCGAAGTCGCGGTCGAAGACCGCCACATCGGGGGCGAACACGGGATCGTTGACGACTACCGTTTGCGGTCGCGGCGGCGCGCTGCCGGCCGGACTTGACGCTTGCTGCACGCTGTTGCCGGCACAGCCGGCAACAGCCAGCGAGATCAAGCAGATGAATAGACGGACGGCGCTCGGATCAAACATTGCCGCAACATTACCATACTCCCCCTGCCACGCGAGAGACTGCAGTCGGGCTTGCATTCGCCAGGACGCAGCCAGCGACGGGTTATTCGCTCTCTGAGGCGCCATGGTGTCGGATCGTTTGGCAGGTGGGATTCATCGACTGCTATGCCGCAAATTTTGCTTGCTAGTGAAGGGAAGAAAGCGAATCTTGTCAGGGCAAAACCGTTCGTCGTAAGCGTCAATCTCAAAGGGAGAACTCATGAAGAAGCCAAAAATCATGCTCCTCAGCGTGGCCGTCGGCGGCCTTGCGTTGGCTGGGGCAACGGTTTTAGCGCCAATTCAAAGCGCCTGTGCGCAACAAGGCAAGATGAGCTACGCCGAAGACATCGCCCCCATTTTCAAGGGATGGTGTGTGTCGTGTCATCAACCCGACGGCGAAGGCTACAAGGCCAGCGGGCTGGATTTAACAAGCCACGAAGGATTGATGAAGGGTACCAAATTCGGGCCGATGGTAATTCCAGGCCAACCCGACAACAGCAATCTCATGGTCCTGATCGAGGGCAAGGCCAAAATCAGGATGCCGTTCGGACATAAGGCGTTGCCGAACTGTCTACGCAATAACATTTGGAGCTGGATTTTCCAGGGCGCCAAGAACAATTGATCGCATGCGGTAGTCGGGCCGAACAAGCCGCAAGCCGCGGTACATCCTGCGCATCAACTGAATGTATCGGTGCGGCCGCGTCGCTTCCGGCGCTGCCGCCGCCTGTCGGCTATTCGCCGATATTGAAGTGCTTAAGCGCGCTGTTGAACGCTTCCAGCTTGCCGGGATCGTCGGCAAGCGCGTGACGCGCGTCGCCGATGGCCGCCTTTGCTTTGGCTTTTTCGCCCATGGTCTCATAGGACCGCACCAGCATGAGCCAGCCTTCCGGGTTCGATCCGGATGACTTCAGCCGCTCCGCCAGCCGCGTGACCATGTCTTCCATGCTCATGCCCTGCGGATGGTCCGGCGCCGCGCCAGCCGCCGCGGGTGCAGTTCCGTGCGGGGAGGGCGCAGGCGGGGCTGCGGCATTGTCCTCGAGTTGCCGCAAAGCCGCGTTGAGCCGCTGCAGCTTTTCGGGTTCGCCGGCAAACGCTTGCCGGGCGTCGGCGGCTGCCGCCCGCGCCTTATCGGGGTCGCCAAGAACTTTATAGGAGCGGACCAGTTGTACCCAGCCGTCGAGATCGGATCCGTCCCGCTTAAGCCGCGCGGCGAGTCGATCGACCATGCTGCGAATCGCCGCTTGTTGGTCGGACGGCGGGCCGTCGGCGTCCGCCACCTTCACGGCGGCAGGTGCGGCGGGTGCGGCGGGTGCGGCGGCAGGTGCCGGTGCCGCGGCCGACGTGCTCTCCACGCGGGCAAGCGCATTGCGCACATCGATGACCCAAGGCGTGCCGGCCGGCGCCTCCGCGATAAGATCGCGCCAAATGTTGGCCGCCTTGTCACGCTGGCCGTCCTGCTCGGCCGCCAGGCCCAGGTAGTAGCGGGCGGTGACATTCGTCTTGTCGAGGGTCACGGCGCGCATGAGCGCCGTCTTGGCGTCGGCGGTCACGACGTCGTTCGCTTCAGCCGTCAGCGCCTCGCCGAGATTGGCTTCACGTTCGGCGCTGTCGCCGAGCAGCCGCAAGGTGTTGCGCCAGGCGGCCACCGAATCCGAGTAACGGCCGAGACGCATATAGATCGGGGCCAGAATCTCCCAGCCACGCCCATCCTGCGCGTTGCGCGCGAGATGCGCCTCGGCCTCGGCCACCAGGACTTCGATGGATTGCGGAGTGGCCGCGACGTCGTGCTGGGCCACCGGCTGTCCAGACGCTAGTTCCGGCGATCCGAGGACGAGGTAAAGGCCCCCCGCCACAACGGGAAGCGCCAGCAGCGAAGCAACAGCAACGGCGCGTCGCCGCCACGCCGCCGAGATGGCATTGCCGGTCGGGAGCGCGGCTTGGGCGGCGTCGGAGGCGGCAAGCAAGCGCCGGGAGATCTCCACGCGCGCCGCTTCCGCCTCGGTCTTGCCGACCAGACCCGCCGCGAGATCGCGTTCGATCTCGGCAAGCTGATCGCGATACACGGCCATATCACTGCCTGAAGGCGCAGCACCGGCTCGGCGGGCGAACGGCCAGATTACCGCAACGACCGCCGCCGCCGTCATTGCCGCCAAGATCAGCCATAGGATCATTTGAACGCCTTCTACAACAAAACGCCATCAAGCGGTAATTCTTGTCGCGAGCCGTATGTGACCCGCTCTGTCATGCCGCTTGGTGGCGCCACTGTATTACTTGTTGATCTTACTTGGGTACTTTGTGTCCGTTGGCCGCGAAGGCTTTACCGAAAGCGGTGTTTGGTCCGCCACCCGCCGGATTCACATGGCATTTTCCGCAAGCGAGCCCCGTTTGCGATGCATAGGCGGGCGTCGCCTGCGCCGTGCTCGGAGCGACCAGTGTGATGCCGGCGGCCAATATTGCGGCGCCAACACCGACCGCTACGCAGAGGGCGGCGGTTCCGAAAGCCTTTTGCATGTTTGCGATAGCCATGTGATTAGTCCTCCAAGTGAACAGTAGATTTAGTATTGAGATGAAAGAATATTAGGCGTCTATGCAAAATCGGACACGTATCCGTATTTTGCCAAGTTTTCCTTGCCGTTCCCGGTGCCGCCACGTCGAACCGTGAGATTATCGGGCGGCGATCATGATGGGCACGGGCAATTTATTCCCTAACAGCCTAGCTCAAGCGCTCGTAACCCAAGTTATATCCGTTGGATTGTGGAACGAGATGCTTGTGCAGGGTCTCGGCAGGCGATTCGTTGAACAGTGCTTTGTATTCGATGGCAAATCGACCGAATTCGGTCACTCCGTGCTCCGTCAAAATGCCCGTGACGTTCACCGGGGCAGCATGATTTTGCCGAATCGCGCGGCGCACCAGATTGAGCTGCCGAACCTTCGAATAGCGTTTTGGCCCCATGTGAAAATATTTCCAGAAGAGCCGGTGCAGGGTCCGCTCACTGACACCCGCTGCCCGTGCAAGCGCCACAACATGGATTTGACCATCTCGCCGAAGACACTCCAGGACCGTCGACATTACTTTTTCGCTTCGTTTATCAAAACAACGTCTTTGGCTGACCGAATCCGACAAAATCCTGTTCAGGATTCCGAGCAATGACGCCTCGATGGCCTGCAGATGCGCAGGTCGCGCACGCTGTATGCCATTCCGCGCCGTCGTCGCCGCCTCGATAAGTTTTATGAATTCAGCGGCCGGCGGGGCTATGAGTATCTTGGCGTTTTCGATCGAGACCAGATACTTCTTAAAACCGCCGTTGGTGATGCCGCTGGTCAAATCGGCCGGCACCGCCAACGAAATCCACTGCGTCAGTCCCGTGCATGCGAACGTAAAGTGACTGGCCGGTGGAATCATCACGATTTCAGGCCATTGGAGAGATCGGCCGTCGAACACAATTCGATCGGCACACGTCGCGCTCTGCATGAACAAAAAACACGGATGGGAGCGCGTTGTGCCGTGAACGATCGTTCCGCTTCCCCCGGAGCCGAATTGCAAAATCGTTCGGGGAAGGACGTGCTGCGCGAAATCCAACGGTCCCGTCAGCGGCGCGGTCATCAAAGACAGAGCGTCCGCCTCGCGGATCTTGTCCGAATACTCGTCAAAAGTACTGCATTCCCAGCCCACAGGACCTCCCAATTGGCACGCACTTAGGGCGGCAACTGCATTAGGTAGGGCGCGACTCCCCGGCATTGACCTGGATCAACCGGTATTATAGCCGCAGCATCGACGAAAGTAACCATCGTCGGACTTGTTCGGTCAGCGCTCTAAGCCCTGTATCACCGGATGAATTACTGGGCGGGGTACACCCTTACTGCGTTGACTGTATTATTTCTGCAACACTCTGGAAAATTCCCAATCATCAAGTCCACAATGTCTGAATTTGCATTGGCGGGTGCGACAATTTGGCTTTAGCGTTCTCGGTGGTTTCGGGGCGGCACCACCATGAGGCGGGCTTCATAGATCGATCAAGAGCACAAATCGCACTTCTTCTCTTGGCGATGCCGAAAATTGACGTGGTTGGGGGGCAGTTATGCATCGTTTTCCGAGGCCGGCGGCCGTGTGTCCGTCGGCGCGACACTGGGGGCACCAGCGGCTAGCGCTGCTTGCGGTAGCCGGCGTTGTTTGCGGGGTATTGGCGGGCTTTAGCGGGTCGGCGAGAGCCAATGACCTTGCCGGCGACGATTCCATCGCGGCGCTGCGCAGCTACGTTCAACTCGTTGCCGCCGCGCAGCCGCAGACGGCGATCCAAGGCACTCCGCAAGCGCCCAGCGCCGGTGGCGAAATCGATGGCTATGCGACCTTGCGAGCCTTCAGCGGGCCACCGCAATCGATCAAGGATCAGCCCAAACTAGCTGACGCCGATAATTTGTTGGACTGGTTGAAGCAAGGTGCGCCGGCACCGGCCGCCGCACCGCCTCCTGTGGCGGCGCCACGGGCGACAGTGGGCAAGGCGCCGGGCGCCGTCGAAGCGACATACATCGGCTCAAAGGTTTGCCTCGGCTGCCATTCCGCCGTCGCTGCTACGTACGCCACGACGCTGATGGGCCGGCTGCAGCGGACCGGCAAATCGCTGGAATGCGAAACCTGCCACGGCCCCGGCTCGGCGCATGCGAAGGCCGGTGGCGGCCGCGGCGTCGGCGGCATCATTTCATTCCGCACCAACGATCTCAGCCGCACGCCCGAAGAGAACAACGCCATTTGTCTCGGCTGTCATGAGCACGGCGAGCGAGTCTACTGGCAAGGCAGCGTGCACCAGGTGCGCAACTTGGCCTGCACCAACTGTCACACCATCATGCGGGCGGTGTCGGCACAGAATCAGTTGAAAACCGCGTTCCAGCCAGACACCTGTTTCCAGTGCCACAAGGACCGGCGCGCGCAGATGTTCATGTCATCGCACATGCCGATTCGCGAAGGCAAGGTGGTCTGCTCGGATTGTCATAATCCGCACGGCAGCGCCACCGAGGCAATGCTGCGGCAGGATTCGATTAACGACAATTGCTACACCTGCCACGCGGAAAAGCGCGGACCGTTCCTGTTCGAGCATGCGCCGGTGCGCGAGAATTGCCTGAACTGTCACGATCCGCATGGCTCGATCAACCAGTACTCGCTGAAAATGTCGCGCCCGCGGCTGTGCTTCGAGTGCCACACGCTCGGCCCGCACGGCTCTCTGGGAGCAAGCGGAGCTGGTTCAGTGCTAACGATGAGCAACGCCTGTAATAACTGCCACGTCATGATCCACGGCAGCAACAGTCCGGCGGGCGGGGCGCTCCAACGGTGAGTTGAGATAATCGCTCCAATGATGAGTTGAGATAGTAGCGCGACGGGGTTCGCATCGGAGCTGGGGGGCTCGGGGCAATGTCAAATCGATTTAGGTTCGTTCAAGCCTGTATCGTCGGCGCAGTGTTGGGTGGAACGGCGCTAGTTTCGACCGACGCGTTTGCGCAATGCTGCCAAGGCGGTGGGCCGACTGCTGCCAACGCCTTTACCGATGGTTTGGCCACCTCGGCTTCATGGCCGGCCGACCCGTGGCTGTGGCCGGCGGACAACGCATCGCTGCTAAAGGCGCCACCGATGGCGCCGTTCTGGTGGACCCACGGCGAGATCGAAGCCGGCGGCCGCGACTTTCTCAATAATCCAACAGTGGATGGCATCACTGCTACCACCGGCGGAATAGCTATTCCCGGCACTCCTCTCGGCGCACAAAGTTTAGGGAAGTACTACGAGTACAGCATCGTCGCACCGGGCGCGTTCGGCGGCGGCCATGTCGCCACCGGCACCAGCGATGGACTCTACCAAATCGATCTGTGGGCCAACAACGTCGGCTCCTACTTCCAAAGCTTTAGCGATCAGTCCTATATGCTGACCGCATCGAAGGCGGGTGAGCAATACCTCACGTTTATTTGGGATCAAACGCCGCACATTTACAGCACCAGCGCGCAGACACCCTATCGCGGAGTCGGAACTAACAATCTGACGTTGCCGCCCGGCTTCGCCCAGTCGAATCCTTCTACCGCGCTCCCGATTACTTTTCTCGGTTCAGCCTTGGTGCCGACCGATATCGGTATCCAGCGTAACACTGCGGCCGTGAGCTATCGCGCGACGGATCCTTGGTATGCTTGGGATGCCGGGGCGGATTATTCTTATATGACGCGGACAGGCACGCAGCCATTTGGCGTGATTGGCTTTGCCACTGGTGCCGTCGGCCCGGCATTTACAGCCGCACACGGCGACCTTCCTGTCGAAGTCCCGGCACCGGTCGACGACAGCACCCAGAATTTCGGTGCGAGGGGCGAATATATCGGCACCTCGCTGTGGGGCCAGAAATTTACGTTCAAGGCCGCGTATAACGGCTCGATCTATACCGACAATATTTCATCTTTCAACGTGCAAGATCCCTGGGGAGCTACATGTTCGGCGGCCAAGCCGGGAACAGCGTCATGTCCAAGCGCGCAGTTGTCGACGCCGCCCAGCAACGCCATGAACGGCTTCAGCACAACGACGTCGGCGGATCTGCCCTTCCACAGCCGTTACGTCGGCACCACCAGCTACGAAATGATGACGCAGAATGCGCCTTTCCTGCCGATGACGAATAACCCGGCCGCGGCGGCAAGCCCGAGCGGGGTTCCCTGGAACCTGGTCGGCGCCCTGCCGGTGCAAAGCCTCGCTGGTAACATCGACACGCTGCTGAGCAACAACGTCCTCACCACGCAAATTACTCCTGATTTGACGTCGAAATTGAACTACCGTTACTACAGCTTCAACAATCAAACACCGCAGGTAATTTTCCCGTGTTGGATATCCAACGATCAAACCGGCGTTGCGCCGTCGACCGGGCATATTTGCGGTGCGTCCGGCTCTGAGACCAGCATTTCGAGCCTGTCGATCAGCTACATCAAGCAGAATGCCGGTGAAGAGCTGAATTGGCGGCCGACCAAGGAATGGAACTTCGCTGTCGCCGGCGGGTGGGAGGGCTACAACTACACGGAAGCCGACGCCGGCTACACCAACGAGTATTCCGTAAAAGGGTCTGTTGACTGGAAGCCGTTCGGCTGGCTGACCGCGCGCGTGAGCGGCTCCTATGCCGATCGAATTGCAGGCGATTACAGCTACCTCAACAACGTGGCGGCCGTTCAATTCCCGAATATAGGGAGCTACACGCCAAATTGTGCCGTCCTTGCCTCGCACTGCAGCTCTTGGGTCTATTCCTCCGCCCAACAGCAATTTATGTTCGACAATCGGCAGCGGACGACTGCGAACTTCCTGCTCGATGTCGTGGTGTTTCCCGGCGTGACCATCACGCCCACCTTCAAATACAAGGATGACTTCTATCCGCTAAATACCAATACTGGCGCGGCCCCAGGTGCGCTTGCGCTAGGTTTAAGCGATCAAAAGAAGGTCAGTGGCGGCGTGGACGTCGCCTGGGTGGTCACGCCGACCCTTTCGATCGTGGGTTCCTACTACTACGATTATTATAATCAGTTGCTGTACAATACTACCACACCCAGTAGTGCGATTCTCGTAACCACCACCGACCAGACGTTTGTGAATACCGTCACGGCCGCGGTGAAGTGGGCGGCGATACCAAATACATTGGACTTTGATGCACGCTACTCGTACTCGTACGGCGTCGACGCGCAGAATTGCCCGGTTTGCACCGGCTCCGGCGTGTTCGCTGGAACCGTGTCGTACCCGAATGACACGACTCAGTGGCAGCGCCTGGACGTAACGGCGACCTACAAGTTCGATCCCACCTGGGTCCAGCAAATGGGCTTCAAGGGCGATCTGTTGGTGAGGGCGCGCTATACCTGGGAGAGCAACAGCGTCGGCAATTGGCAGAATGATTCGCTCATGCCGCTAATGGGCACCTCTACTGGCTTGCAAGACGCGATTTGGCTCGCCTACTACAACCCGAACTACAACGTGCAAATGCTCGCCCTATCGCTCATAGCCAGGTGGTAGCGGGAACGCAAAGCCAGTCACGATGTTGGTGAAACGACGCCGGGCTCTGCCCGGCGTCGCTGCTTTGGCGCCACCGCGGCCATCGCATTCGCCGCCGCTGCCGCCTCGTTCGCGTAGCCCAGTGACGAACGGCCAACCCGGTGTCGCAGTGGACTCAAAACGAGATGGAGCCATTGATATTTTGATCAAGATCAAAAATGGCTTCGGCGTCTATTGATAATGAAGCAAGCGCGTGAGGCAGGGTACCGCAGCCTCAATTCCAAGTCGCAACGGCATAGTAAAAGTGCAGCGTTGACTTCGTATAGGATGCATCGCACCTTGCGATCCCGGACCGGAATACTCTCGCGAGTCAGCGCCTTGGCCCTTCCCAGCACCGTTGCTCGAGCCCTGGCGATTGCCCTTTGTGCAGCGGCGCTCGGCGTGGGGGGTGCAAACGCGCAGCAGCCCGCGGCGGCGCCATCTGAGCAGCCGGCAGCGCAACCGGCCGCGCAACCGGCGGAGCCACCGCCGGAACAACAGGCCGCCAAGATACCAAGCGAAACCTGCCTTGGCTGTCACGGCATCGATGGCTTCGCGGTGCCGGGGCCCAACGGGCAGATGCGCTCGTTATTCGTCGACGGGCGTAAATTCCTGAACAGCGTGCACGGCAAGCGGCTCTGCGTCGACTGTCACCAGCAGATCACTGAGGTCCCCCACCCGAAATTGGAGCGGATCAAGGTCAGCTGCATCACCTGCCATCAGGACATGTACGAGGATGCGCTGTTCCAGAACACACCGGAAAAGGCCGAACTGGCCATGGTGGTTCAGCGCGTCGACAGCTTCCTGAAATCGGTCCATGCAAGACCGAACAGGGAAGACCAATCATCGACCAACGCCACCTGCTACAACTGTCACGAACCTCATTACATCTATCCGCCAGGCACCTCGCTGTGGTCGGAGTGGCGGCTCGGACTTCCTTACAAGTGCGGCAAGTGCCACACCCAGGAGCTCGCTGAATATTCCACCTCGATTCACGGCAGGCAGGTGCTGCTCGATTACAATCCGAAGGCGGCGACCTGCGCGGACTGCCACACGAGTCATGATATCGCTTCGACGGCGCTGCCAGCGACGCAGCTCACCATCACCCAGAATTGCGGCAGTTGCCACCAAGAAAATTTAAAAAGCTACCTGGAAACCTATCACGGGCAGGTCAACAAGCTGGGCTACGCCTATACGGCCAAGTGCTTCGACTGTCACGGCAACCACGGCATCCAGCGCGTCAACGATCCCGGCTCCAAGGTCAGTCCGGCCAATCGGCTGCAGACCTGCCGGCAATGTCACGTCGACGCGACGGTCGGGTTCACAACATTCGAGCCGCATGCCACGTCCCACGACTTTGCGCGCTATCCCTATACCTGGGTCGCGTCGAAATTCATGATCTTGCTGCTCGGCGGCACCCTGTCGTTCTTCTGGCTGCATTCGTTGCTGTGGTGGCTCCGTGAATACCGGGATCATAAAGCGACCGGGACGACGACACACGTCCGCACCGAGGGACTGATTTCCGACGATCACGTCCAATACTACCAGCGCTGGCCCGTGATGTGGCGGATCGCTCATTTGGTCTTTGCGCTGTGCGTCATCATGCTGGTGTTCACCGGGATGACGCTGTTTTACGCCAACAGCTTCTGGGCGCCCACGGTTCAGGGGGGGTTCGGCGGGCCGCGGATCACCGGCACCGTGCATCGCATCTTTGCCGTCGCCTTCGTGTCGATCTTCTTCGCCCACCTTGTCTATGTGGGGCAGCGGATCGCCAGGAGCTGGCGGACGTTCGACTGGTTCGGACCGACTTCCATGGTCCCCAACCTGGAGGACATCCTCGACATTTTCCTCATGTTCAAGTGGTTCTTTGGTCTTGGCCCGAAACCCGAGTTCGACAAGTGGGCCTATTGGGAGAAGTTCGACTACTGGGCGCCGTTCTGGGGCGTCACCATCATCGGCTTGAGCGGCGCCATGCTTTGGTTCAAGACGTTGACGGCCTCGATGCTGCCCGGCTGGGTTTTCAACGTCGCTACCATCTTCCATGGCGAAGAGGCGGTCCTCGCTTCCGGCTTCCTGTTCACGGTGCACTTCTTTAACAACCACTGGCGGCCGGAGAACTTCCCGCTGGACATCCTGATGTTCACCGGCTCGATGCCGCTGGAGAAGTTCAGACGCGAGCATAGGATCGAGTACGATCGGCTCGTCCGCACCGGCCAGCTCGACAAATACCTGGTGCAGGCGCCGTCGCGGCCGATGAAGCGGGGTTCGCAGATTCTCGGCTTCACCCTGATGGCTGCCGGCTTGATCCTGCTGATCTTGATCCTGTCTGGATTCGTTCGGAGCATACTAGGATGACCAATCAAACATCGCGGCTTCGATATATTTTGCCGGCAATCATCGTGCTGGCGGCGGGTGTCCTCGGCTGCTCAAAGGAGGACGCCGGAACCGGCCAACCGCAGAAACAACCCGCCGTGGACATCGCAGCAGGCAAGACGGCCGCCGAGCGGCAATGCGGGACCTGTCACGGTATCGACGGCCGAGGGAAGGGTCCGGCGATCCCGACGCTGGCCGGCCAACCCGAAGGTTACCTGCTCGCCGCGATGGCCGAGTACAAGGACGGACGACGCCATCACGCGGCACTGCGCGCGATCATCGAAGGTTTAAGCGACGCGGATACCCGCAACGTGGCCGCTTACTTCGCCAGCTTGCCGCCGATCGCTGCGCCCTCGGCACAGAATGTTCGGCCGTTCTCGCCGTATGAGAACGGCAAGAAGCTGGCCGTTACCTGCGGCCAATGTCACGGCCCTGACGGCAACAGCAAGACGCCGGGGACGCCAAGCCTTGCCGGCCAGCAACCTCGGTATTTCGCCACCGCCGTGCACGAATATCTGGTGGGGTCGCGTGGTATGCCTTCCCCAATGCCCCCAATGCACATGCTGGTGCGCGACATGCGCCCGGTCGATGTGGACAGCGTGGCGCTGTACTTCGCTTCGCAGACCCCGGCGCAACACCCGCCCGCCGATTTCGGTGACCCGGCGAAAGGCGAGTCGCACACCGTGCTGTGCGCGGGCTGCCACGGCCTGCTCGGGGTCAGCAGCGACCCTGCGACGCCAAGTCTGGCAGGCCAGGACCCCCAATACCTCGCCAATGCAATCAAGGCCTACCGCAACGCGCGTATATTCGAGCCGATGATACGGGTCGTCGCCGGTCTGACCGACGCGGACGTCGACAATATCGCCGCGTTCTACACAATTCAGAAAGGCAGGCCAGCCGAGAACGGCCAGGCGCTGATCCAGGAACTGACGCAAAGATGCAATCGGTGTCACGGTGTGGGAGTGCGCAGTTCTGACATCGCCATCCCGAGATTGAATGGCCAGGACCCGGACTATCTGGTGATGGCGTTGAGGGCGTATCGCGACAACAGGCGCCAAACCTCGGTGATGCACAGTATGGTCCTGCCGTACGGCGAAGCTGTCATAGAAACCCTGGCGTCGTACTATGCGAGCCAACCGGTGAAATAGATCGGCCGGGGACCAGCCGGGGCTGAATGAGAGACATCGATCCTAGGACCCACACAGGCAAACGCCGATGAAGCCTATGACGCGGACTTTCATGATGCTTTTGTTGGCGGCGGCGACGTCGGCTTCGATTCATCAGCGCGGTGCCGCGGCTCAAACCACGTCGATCAAAACCGGCGACGAGCTGCGGCCCATCTACGCCAAGCCCGCGGATGTCGCCGACGGCAAGCAGTTCGCGGATTCCGCTTGCGCGGGCTGCCACGGCGCCAACGGCATCAGCACCACGACCGGGATTCCCGACCTGGCAGGTCAGCGGCCTGTGTATCTCTACATGGCACTCCGGGCCTATCAATCCGGCGCCCGCATCAACGCCGCCATGAATACCTCGGTGAAGTTCACCAGCGACGCGGCGCTGGTCAAGGTGGCTGCGTATTACGCAAACCTCGATCCACCGCAGCTGGCGGCCGGCGCGGCGCCGACCTTTCTTGATCCGGTGCTGGCCGGCAAGACCGCTGCGGCCGCCGCATGTGCCGGATGTCACGGCGAGGCGGGCGTCACCACCACGCCCGGATTCCCAAGCCTGGTCGCTCTGACTCCGCAATACTTGACAACGGCGATGAAGTCCTACCGCAGCGGTCAACGCCAGAACGACACGATGAAGTCGATGCTCGCCGCAATCGGCGACGCGGACATCAATCACATCGCACTGTTCTACGCGCTGCAGAAGCCGGCTCGCGCGCAAACGCCCGCTCCGGGCGACCAGCAGGCGGGTAAGACCAGCACTGTCGGCTGTGCCGGCTGCCACGGCGATCAGGGCGTCAGCAGTAATCCCGCCACACCGAGTCTCGCCGGGCAGGATGCCGGGTATCTCGTCGCCGCGCTTCAAGCTTACAAGAATGGAGCCCGCGCCGACGAAACGATGAAAACTCTGGCGGGTCCGCTAGACGACACTACGATGAAAAATATAGCGGCGTATTATGCCGGCCAGGAGCCACAAGCGCTGAACATCCGCCCGCCCTCGACCACACAGGAATGGACGCAGAAGTGCGACCGCTGCCATGGACTGAACGGCAACAGCACCGACCCGCGAATTCCCGCCTTGGCCGCACAGCGCGTCGAGTATTTGCAGACGGCTCTGCGCGAATTTCAAACCGGCGCGCGCACGAGCTCCGAGATGCACGCTATGTCCGATGTCCTCAGCGAGGACGACATCAAGAATCTCGCGACATACTACGCACACCAGAACGCGCGGGCAGTGGTGTTCATGCCCGCGCCGGATAAGTGATGAGGTGGGCTTGACCATTCGGCCGCGGCCAGGTGCGCGCGATCGAATGATAAGGCTCGGAAAAATCGATCGAGGAATCCAAGCATGATTGACCAGCCGCCGCTGCACCGTCTCTATCATCACTATTCCGAGCTGCCCTACAGCCAGCGCGCCTTGTATACGGCTATGCTCATTACCTTGGGGTTTGGCTATCTATTCGCCTTGCTCAACGTCTACTTCACTTACGCCGGAAAGGCCGGGGGCAATCCATGGCTGTTGACTGAACAGGACCTCGTGGTCGCCTATTCCGGCAGCGGCACGGTTTCGCGCCTAGAAGGTGCACTGCGTGGGCCGATGTCGACCATGTTGCCGCCTGAGGAGAGAAGCATCGTGATCGATTGGGTTCATGCAGGCGCCGACCGCGCGGCGTACGAGCGAGACGTGAGGCCCATTGTCGATAAGCGCTGTCTAGCCTGCCATGACGGCAGCAACCCTCATATTCCCAACCTTTTCGGATACGACAACATCAAGAAGGTCACCGAAAGCGATACCGGCGCGAAACTCTCGACGCTGGTTCGCGTGTCGCACATTCACATGTTCGGCATACCTTTCATCTTCTTCATCGTGGGGCTGATATTCTCTCATGCCTATGTGCGGCCGGTATGGTTCAAGTGTGCGGTCATTGCCCTGCCGTTCCTGAGCGTCATGGTGGACGTGAGCTCCTGGTACATGATCAAGGTCTACCATCCCTTTGCTTGGGTCGAGATCTTGGCGGGCGCGCTGCTGGCCGCATGCTTCGCCTACATGTCGCTAGTGTCGCTGTATCAGATGTGGTTGTCTCCGCCTCCAGCGATGGTTACTGAGCGGATGGGCGGCGATATTCCCAACTCGCGCTGACCGGAGCCCGGCTAGGCCTCTGCGAGTTGCGAAGGCCGAACCGGCGCGGTGGTGAGCAAGGCCTCGGGCGAAGCAGAGCCGTCTCGCCGCCCGGCCGTCACTACTGACCACCGTCGGGTGTAAAGTCCTGGTCCGCGAAAGAGCCATTCGAAAGTGGTTCAACAATTTTAATCTGGGGCTGACCAATGCTTACATGGCAAGCATTACAAGCAGAAGTGAGCTCACGGTAATTCGTATCAAATCTGTTCGCATCCTTCGCCTTGACGGCTTCATCCAGAGATTTCAGGTTGGAATCAACACTTTTGAGCATCTCGTTGATGGACACGTGTCGCCATTGAGGTGACCTCGTTTGGATGGTCACAATGTCTTCCTTAACCTGTTCAATGGTCTCTTTTATCTTCCTCAGTTCATAGCTTGCCAATGCCCAATTGTTGGCGTGAGCCGCAAACCAAAGCTTGGTGTGGTGTATCTGCATTGCATTGTTCATCAGATCGCCGAGATGCGGAAGATTTCCTTTTGCCTCCTGGGCGCGCACTAGGTTCGGATCCAGATTGACAAGCAGGCTAGCGATACCGACGACTCCGAAAAGGTAGATGAATGCGGGTGCTTTTTTCCAGATGCCTTGCATGATGATACCTCCCCATTCGTTGCGCGGAGTCTCACTCAAGGCTTTGCGGCCTTTTTGAAATTGAGACTAGCGGCCTTCTTACTTGAGCCGCGCGTAGATTTTGCCGCGGTCCCGCCAACCGGCAAAGTCCGCAACTCTGCATTATTTCCACTCATAGGGCCTAGACTTTGATCTACGTCAACGCGTGGTCGTCATCCGTCGATATTTTGTTCAAAAGGGGACCTCCACGGCCTTTCCGAAAAGAGCGCGGCAGATGATCGATGCGCCCCATCTTCGATCGGGAAAGCTTCGTCGCCGATGCGACGGCGGGTCCCGATTCTCACTCAAGAGGCTCTCGATCTCGAGCGAATCCGGAGGAGAATCGGCCTAGCCATGCCACGACACATTTTCCGTCTCATCGTCCTGCTCGTGGCCTGCGCCGTGATCGGGTATGCGGCGAAACGAGGCTTCACTGTCAAATCTTTCTACGAATATGGTCATTACCGGGGCGATTCGGTCGCGCAGATCGCTTCGGAAAAACCCAAGTACAGGGGGGTTGGATATTGCGCGCCGTGTCACGCCGAGCGAGTGGCGGAGTGGTCGAAAGGCATCCACAACAGCGCCGACCTCGGCAAGATTGTCAAATGCGAAGTCTGCCACGGCGCCGCCAGCGAGCGCGAGCCGCGCGGCATGTTCGTGGTCTCGACGAGCGGCCCCGATCACCCCACCAACCTCAGGATGTCTATCCCAACCGACACGAGAAAGCTCTGCACCCTTTGTCATGAGCGGACAACCGGGAGACCTGCGCAGCAACCGCAGATCGTGGTCGCCGATCACGCCGGGACGCAACAGTGCACCGTTTGTCACAATCCGCATTCGCCAACACTCAATTTGGTATTTGCTGAAGCTGCGGCGCCAGCCGGCGATGCACTCGCCGGCAAGACCAAGGCTGATGCTTGCGCGGTCTGTCACGGCGCCGGCGGCGTGAGCAAGAATCTCCCCGGCCCCAGCCTTGCAGGCCAGAATGCGACCTATTTCACCAACGCCGTGAAAACATACAGGACCGGCGCACGCGACAATCCGATGATGAGTGCCGTGGCTCAGGGCATCAAGGATGAAGACGCCGGCGATCTTGCAGCCTATTTCGCGGGCTTGAAATGCGAAAGCGCCTCGCCGAGGGATCGCGAGGCCGCGTCGAGAGGTCAAGCAATCGTATCGAAGTGCGCGGCCTGTCACGGCGCTGACGGACGCGCGAGCAATCGCTCCTGGCCGAGCCTGGCGGGGTTGTCCAAGGATTATTTGATCAGTGCTCTCGATGCCTACAAAAACGGCACCCGGAACAATGCCATCATGGCTGGAATCCTGAAGGACTTGAGCGACGCGGAAACCGAAAGCGCGGCGGCCTATTACGCCGGCGCCGGGTGCAAATAACGCACGCGGGCTGGGGAACTTGTGGGAGGGACAGCGCAAAATGGCAGACGAAGAAAAACTCGAGAAGCAGCAACAAGAGCGGCGCGAATTCCTCAGCTGGCTCGGAGGCGCCTTGGCATGTGGCGCGGCAGTCATAGTGGGGGACGCGGGGACGCTGCAGGCCGTTGCCGCCAGTGAACAAACCGCGGCAGCGCAAGTGCCGCCGAACCCGGCAATCCCGGGATATGACTGGTCCAAGCACCGGTGGGCGTTCGGCGTCGACGCCACCAAATGCATCGGCTGCCTGCGCTGCGTCGAAGCCTGCAAAAAGGAAAACAATGTTGCTCCGGACGCGCATCACTTTCGCACCTGGGTCGAACGCTACGTCACTTTGGAGGGGGAGGAAACCGCCCGCATCGACAGCCAGGCCGATCCGGTCAACATCGAGGCGTCAGGTTCTGAAGGAGAATATCGCTTCGCCGATCGCTACAAGGATGCGAAGGTCGCGAAGGCTTTCTTCGTGCCGAAGCTATGCAATCACTGCACGAATCCGGCCTGCGTGCAGGTCTGTCCGACCGGCGCGACCTACAAGACCGAGGATGGCGTCGTTCTCATCGACCACACCTATTGCATCGGCTGCCAATACTGCGTGCAAGCCTGTCCCTATGGCGCACGCTTCTTCAACGCGGAGAAGAATGTTTCGGACAAATGTACCTGGTGTTACCACCGCATTACCAAGGGCCTGCTGCCCGCATGTGTTGAGGTTTGTCCGGTCGGCGCGCGCATCTTCGGAGATCGCAACGACGAACAAAGTGTCATCAGCCGGTTCATCCACGACAATCGGGTCCAGGTGCTCAGGCCTGCAACCGGCAATGCTCCGAATGTGTTCTATATCGGCATAGATGAGGATGTGAGCTGATGGAAGCGCTGTTCCACTCCTCCGCCTTCAGCGGCTACGTTTATCCCAACGAGACGGTCATCCCTTGGACCCTGCTCATCGTAGTTTACCCATATCTTACCGGCTTGGTCGCCGGCGCCTTCACCATTTCCAGCTTATATCAGGTGTTCGGTTTCCACCAATTGCGGCCGGTGGCTCATTTCGCTCTGCTCGTTTCATTGTGTTGCATGGTCGTTGTTCCGCTGCCCCTGCTCTTGCACCTCGGGCATCCGGAGCGAGCCTTCAATGCCATGATCACTCCACACATAACCTCGGCTTTTGCCGTCTTTGCTTATGCCGCGCTTTTTTACGTCATTCTGTTGATGGTGGAGACGTGGTTCGTGTTTCGGCCTTACATCGTACACGAGGCCCAACGGCAGAACGGGGTGCTAAGCTGGATTTATCGCGCGGCGACGCTCGGTTCGTACGACGTGTCCGAGAACGCGATGAGGTACGACCGCAAATGGCTGTTCGCGTTGGCCATCATTGGCATTCCCGGGGCTCACGGCTTGCACGGCTACGTGGGATTCGTGTTTGGCTCGCTCAAGGCGCGCGAATGGTGGTCATCCGATCTCATGCCGGCCATCTTTCTATTTTCCGCGATCATCTCGGGGACCGCGCTGGTGATCGTGCTTTATGTCCTCTCGTGCAAGCTGCGCAAGGTCCCGATCGATCTGCCGTGCCTGAAAGTCATGGCTTATTCGCTCTGGGGCTTCATGATGTTCACGTTGCTGCTGGAAGGAGTGGAATTCGCCAGCCTGGTCTACCGGGGTCGCGAGGGCTACGACGTGATCATGCAGTTCGTGGAAGGTCCGCTCCTTATTCCCTTCTTCGTCCTGCAATTCGGCATCGGCTCGGTGCTGCCGCTCGCCGTGATTACGTTCTTTATTTGGCGCGGCGCAAACGATCGGGCGTTGGTCGTCGGAGTCACAGCAAGCGCAGTTTTGGTACTGCTCGCGGTGCTGATGATGCGTTACAACGTGGTCATCGGCGGGCAAGAAATCTCCAAGACGGGCAAAGGATTGCTCGCTTATCACCCGCCCATCCTGGGCAGGGAGGGCCTATTGGCGACGGCCATAGTGCTAATTCTGCCGCCTATCTTGTTATCGGTATTGGTCCGATTTCTGCCGCCGTGGCATGACCAGGAGCAAACGGCATAGACCTTTCCCGTGCCTCGGTCTCATGTCGATAGTGGCAAGGCGTGGGAAGCGCTTGCGCCAGGTGTAGATCGTCTGCTTGCTGACCCGTGCCGCTTTCACGACCGTCGATACCGCTGTGCGATAAGCCTCGCGGATGATCGTAACAATCTACTCTTCCCTAACCTGACCCTTCCGCGTTGCTCCCTCCAAATCGGGAGTGAGTCAGCGCGGGTCAAACACGGTCGGAATTTCGGTGACCAGGAAGGCAACGGCGCACACCTGTGGCCAAGACCACGTCGGTCCGGAAGGGGTTTTGCTTTTTCCCCCGCTATCACCGGGCATTGCGCAACGCGGCGAGTATTTGCACGCTGTAGTTCGGGCTGCGCCGTCCAAATCCCGGTGCTGGCAAATGCCGGTATATCGGTGAATTGAGCGAGCGAATCATTCTGCCAATTGACGCGCATGGCGCTCGCAGGCCCAACTGATTCTCTTCGCCCTGGCGTTGCCGACCGAAATACCCGAGCACTGCCCACGCCATATTACAAACGTTCCCGCATTAATCGCCGGCTACTTTTTATGCGGGCGGAAGACACAAGGCACAAGTCTTATTTGAGCGACGCATAGTACGCTGCGATATTTTCGATATCCTGGTCGCTGAGCGGACTTGCCATCCCCTTCATAACTGCATTGTCGCGCTTTCCGGATTTGAAGTCCTTCAGAGCTTGGATAAGCTGAGCTTCGCTCTTGCCTACCAACGGTGGATTTGGTGCTACCCCTTGACCATTTGCACCATGGCAAGCGGCACAAGCAGCAGCCTTGACCTTACCTGCCTGTACATCCCCTGCTGCATGGGCTGGACCAACAACACCAAGCACCACAATAGCCGCCATGCCCGCTAACGTCGTGCGATTCATTGCCATGCTCCATCATGTGTCATTCTAGCCAAGCAACGTGCGACGTCTCTTGTCGTCGTTCGCCTAACTCTGGCGCGTTTGATTCACCGTCGAACGATTGCGGTTGTGGGAAAAAAGTTTTAGCATCTGCGGTACGCCGCCCCATACACATATACCCTTATCAATAGACACCCAAGTCATTTTGATCTTGGTCAAAGTTCCAATTATACCGGGTCCCCAAAAGGACGACTCTTTTTTGGATTCCCAGATCAGGACGAGTCAGATTCAAGCATTGGCGAACGAGGAGGTTCGCCATGGCAAGAGCAATTGCGCTGCGGGATGATTTTGAC